>Ga0073906_1001120_pt1 | contig 43981 bp, 23 predicted proteins | sample Inofromicrocosms_FD_65485 | JGI IMG/M metagenome (GOLD analysis project Ga0073906, IMG submission 65485) | Mouse cecum microbial communities from Vienna, Austria - Inoculum for glucosamine and mucus D2O microcosms | ecosystem: Host-associated > Mammals > Digestive system > Large intestine >...
GTCGGTACACTCGCGTTCCGCCGTACCCGTCTCCGTCAGCGTAGGCGCTTTCGTGATCGTCCAACCGCCGTACGTGTGATCTTCCTGTCGGATCGGTACGTTTACCGTGCCGTATTCGGAAGTGTACGCCGTGTTCCCCGGCTCCGTGTGCGAGGGATCTTTCGTAACGGAAGGCGTCCAGACACCCGTGTCGGACAACGCGGGAATGTCGATCGTCTGAATATCGCCGTCGGCTCCGCACTTCCGCGTTGCCGTTCCGCTCTCGGTCAGCGTAGGAGCTTTGGAAATTTCCCACGCGCCGTACTCGTGTTCGTGTCCGCCGCACGCCGTCGCAACAAGGCACAACGCCGCGCTCGCAGCCGCAAGAACCAGCAATCTGCTCTTTTTCATATTCATGTCTCCTTTTTTATCCCACCGCCAAAGACGATAAAATTTTTCTGTTTATGGGGATCACTCCCCGAAGTTGTCGAGGATCACGATCCCGTTGCTCGTATTGTCCCAACGGACGATCTGCACGTATTTCACGTCCGAACCGTTCGTGATCTTATAGATGCTGTCCGCTTCGCCGTTGCCGCGAACCAATTCTGCGGTGACGATCTCGCCCGTCACGGTCGCCGCGGCGGAAAGAATATACGTCTTTTCCGTACCGACCGTGAACTCGCGCAGTACGAATCCCGCGGTCCCCGCGACTTTGCTCGTACCCGTCGTGAAGTAATCGGTAAAGTTCGCCGCGCCCGTCGCGGTGATCCGGACGATGCCCTCCGCAATCCGCACGCCCAAAGCGATCACGACCGAACCGTTTTCCGAAATCGCTTTCGCGACAAACGTATCTTCGCCCGTCAACTGCACGGTTCCCTCGTAACGGACGCCGCCGCAGTTGAGGATCGCCTTTCCGTATTCGTCGAACACGACGCTGTTCGTCTTGAAGATCGCGCCGCTGCCGTAGGCCGTAAACATCGAGTTGTCCGCATACGTCTTTGCAAGAATCTGCAACGCGTAATAGGAAATCATCTCCTGTCCGCCTACGTTCAGCTTGATCGCAAAGCGGTAGAATCCCGCCCGATTGAAACTGACCGTGCTCGTATCGATGCACGCGTTTTTCGCGTCGCCCGTCAGCTCTCCGTCCTTCGTGACGATCGTGACCGAATCGCGCAGCGACTGCAATCCGCCGCCGACGCCGAATACGGTGGAAGAGATCGTTACGATCGCCCCGTCCGAAATGATCGTATTCAGGAATTTCTTATCCGTAAACGGATCGTTTTGGAACGTCTTAACGGTAAGCACGTTCAGGAACTCGCCGAGATAGAATTCCGCATACTCCCCGAATTCGAAACTCGAAGTCGTGTTCAGAAACTCGACCGTCACGACGCCGTTTTTCACCGAATAGCGGAACTGCGTATTGGAGTACGTCGACCTGTCGAAATTGATCACGCCCGTCCCGTAACCGTCGAGGAAGATAAACGCTTCCTCCGTTTCGTACAGCCCGTAATACCGGTCGCGATCGTCGATCGTAAACGTTCCGTTTTCGGGATCGAGCTTAAAACGGTAAGAGAACTTGTTTTCGCGATAGCCGTAGAAGAACACCGTGTCCGTGGCGTAATCGATATAGGCGTTTTTCGCGTTCGTCATGTCGTAATTGCTCATGGTAAACACGCGAACGTTGTTGACGCGGAACTCGAACGACTCCTGCTGATTGGCGGTCAGCGTGGCGTTTTCTCCGTTCAGCGTGCCGCGGAACGTCATTCCCGCATATTTCAGCTGTTTGACGTTACGGGAGATCTTTCCGACCTTGCGGCTTTCCATGATAAAGGTGTATTCCTCGCCGTCGAATTCGAGCGACGATGCCGCGCCCGCCGCCTGCACGAAGTTATCCGCATACGTCACGTCCCCCCACGTCACTTTATAAATGGTGTTCTCGCTCGATTTTTCGACGAGGTGAACTTTCAGTCCGTACCATTTCGTCTCGCCGTCCGTCTTCGATTTGATCCGGAACGTGTCGATCGAATAGGTCGGAAAACTGTTTTGCAGCACGTAATCGCTCGAATAATTGATCACGACGCTGTCTTCGATCGTCCAGACGTCCTCGTGGAAATAAACCAGCGGACGCTTATAATCGGAAAACCCGAGTTTCACGGAATTGTCCACGTCAAGTACGACGATTCCGTCCCGATAATACAAGGTGTAGTCGTAAGAACCGAGCCGCACGATCAGCGTGCGCGCGTCGATCCCGCCGATCACCGTCGCCTCGGATCCGTTCACGGTGATCGAACCGTCTTCCGCGATGATCAGATCGTCCAAGCGCGCGACCGGTTTCGCCGTCGAGCCGTAGTCCTCTTCGTCGTTGTCCTCCGCTTCGGGAATGGTCGTCAGCCAGGTGTGATAGACGCCTTTCATTCCGTTGTCGAACACGGTGACGGTCGCCGTTTTCGCGATCCCCTCGTATTCCACGGTGATTTCGTAAACGCCGGGCGTGAACGTGTCCGCCTTGCCCGAAATCATGTCGTACGTGACTTCCACCGGCACGCCGCCTTCCGTAATCGTAAACAGATCTTTCGTATACACCGTGGCGCCCGAAAACACGCCCTTGTCCGTCGCCGAGATCACGATGTCCGAATCGATCTCTACCGTAAACGATACGGTGACGGGATCGCTGTCGACGCCGTTCACGTAGACGGCAACTTCCACCCGCTGTACGCTCTTATCCGAAAAATCGATCGGATCGGAGACGACCTGTGCGTAACACGTGATGAAATCCACCCAATCGGGACGCGTCGTAAGCGTCTGCGTTCTTCCGTTGATCTTTACGCTGAGGTTGCCGAACGGGTTGTATTCCTGCGTCCCCTCCGGCAGCGTGACGTGTTCGCGGTAAAGCTCGACGGAATAGTCGTTCTCCACCACGTCGTACTGAATCGTCTTTTCCGTAAAGACGAACGTCGGCGTGCCTGCAAGTCCCGATGGTTTGGTGTTGCAATAGGGAATTTTCAGCGTTACCGTATAACTTCCCGCCGTGTTGAAATCCACTTCGTCGAGCCCTTCGAGATAGCTTTCGGGAATCGCGACGAAACGAACGCCGTCGATCATCACGTGAAAATCGTTGATAAACGCATACGTCGCTTTCTCCGTCCCTTTCCGTACGGAAATCCGCGCGCCGCGGACGTAGTCGACGACTACCCCCGGCTTTACGGTGACCGTCGCTGCGTACTCCGTACCGTTCAGCGTCAGCGTGATGACACTCACCGTTTCGGAAGCACCCGAAACGCTGTAATTGATTTCGCCGCTCACCATATCGGGCGTGACGGGAATCATTTCGCCGCCCTTTTTCACTTCGAAAAGCGAAGTGACGTCGATATTATCCCCGTGAGGATAGGTCACGACGTTCTTCACCGTAACCGTGTACTCTTCGGGCGCGACGATCTTAACGGTCGTGCTTGCCGAGCGCGGAACGCCTTCGTAGGTATACGTAAGCGTAACGACGTATTCTTCTCCGACCGCCGCATTTTCGAGCGCGGAGAGATCGAGCATTTCCCTCGTCACCCGAATCGCCGCGCCGTCGGCATACACCGAAAACAGCTGCGTGAAATCGTAAGCTTCGAGTTCGTCTGCGGCGATTTCCGCCCTCTGATAGGAAGGTACGATGAGGAAGTCGTCCTCTACGATAATTTTTAAAGTCTTGCTTTCTTTGCCGAAGGTAACCGTATAGGTATACTCTCCCGGTACGGAAGTCACATCTGTTTCCACCATCTCGTCGGCGATCGGCGTGACGACGCCGTCCGTCTTGGCGGTAAAATGCTGTTTGAAATCGTATCCGTTTACTTGTGCCGAACGGATGCGAACTTCTTCGACGGAAAGCGCGAGTTCGTAAACCGTTTCCGCAACGGTCACGGACTTGGTTGCGTTTTTCGTCTCATAAGTGCAAATTACGTCGTAAGTACCCGCCGTTTCCAGAACGGCGGTACTATCGACGTAAGCGGACGCGACCGCAACCTTCTCTCCGTCCACCGTAATGGTGAACAGAGAGGTATAGTCGTAGTCTGACACTTCTGTGTCTTTGATTGTGATTTGCTCCGAAACTGCGGTCACGACGATCACGGGATCTTGTTCGTCCGGCCCGTTCCCGTTTCCGCAGCCCGCCAGTGCAAGCGATCCGAGTATGCACAGCGCGGCAAGGGCTTTGAATTGATTTTTCATTCTTTCGTCCTCTTGTTATCCTCCGGCTGTACGCGACACAAGCCGTTAAGCCGTGATGCCGCCGCGCGTGTAATCGCCCGAATTGTAAATATACACCCAGAAGTTTTTGGTGAAGTTGTTCTCGATCACGATCGTGGTTTCGCCGTTGTCGTATACGAGATAACGGTCTCCGCGTCCGCTCGCTCCGCCCGTAATATCGGTGAGAACGTTGCTCTTGGTATATTTCAGTTCGTTGATGAACAGGTTATCCGCCTTTTCCATGATCTCTTCGAAATTGGTGATCTGGCTGTTCTCGTCGAACTTGGTGCTTCTCGCGGTGATCGACATGAATCTGACGTACTGTTCCGATCCGTCGGCATTGGTCTTCGTCTTGCTGTCATAGAACGGTCCGCTGATCTCGTCGCCGAAGATCTGCATGAAATCTTTGGGCGTCGGCACCTTCTTGGAAGTTCCGAAGATCGAATTCACCGCAACCATCGCGTTCTCGTCGTGCGAAGGATCGGACTCGTTTTCCTGATAATACTTGATTGTGAACTGATCCCAGGAAGTTTTCCAGCCTCTTGCAACGTACTCGTTAAAGGTATCTTCCGAAATCGTCGTGCTGCCGATCTGCGAATACGTCGTCGTAACGTAACCGATGTACGTGCCCTGCGTGATCGAATAGGGATAGGACGACGAAATCATATTTCCGTTGTCGTCCACGACGATGGTCAGATTTCTCGAAGAACTCGAAGACGCGTCGTGCGCATAGGAGTACATCGAAATTTCCATCGCAATGTCTCTCGTCGCGCCCGTCGCCTGCAACGTGAAGGTGTAAGTCGTCTTTCCGTCGACCGTCGTCTTGGAACTCTTGAAGAGATTCGGCGAGAAATCGAAGCCGGGGAGCTTATCCGAAACGTGACCGTAAACCGATTTCGTTCCTTCGAGCGCGCCGTACTTGCTGGGGGTATCCGTTCCGTTCGGAACCGTAACCGCCGAAGAATTGTAAGCAAATTCCTCGAAATAGTCTTCCGCGGTGCCGTTGTTGACGATCTGTTTATAACCGGTATTTTCATAACGGAACAGCTTATCGTCCATGCCGTAAGAATACTTGCTGACTCTGGTGAGCAGGATCTCGTTTTCCGTTACCTTTCCGACAAGGCCGACGCCGTTTTTCCCCGCACCGATCCCGATCGAAGAATTGTAGTTGAACGCCGGCGTATAAGAATTCTTGATGTCGCCGGTTCCGTATCCGGGTGCGCCCGCGCGGGACGACGCGCCCGAAGCGATGGAATCGAGATAAGAATATTCGCCGTCGTCCTGACTCGGCGCGGAAGTCGTCGTGTCGATCGCGGTGAAGGAATAGTTCTTCGCCTCCTTCATCTTATCCATCGCCGTCTGCAACTTATCCGCATACTCGGGAGCTTCGTAAGGGGTGGGATCCGCGATCGAAGTGGTTCCGATTTCGGAGAAATCCAATTCGACGACGGTGTATTCCATCGCGTCGTAACCGACGACCGCCGTACCGGTCTGGTTGTAAACGGGGTTGTAATACTGCGCGATCGTCTGCGCCTTCATGCCGCCGACGAAATAGTTGCCCTCCGCGTCCTGTTCGAGAAGAAGGATCACTCTGTCAAACGTATCTTCGAGCATCGGGGTGAGCGAATACGCAAGATACGTCATAAGCCAGACGGAATCCTCGTTTTCTTCGTTGATCCGGTATGTGTACTCCGTCGAAACGACGCCCTCTTCCGTCGACTCTTTATAGGTGAAGTCGTTGAGGGGCAAACTGCCGAGGTGGTTCCAATAATGCTGCGACTCCCATACGGAGGGTACGCTGCGATAGTTCGTGACCGGTTTTTTCACGACTTCGTTGTTCTTGTCGATCATGACGCTGAGAATGGCGTGACCGGTATTGCCGTAATCGTCTTTGACGCCGTCCTGATCCCCTCTTTGATAAATATCGCTGACGGTGATCTTATCGTTCGCGCCCCAGGCGCCCATCCATTTTCCGTCTTCCATCTCCACGTTCATCGCATAATCGCGCGTGTAGTTGTTTTCGGGATTGTTGCTGTCGTAATAATGATCGGTAACCTTGCCGTCTACCGTGATGCTGGCATTGCCGATCTTCTCGATCATCTCGGAAGTCAAAAGTCCGTTTTTGCCCTCCTGTTTGGGCGCCTTGACGATAAACGTCTTGGCGGCCGTTACGCGGCTGTCCGCCTTGGAGGTCGCCGTGATCGTGACCGCTTTGTCGAGCATATCGGGCGCTTTCACGACGGATACCGTGCCGTCTTCATCCACTTTCAGAATGGTGGGATCACTCGACGACCAAGTAACTCCCTTTTCCTCCGTGTTTTCGATTTTTACGACGAGTTTTACCGTATCGCCCGCAGAGATCGTCGACACGGCGTCTTCGATCTGCATCGTAATCGTGGGAGCGGGAGGCTGAGGAGGATTCGGATTATTCGTACCTTCGCCGCAACCGACAACGCCGAACGCAAGTACGCAAGCCAACGCGGTGAACACGCCGGTTTTCAAGACTCTCTTGGTTTTTTTCATTTTATTTACCTCGCTTTTTAATGATAATTTTACGTTATGCCTTCCAGACATAAATGTTGAGATCGAGCGACGAATCTACGACCTGTACGGCGATGTCTCCCTTGCGGAACACGTCGTGTTTGTTTTTGGTAAATCCGTTTTCGAGCAGGAAACGCTGAACGGCTTTGATCGAACCTTCGAGCGAATAATTGACGTCGAGCGGCACGTCGAAGTACAGCATGAGCGTCGGTTTCGTCACGCTCTCTCCCGCAGGCACGCGATAGTCCAAAAGCCCGAAGCCGTACGTATCGCCGAGAACCGCGGTAAAGAACGGAAGTTCCGTTTCGATATCTTCCATGCCGAAGAATTCCTGCAAAAATTCGAGCGCGTTTTCCATGTGCTCGGTATCCGAACTGTCCGGCGTGGTGATGATATCCACCTGCGACCAATAGAGCGGAATCTGTCTGTCTTCCATCGCCGCAAGTCCCGCGGTAACGCTTGCAGGGGTTTCGGTCTGGTCGAACGTGCCGTATTTCAGTTCGACGACGCCGTACAGGTATCCGAGATTGTAATAGAACCCCGCCTCGATGATAAACCCGTCTTTCACCGTAACGAAAGGCGTAAACGTGAATTCTCCCGTATTGCCTTCCGCCGCAAACAACCCGTAAAGCGCAAGCTCGTTCCCGACGCCCATGTAGAACGTGGAAGCAACCGCCGACATCGTTTCGTTTACGTAGAAAGTAATCGTTCCGTCGCTCTCGTCTTCGTAATAGCTGGTGAAGATTTCCGCGGCAAAGGCAAAGCTCGGCTTCGCGGAAGAGAAATCGTCCCGGAACGCACGGTTTGCGGAAAATACTCCGCCGTCGATCGAAAAGCTGTTATACAGCGTCTCCGAACGTTTGGAATAACCGTAATCTTCGTTCGTGTAAGTACGGATCACCTCGTCGTCTCCGTAACCGTTCTGCCGGAAAGGTCTGAAATAACAGGTGTCCGCCGTAACCGTCTCGGTAAAACCCGAAACCGTATAGCCGGAACTCATCGTAGAGCCTTCGATATTCAAAAACTCAACCGTGTAACTATCCAGCGCCTGCATATTCTCGATCGCCTGTTTCAGCGGTTCGTGACGGGGATCGCTTTTGAATTTCGAGATCGTGGGCACTTCCACCGAATCGCCCGCGTTGATTACGACGGAGAGCTCTTTGATCGCTTCGTATTGCGGAACAAGCGTGCGGTCGGGCTTCGCCTTGGAATAAATACCGGCGATCGCGCCGTCCTCGATGATGAGCGCAAGATTGGTGGGATCGAAATCGTAGGGGTTTGCCGAAGCGACCATCCGTTCGATCAACCCGTCCTCGGTGTTCTTGTACTCCCAGCGCCAGGTCGTTTCGTTGAACGTAAAATCGGATGCTTTCAGCGTTTTGAAATTGTTGTATAACCCCGCGGCTTCCCAATGAATTTCCCGATCGTCGTCGTCCAGCATAGGCGTGTAACTCTCTTCATTCATAAAGCTGACGCTCACCTGGCTTGCGATCCCTTCGACGTTCTTATAATACAGTCTGGAAACGATACCCGAATCCGTATCCGTATATTGCGTATACCAATTCGTTCCGTCCATCGCGGTTTTGACGTCGGAGCTGAAACTCCGTACGAAATCGTTGCTGATGCCGAACTCGTAAAGGCTGATGTTCAAAAATCCTTCGAACGAAATTTTATCGCCGGCAAGCTCGTCGAGCATTTCCTGCGTAAGTTCCGTTTTCGCAGTGACCGTAATGCGCTTGGTCGCCGAAACGGAAGGATCCGCCTTGCTCTTCGCGACGACGGTGACCATCTTGTCTCCGTCCACTTCCAGCGCCGTAACGGTGCCGTCTTCCGCAACGGAAACAAACTCATTGCCTTCCGTAACTTCCCAGGTCACCCCTTTTTCCGAAACGCCGGTGACGACCGCGCGCAGCTTCAACGTCTTGCCGCTGCGGATTTCCGAGCCGCCTTCGATATTCACGGTGATCGCGGGCTTCGTGAAGGTACCCGTTTCGGAACTCGCGGAATCGAGATAATTCTCCGCGCGCGCTATCACGCTGAACGTCGCGTTCTGCGTGACGTCGAGATAAAAATACGGGGTCTGCGTCGTGAATTCCTTTCCGTTTACGGTGATGATATATTCCGTCGCATTCTCGACCGGACTCCACGTGACGACGCCCTCCGCCGACACGCGGATATCCGTCGGCGTCGAAAGCGTGATCGGCTCCGGCGGCGGATTATCCGTCGGCGTGTTACATCCTACCAAAGACACGATCATGCCGACCGCCAAAATCAGGCTGAATAACCTTTTCTTCATTGCTTGCCTCCTTTTTTCTTTCCGATGAGCAGGATCGATACGATCATGCCGACCGCAACGACCGCCGCGGCAACCGAGATCAACGCGATCGCCCAAACGGGCATTTCGCTTTGTTCGTCCGTCACGGGTCCGACGGGCACGTTCTTCATCGCGTCGATCGCCGACTTCGCATCGTTGACCGCTTTCACCAGCGCGTTCCATTCCTCTTCGGTATATCCGTAGGAGGTTGCGCTCTGGCTCACGCCGTTCAACGCGGCGATGCCATCGTTCACAAGCTTTTCATCCGAAAGTGAGATTTTTTCGATTTTCGCGATCTTCTTCGCATAGTCGAGGAAGTTCACAAGCGCTTCCTGCATTGCGACGTAATCGCTTCTGTCCGCGTCTTCCACTTTTCCGAAGTACGCCTGGAATACCAGCGAATCGTAACCCTTGATCTCTTTGTTCGAGGGAAGAATCATCTTGATGGGATTCTTTTTCCCCACGAGGTCGATAAAGTTGAAATAGCACAGTTCCAGACCGAACATTCCGAACTGATCGTGCAGCAGACCGTAACCGGGATCGTTTTCGTTGAGCTTCGCATCCTTGTCGTAATGCCCTTCCAACGCGGGCGCGGTGACCGATTTGAATTCAACGCTCTCCAATCCGCTGTAACCGTAGAAGGCGTAGTTGCCGATCGTTCTCAACGAATCGGGAAGTACGATTTTCTTGACGTTCGTATTCGCGTTTCCGGCATAGAATCCGATGACTCTCGTCCCTTCCGCGATTTCAAGCGTTTCCCCCGCCATGCCCGCGGGAACGGAAGCGAGTTCCCAACCGTCCGTTGCAAGCTTCGTGTACAGCGCGCCGCCTTGGAGCTTGGCATATTCGTTGAGACTGCCCTCTCCTTTCTTCTCGCCGCCGTCCGCAAAATAGAAACTCGTAAGTCCCTTGCAACCGTTGAACGCTCTGATGGCGATCTTTTCCAGATCCTTGGAGAATACGAATTCCGCAAGGCGGCGGTTGTTGAGGAACGCCGCTTCGCCGATCTCCTTCAAACGATCCGCGCGGAACGAAAGGATATCCGTATTCTGGAACGCGTAATCGCCGATCGAAAGAAGTTCGTTCGCCGTAATGTCACCCGTTACCCAAGTGTCCGCAAAACTGCCGAATCCGACCGTCTTGGCGGAAGTAAGGTCGATCTGTTCCAACGCCGTCGAGGATATAAAGGCGTATTCGCCGATCTCCTCCACGTTGCCGAGATTGATCTGCACGAGGGATTCGCAACTCGCGAACGCGTAATCGCCGATCGTTTTCAACGTCTGGGGAAGCTTGACTCTTTCGAGGCGCAGACAATAGGCGAATACGAAATCTCCCATGGTTTCCAGTGAATCGGGAATCGTGATTTCTTCCAGATATTCGCAGCCGAGGAACGCGCCGTCGCCGATCGTTTTCAGCGTTTCGGGAAGCTGGATCGACTGGATCACGGGCGCGCCGCCCTTTTCGTCGTATCTTGCGAAAGCACCTTCGCCGATGCTCACGACTTTCGGCATGACGACCGCGCTCAGAGACGAGCAGTCCGCAAACGCATATCTGCCGACTTCCGTCGCTTCGGCAAGGTTGATTCTGTTTTGCAAACCGCGCAACGACGAGCAACCGTAGAAGGTTTCGCTCTCGACGATCGCGTCGTGTTTGCTCATATCGATCGTGACCAGCGAGGCGTCGTTCGCGAAGCAGGAAGCGCCGAAATGTACGCCGCCGCCTGCGGGCATGTTCACCGCAACCAACTGAAAACAATTCTGGAACGCGCCCATGCCGAACTTCGCATTCGCGCCGATCGCGACCGTTTTGAGTCCCGAAGAGAAGAACGCCCCTTCGCCGACCTCGGCGCTCGCGCCGATCGTGACCGTTCCGAGCGCCGACGTATTCGCAAACGCATAGTCTCCGATCGAAACCGTCCGGTCGAGGTTGCGGACCTCGGAAAGCGCGCTCGCATAACGGAACGCATGCATGCCGATGGACTTCACCCCTTCGGAGGGAAGGATCACGCTGACGAGAGATTCGCATCTCGCAAAGGCGTAATCGCCGATCTCCGTGTCGGGATTGGTGATCGTGACCGAGTTAATGCTCACGCCGCTGAACGCGCCGGAAGCGATCTTGACGTACTTCCCGTCAAGGACAAAATTCCCGAAGTCGTATCCCGCCGCCGCAAATACGACGGTGTCTCCCGCCTTGTTCAAAAGCAGACGACCGTCGGCGGAAACGCTGTAATTTTCGTTTTGTATGCCTTCCGCAAAACGGAATTCCGTAAGCGACGTTCCTTGGAAGACGATACCCGTCGCTTCCTTGAACTTGGTATTCTTGTTTAATACGACCGCGGACAACCGCTCGCAGTCGCGGAAAACGTAGTTGCCGAGCGAGAACTCCGAATCGGGCAATTCCAAGATTTCGAGCGCGGGGCAATCGTAGAACGCCTGATCGCCGATCGCCGAAACGCCACGGAACTTCACGCTTTTGAGCTTGTCGTTTTCACAGAACGCGCCGTTGGCGATCGTGACCACGTCGTTGCGGAATTCGACCGATTCCAACTCTTTGCACTGGGCAAAGCAGAACTCGGGAATCAACAACCGCTCAAAAAGTTCGATCCTTTTCAAACCGGTACGCGCAAACATTCTGTCCGAAAGCTTGGTGTTCTCGTTCAATTCCGCCGAAGCGAGCGAGGTACAGCCGTGGAACGCGCCGGTACCCGTATTGCGGAGGGAGCTTAGATTCACCGCCGAAAGGCTCGTGCAATCCTGGAACGCGTAAGCGCCGATCGCGTACGTCTTATTCAGCGCGACGCCGTCGAGCAATTCGCACCCCTGGAACGCGCGCTGACCGATCACCATGACGTTGTCGAGATTGATCGAAGCGAGCTTTCCGTCTTTGCAGAAAGCATATTCGCGGATATATTTGACCGTGGAAGGAAGCTGTACGCTCTCCAATCCGGGACAGTTATAGAAGGCGTATTTCTGAATATCTTCCACTCCCTCGGGGACGATGACCCGTTTGATCGAAGTGTTCGTCGAAGGAACTTTGTTCGCATCCAGATCTTCGTCCGGAACGGGGATCGTGTTGTCGACGTCATAGAGACAGAACGCGAACGCGCCGATATAGAGAATCCCCTCGTCGTCCGGAATCACGACCGTGCCGTTTTCGTCGCCATAACCCTTATACGCAACCAGCGTACGGTTTTCGATGACGAATTCGCTGTTTACGGTGACGGAGAGCCGCGCCATCAAGGAAGACACGGGCGTCGGTTCTACATCGCCGTCGAAGTCCGCGTTTTTATCGTACACCCGCAGATAAATCGTGACGGAACCCTTTCTCAACGCCGTAAGATCGCCGGTATCGCGATCGACTCTTGCGATCGTCGGGTCGGAAGAAGTGAACGCCAGACGGTATTTTTCCGACACGTACCAGGGTTTGAGATCATAGAAAATCTTGATCCGCTCGCCGGGATACATGCTCACCCGCGAGCCGAGCCCTGCAAGGAAGATCTTCGAACCCGTTTTCCCGATGTCGCTCGTCTGCGCCGCCCGCGAATAGGCGAACGTCGTTTCGAAATAGGAGAACCGCAGCGATTCGATCGCGACCGAATCGTCGGACACGTCGGGCACGTGATTGTTGGACAGCGTCTGCATCCGCTTTTCCGCGCGCTCTTCCGTCTCGCTCTGCGCCGTGGCGGAAGCCTTGGCGCGGACGTTGATCAAAATCGTCGCCTGCCGCAACTCCATTCTTTCGGTTACGGTGATGGTGGAACGGCCCGCGGAAAGTCCGCGTACCTGCCCCTCTTTCACGACGGCGACTTTTTCGTTGGAAGAAGTCCAGTCGAGATATTTGAGATAGTCTTTATCCGCGTCGACCGTCTTGTCGGAAGTCGCCAGATAAGCGGTGAGGTCGATGATCTCTCCCTCGTTCACGGTGAGAATGTTCAGCTCGCTGCCGTCGTATTCTCCGTTCCGCGTGAAGCGGAAATCCCCTTTCGTGCCGGGAAGCTGGCAGAGCCAGATGTTGGAGTTGAGCGCATAGTCGTCGATCGAGAACCCGAGCGCGCTCGTGATCAGCACGTCGTGACCGACGTCTTCGAGGTAGTCCGTGATTTCGATCCGGATCACGTTGTCCTTTCCCTTTTCGCTGTAAATGGGAATGGGATTTTCCGTGAGCGTTGCGTAAGATTTGTCCGAAGTGAAGATCAAAGGCGTGATCGACATCGCGTAATGGTTGTCGTACACGGTCATCGTCAGATAATAACGGTCCTTTTTCAGCGTGCGGTCGTACACTTTTTCGTAAACCGCCGACTTCAAAACGGGCGCTTCGTTATCGAAACAGAAATCGAAAGAGAAAGTATTGCGCAGGTTTGTAGTCGCGCCGCCGTCGCCGTAATCGAGCGCCGCCGTCATTTTGAATTCGTAATTTCTGTTATTGGTCAGATTCAGATCCCGCGTTCTCCAATTCAGATACTCGAAATAGGGAATGGGCGTGCCGCCGAGCGAATACGCTTTGTTCGCGTTATAATCGATGAATTCCTTTTTGACCTCGCCCGTAAGCTTATCGGTGATCGTATAGGTCATCGTTTTGGCGTTTCTGAGCAACCCGCCGTAGATCGCGGAAATCCCGTCGATCGTCGCCGTGTCGTCAGACATCGCGATATGATCTTCCGAAGCGGGAATATAATCGTAATCGGGATCGATGTCGTAGAGGTACGTTCCGAGCGGAATGATATAGTTATAGAAGTACGAGCCGTATGGGGTCGTCGCAAAATAATCCGCTTTTAACTTATCCTCTTCGTCGATCGCGTTATCGTGTTCTTCCGGATCCACTTCGTAATAGGTCTTGTCGAAGATCGGCGCGCGCGTCCAATCGCCGTAGAACGCGAGGAAAGGTACGTTCAGATCGATTCCGTCGTTCTGCGCCGTAAGTTTTACAAACCCTTCGACGAACATTCCGTTCGGAAACAGCGAATCGATCAGTTTCTTATCCGCGCCCGAAAGGGTGTACGTGACCGTAAGTTTTACGGTTTCGCCGGCGTTTACGGTAACGACGTTGTTTTTCAGCGATCCTTTTCCTTCGAGCTTGGCGGAATATTTGCCGCCGAGCAACTGTCCGCGCTCCGCAACGAATTCGTCGTCGGACGTGGAGACCGTCTCCGTCATGCCGACGAGAGAGAGGTTGTATTTGACCGCTTCGTTCGAAAGGTTCACGACGTTGAACTTCATGGTGTACACGCCGTTGCGCTTGGGATCGTCTTTCAGTTCGAGTTTGGTTCTGTCGATCCCGTCTACCGAGATATACGCTTTGGTGTTCACCACGTTGTACAGACTCGCAAGTCCCGCGCCCTGTTTGCGCGGCGAATAGGGATTGCCCTCTTCGTTTACGACGATCGTCGCCGTAGACATGAGCAGTTGGTTCGCCAGAACGACGATCTCTTTCTGCGTATAATCGGGGAATTTCTCTTTCAGGAACTGACGGATCAGCACGACGATCCCGCAAAGGTTGGGGGTCGCCATGGAGGTTCCGCTCAGTTCGTCGTATCCGCCGCCGGGGATCGAAGATTTGATCGTGCCGCCGTGCGCGGTAATTTCGGGTTTGAGTTCGAGGTTGGGAGAAGGTCCCCAGCTCGAAAAGTCGGACATGAACGGACCCGCCTGATTGGACAGGCTCACGGTAAGCGTACCCGAACTGCGTTCCGCAAGCTTCGTCCCCAGATCTTTCGCGATCGAAATGGTGGGAATGTGGTCGGTCTTGCCCATCGACATGGAGATATCGCCTTCTACGTTGTTATAGATGATACACGCGATCGCGCCCGCGTTCTTCGCGCGCAACGCCTTGTCTTCGAACGTGTTTTCGCCGCGGCGGACAAGCGCGATCTTGCCTTTGACGTCGATCTCCTGATAATTCGCGCGCGTTCCGTAACCGGGCACGGTAACGTATTCGAACGTCTTTTCCGTCGATGGATCGATATTCTGCGATTTATAGAGATCGCCGACGAAATCGTTTTCCTTCCCCGTGATCGAGCTGGATTCGTGGAAGAACACGATCTGTTCGCCGTTTGCGACGAGGTAACGGCTCTTTACCCCGCTGATAGAGGCAACGGAAAGCGCCGCCTGATAAGTCGAAGGCGAACCAACGGTCGAGGAGTCGGGATTCGTGACCTTATTGGTGTTGCCCTGTTCGCCGCCGAATGCGGAGCTGTAACTGTTGCTCGCCGCCGTAAGGAGGCTGATCCCGCTCTCGTTGAGCTTGTCGTACACGTCGTTGATCTTGTTGCCGTCTTCTTCGCGCGCGAATCCGCAGGAAGAACCGAGCGACATATTGATCGCGTCCACGCCGAGGAGCACCGCGTCTTCGAGCGCGGCGAGAATATCGTCCGTCTTCGCGCCGTCGTCGAGATCGGGGAACACCTTCATGAGCACGAGCTGGGTGTCGACCGCGACGCCCGTGATCACGTCGTCGCTTCCGCCGATGATGCCCGCGACGTGCGTTCCGTGTTCGGAATCGTACGGGAAGACGTCGTTGTCCTTGTCCGCATAGTCGTACACGTAAGGAATTTTGCGGCTGTACCACACGTCGGTCAGTTCGAGCCCGCGGGTCGTTTTCGCCGCGTTCGTCTGCGCAAGCGTGGCGGAAATATGCTGCTGCGTCAGCCAAAGATCCCCTTCGGGCTGTTTGGCAAACACCGAATGGCTGCAATCGAAGCCGGAATCGAGCACGGCGACCGCCGTACCCTTGCCCGTGAACGGAACGCTTCCGGAATTGAAAATACCCGTATCGTACACGTCCACGTTGTTGACGATCCCGCTGACGTCCGTGCCGCTCATCGCCTGCGGACGGTTAAACGTGTCGGACAAGATCACGGAATCGACGCTCTTCAACTTCTCGATCTCGCCAAGATTCCCGTAAGTCGTATTGACGGCAACGCCGTTGAGGATCGCCGAATAGCGGTTTTCCACGCCGGAAATCAACTCGGCGCGCAAAAGTTCCGCGATCAGCGAATTCTGCTTCGCCGCAATGCGCGATGCCTGCGCCGCGCCCGCGCTGCCCGCGGCGTAATCGCCCACCGACTCCTCCGCGGTATCCCCGCTCAGATAGGTGTCGATCAGCGCGTCGTCGGAAAGCGTGACGATCGCGACGACCTCGTCGCTCTTCTTATAGCCGTCGTTTTTCTTCAAATACTCGGCTTTGATCTTCGACGCGGTCTGATCCTGCGTCAGCTTCATATCGCTCTTTAAAATATCCAACTTCTGAGACGACGTCTCATCTTTTTCCGTGTTGGCGGAGTTGTCGGGAACTGCGCAGCCCGCAAAGCATCCCATCATCACCACAGCCATCAATACGGATACAACTGATTTTCGCATCGGTACTCCTTCTTACTCTATCTTTATCTTAACCAGAGCATCATTAACAGAATTGCAACGGTGAAACATGCGATCACCCCCAGAAAGATCGGCAGGTAGGTCGCGAACGCCGCTTTGATCGCCGCGCGCGTTTCTTTCTTCGTAAGCCCTGCTTTCTCTTTCTTTTCGGGACGGTTTCCGTACAACCCTTCCATACTGTAAACAGTATGCCCGTCGTCAACGAATTTCGCTCTCGTTTTCTTCTTTTTCTGCTTCCTGTTCCCGTTTTTCTCCGCTATCCGCGGTTTTTTTGCCGTCGGATCCTGTTCCGTCGGCTTTTTTTCGGGTGAACAATCCGCACACTTTGGCTTTGACGGTTCCGAAGAATCCGAACAATCGGGTTTTAAACCGGTAGAATTTTCCATTTTCCTTTTTCCGCCTCTGCTCCTCTTCTTCCGCCTGTCTGCGAATCAGAAGATTATCGTACTCCTCGTCGTAGAACGCGAGATTTTCCATGATCTCCTTGTTATATAAGTGGCACGCAACGAAATGATCGGGTTCCGCCTCGGTATACTCCGGCGCTTTGTACTTACACGCCTTCATGCAATGCGAACAGCGGGTATGGAACTTGCAACCCTCGGGCGGATTCGCCGGCGAGGGAATATCCCCTTCGAGAATGATGCGGTTCATCTTCACGTTCGGATTCGGCACGGGAAGCGCGGAGAAGAGCGCTTTGGTATACGGATGAAGCGGATTTTTGAAAATCTCTTCCGTATTGCCCTGCTCCATGGCGTTGCCGAGGTACATGACGAGAACCTGATCGGTGATATACTTTACGACCGAGAGATCGTGCGAGATGAACACGTAGGTCAACCCCAGATTTATCTGCAAATCCTTTAACAGATTGATGATCTGCGCCTGAATGGAAACGTCGAGCGCGCTGACCGGTTCGTCGCAGATCACGAGCTTGGGGTTCACCGCAAGCGCTCTCGCGATGCAGATTCTCTGACGCTGTCCGCCCGAAAACTCGTGCGGATAACGGTCGTAATACTGCGGTTGCAATCCGCATTTTTTCATGACTTCGACCACGTACGAATACACTTCGTTTTTCGGAACGATCTTGTGTACCCGCACAGGTTCCGCGATGATGCTCCCGATCGTCATTCTCGGCGGAAGGCTCGAATAGGGATCCTGAAAGATGAGCTGAATGTCGGTGCGGTATTTCTGCATCTGTTTCTTCGTCAGATGCGTAATGTCGTCGTTCATGAACGTGACTTTCCCGCCGTCGCAGTCATACAGCCGCAGGATCGTTCTGCCGAGCGTCGTCTTTCCGCAGCCCGATTCCCCGACGACGCCGATCGTCGTTCCCGCTTTGACGGAAAAACTCACGTCGTCCACCGCGCGCAGAAAGCGCAGCGGTTTTCCGAAAATATTGGTCTGAATCGGGAAATACTTTTTTAAATTTTCAACGCGAAGCAACGCCTCTTCCCGCGTGCGCGACGTTTCCGAAACTTCGGACACGGCTTCCGCAGGCGCCGGTTCTTCGCTGATCGTTAAAGTCTTTTCTGACATTTCCCTTCCTCACTTGGTTTCGTACAGACAGCACGCGACGGAATGCGTCGGGCCGACCTGCACCGTTTCGGGATATCCTTCCTTGCACGCCGCGATGCAGCGGTTGCAACGGTTTTTGAAATAACAATGATCGGGCAAATTGATGGGATTGGGAACCTGCCCGGGAATGGAATAGAGCGGCTCGTTCGCGTCGGAATCGATCAGCGGCTTGCTCTTTTGCAATCCCACGGTGTAAGGGTGCAACGGATTCAGGAAAATGTCCTGCACCGTTCCGCGTTCGATCACCCGCCCCGCGTACATGACGACGACTTCGTCCGCCATCTCCGCGATCACGCCCAGATCGTGCGTGATCAGCATAATCGAACAGCCCTCCTGCTTTTGCAGATCGCGCAACAGTTCGAGGATCTGCGCCTGTATGGTCACGTCGAGCGCGGTCGTCGGTTCGTCCGCAATGATCAGCTTCGGCTTCCCCGCAATCGCCATCGCGATCATCACGCGCTGGCGCATGCCGCCGGAAAGTTCGTGGGGATAGCTCTTGTAAACGTGTTCCGGCATGGAAATGCCGACCTTTTTCAGCATTTCGATGCTGTACCCTTTTACCGCCTCTTTCGACATTTCGGGCGAGTGCAGAAAGGAAACTTCGTCGAGCTGATACCCGATCGTGAACACGGGGTTCAAACTCGTCATCGGCTCCTGAAAGATCATCGTAATATCTTTCCCGCGGATCTTATACATCTCCTGCGTCGGCATCTTCACAATGTCGTAGGCACGTTTGCGCCCCTCGCCGTCGTAGCCGAGCGACTCCGCGTTGAACCGGATCTGCCCCTCGATCGTCTGTCCCTGCGGCGCCTGCACGAGCTGCATGATCGAAAGCGATGTCACGCTCTTGCCGCAACCCGATTCTCCGACGACCCCCACGATCTTGTTCTTGGGAATGTCGAAGGAGACGCCGTTTACCGACATAACGGTTCCCGTATCGGTAAAGAAACAGGTCTTTAATCCGTCGATCTCCACGACGTTGTTCTCGTCGCGCATCGTCGTCGTAAACTCTTCCTCGCTCAGTTTCCGCCGTTTCAGCTTTTCGTAATACTTCATCTGTCCGAGGTTGTATTTGATGATGCGGCGGCTCTCTTTCAGCGTAATGTAATCGCCTTTTTTCTTCTTCTCTCTCATACGCTCACTTCCTTGCCTTCGGATCCATCGCGTCGCGCAAACCGTCGCCGATGAAGTTGAACCCGAGTACGGCGATGACGATCATAAATCCGGCGGGCAGCCAGACGTTGGCGTGATAGCGGAATATAACGGGATCGTTTACCAGAGAAATCAGCGATCCCCAGGCGGCTTTGGGGAATTTGACGCCCAAGCCCAGATAACTCAACGTAGATTCGTAGAGAATGACGCTGCCGAGTCCGAGGGTCATGGAGACGATCAACTGCGGCATGACGTTGGGGATCAGATGCTTGAAGATCTTGCGCCAGGTCGGCAGTCCCATTACTTCGGTCGCAGTGATGTATTCCTGCTCCCGCAACGACAGGATCTGCCCTCGCACAAGCCGTGCGATGCCGCTCCAACTGAATATCGTTATGACGACCATCAATACGTAGATCTGTTGATCCGCCGCCAGATTCCAGGAGTCGATCACCGCGGAAGCGATGAGCAGGATCGGCAACGACGGAATACAGTTGAACATATCCACGATCCGCATGATCACCTGATCGACCCAGCCGCCGAAATATCCTGCCAGCCCGCCCAGAACGATGCCGATGATGGTTTCGAGAATGACGACGATAAACCCGATCAGGAGGGAAATCCTTCCGCCGTACATGAGCCGTACGAACACGTCCATGCCGAAGTTATCGGTGCCGAGCAGGTGTGTCGCGCTCGGCGGCGCATACTGGTTGGTATCGCTCACGAAATCGATGACTTCGACGACGGTGATCTCCTCGCCGTCCTCGCCGATATAGGTGTACTGCGTCTCGATCGAAGAATGGGACGGCGTATAGTCGATCTCCGATTCCCCCCACCTCTGATAGACGACCGGTCCGAAAAAGGAAAAGAGGAACAAAAACGCGATCATGACGATTCCGACGATCGATAGCTTCGAACGGAAGAAACGGCGCATGACCAACCGCATGGGGCTGATCTCTTTATAAGTCGCCTCTTCCTGCTCCGCTTCCGCCGCGTCCGTCTCCGCCGTTACGGGGATCGGTTCTTCCGAAATTTCTTTGTTTTCCAAATCTTCCATACCGACCTCCCTTTTATTTTCCGAGTTTGACTCTCGGGTCTACGACCGCATACATGATATCCGACAACAGCGTTCCGATGACGGTAAGAACCGCAAGGAACATGTTATAGCCCATTACGAACGGCAGATCGCCCTCGCGCAACGCCGCATAAGCGAGCCGGCCGATTCCGTCAATCGCGAAAACTTCTTCCGTGATCATCATCCCGCCGAACAAGCCGGGCAGGATTCCCGCGAGCATGGTCGCAAGCGGAATGAGCGTATTCCGGAAAGCATGTTTGTAGATGACCGTCTTTTCCGAAAGCCCTTTCGCGCGCGCCGTACGGATATAGTCGGCGTTGAGCACTTCGAGCATGTTCGTTCGGGTATAGCGCATCCATCCGCCGATCGAGAGAACGACCGTCACCGTGATGGGCAAAATCATGTGGTGCAGAATGTCCCCGAACTTGCTCATCACTCCCGCAAACGTAGCGGGATAATCCTTCGTCGACGAGAGCAGACCGCCTACGGGCAACCAGCCCAGATCGACGGCGAATAACTTGATCACGATCGCCGCAAAAAAGTACGTGGGCAGCGAAATACCGATCATGGTGAATACCGTTACCGTGTAATCGCGCGCGGAATACTGGTGCGTCGCGCTCGAAATTCCGAGCGGGATCGCGATCAGGAATTGCAGAATCGTTGCAACGATCGCGATGGAAAACGAAATCCACATATTCTCGACGATCACCGTCGAGACGGGCTTCTCGTACTTGAAAGAATTGCCGAGGTTTCCCGTGAACAGATTTCCGAGCCATTGAAAATATCCGACAAAGATATTCCCTTTCAGCCCGTACAGTTCGAGGAAGCGATCGATGTCTTCTTCCGTGATCGTTCCCGCTTGGAGCTGCGGCGCGTATTTGATCTCCACGTAGTTCGTGGGCATCATTCTCACCAGCGTGTAAAGAATGAGCGAGACGCCGAGCAGAACGACGACGGAGATCAGAATTCTTTTTACGATATACTTAAACATACTTCTCCATCAAGCTCGTTACTTTTCGGTGATCAAAGACACATAGTGCAGATCGCTCGTAAGTCCTTTATACGAAGAGAGGTCTTTATCCGGCGTAAGCGACGAAGCGTCGATCTTACGGTTGTTGTAGGCGAACAGGTCGTCGCGCTGGTAAGAAGGCAATTCGATCGCAAGTTGCATGACGAGGTCGAGCGCTTCCGAATAGATCTCCGCGCGGCGATCCTGATCGTTGGTCTGGCGCGCCAGCTCGATATACTCGGAAAGGGTGTCGAGGATCTCGTTTTCGGTATTGTATCTACCGCCCGCGTTGCGCAGGATCGTGGGATATCCCCAGTTCTTTACGGAAGACGCCGTCGAATCCTTATGATAGACCTGATACATGTCGGGATCGATCGTCGAACCCCAAGCCGCCGCCCAGACGGCGAGGTCGCCCGTCGCGAGTTTCTGCAAAGCGCGGCTGTCCGGCGTGGTGTTGATCTGGAACCCGATCTTGTTGAGGAATTCGCCCGCACTGTAAAGCGCCTGCCAAGCGGGGTGATCGCGTTCCTCGCCCGCGACGGTGAAAGTGTACTTGCAAACGTGCGAACCCTTCTGGTAAACGCCGTTCCCGTTCAGACGGTAGCCCGCCTCCTCCATGATCCATTGAATGAACTCTTCCTGCTCCGCCTGCGTAAAGGTATCGTTCGCCTTCTTGTTCTTCTTCTGCACGAATTCTCTGTACAGCGGATCTACGACGTTGAGGTTCGCGGGAACAGGTCCGCCGATATACGGATAATACGCCGTGCAGCCTTCGGGATACGCCCAGCTCGAAGTGGACATCGAGCGGTGGATCGCCGTCGCCGCGGTCTTATAATACTGTACGCAAAGCTGCGTATTGATGCTGTACATGATCGCCTTGCGGACGTTCAGATCGATGACCTTGGAAGCGTTGACGCCGATATAACCGTAACCCAAAGTCGTAATGCTCTTTCCTTCGAAGCCGGACTTCTTTTTGATTTCGTCCACCGTCTCGGGCTTTGCGCTCGGTTCGGCGAAATCGACTTCTTCGGTATACAGTTCGTTCAGCATCTGGGTCGCGGAAACGACTTTATAGCGTACTTTTCTGATCTTTGCGGGTCCCATAATGAAATGGTCGTTGCGCTCGTAATAGATCATGCTTCCTTCGTAGAAATCGCCCGCCGAAACGTTGCTCGTTCCGCCGCTCGATTTGCTCGCCATATAGGGACCCGCGCCGACGGGTACACCGATCTTGTCGGGATTCTTGACGACCTTTTCCATGAAGGTCTGCGAGTTGTACTGTACGCCGAATTCGGTCGTATAGTTGAACTTATCGATATGTTCTTGATCGGAATAATAGTACATGGGCGCAACCGCGAACGAGAAGTTCCAGATCGCCTTGGGGTCTACGCCGTTGATCGTGATGCTGAGGACTTCGTTCCCGCTGATCAGCGCGCCTTCGGAATCGTAAGTGGGTTCGCCGTAATCGACGCCGTTTACCGTCACCGAGGAATCGCCGCCGCGGTTCGCTCCGCCGTTGGCGAATTTGATGCCGGAAATATTCGGGTATCTCTTCTCCGCGTCCTTGAAATAGTCTTCCATCTCGGCATTCGCGATAAACGTGCTGAGCGTGACGGAAGTATTCCAGTATTGCAGAATCTCTTCGATATCGTCGGGGATCTTCGCGTCGAGAACCGCCTTGATGGCGCGCTCCTGCGTCCAGCTTTTCAGCGTGGACACTTCACTGTCCGTCGTGAAACTCGAACGAAGCTTTCCGTCCTTCTTGCTCCAAGTGATAAAGCCTTCGTTGTAGAGGAACGCTTCGACGTCCGTCGTAAAGAGTCCCTTGTACAGTTTACCGTTCTGATCGGTGAAGGAGATATCGCTGTACGTATCCTTCGCCGCGGAATAATCGGATTCGAGTTCTTCTTCGAAGAGCGAAACCGTCTTTTCATAGTCCTCGACAAGGTGTTCGCGGTTTCCGACGGTCGAAACTTTCCCTTTGAGGTATTCTTTAAGTTCTTCTCCGGAAATATCCTCGTCGCCGTGTTCGTCGCGGATCTCCTGAATCGCGTTGAGCAGCGCGTTGATGCGGTCCGTCGCTTTCGCCTGGAACTGCTCCATAAAGCTGTCCTGTTCTTTCTCGGAATCTTTCTGCGTACGGTATTCCTTTAACCCGACGATATCGGTGGAATAGATCGTGCTCGCGCCCGTGTATGCAAGATCGAGATAGACGTACAGATTGAACAGAACGTCTTTCATCGTCAACGCAGAACCGTCGGAGAACTTGACGTTGTTCTTTAAAACGAAGTAATAAGTCGTCTTCTGGTCGACGTTTTCCGTGCCGGTCGTGACGATCTCGTAGTCCTTTACGACGCAGGCTTCGTTGTCGCCGCAGACGGGCTTCCCGTCTTTATCGCTGCTGATCATGGGAAGCTGGGTCAGCCCCACGACGGCGCTGTCCGTGCCCGAAGTGCTGTAAAAGGGATTGAAAACTTTGTCTACCGCAAGCGTCGAAAATACGAGAGGATCGCTGTCGTTGTTATAGATCTTCGCGGTATCGCCGCAACCTACGCAACCGAGCGCAAGCCCGCATGCCAGAATTCCGGTGGTAATTGTCTTGGTGCTTCTTTTCATGTTTTCCGTTTACTCCTTATTTCTTCATTTATTCTTTCGCGCGCTTGGCTTTCCGCGCGCCCGCGGGAACTCATCCGCTCCCTTATCCGACAGTTTAGGTTTCGTCGATCCGGTTGTCGACGCTGATCCGCACGTCCTGCTCGACGCAGTCGTCCCCGCGATAACAGAACGCCCGATCTTCCGTCGCGATCAGGTTGTCCCGATCGAACCGCGGCGGGAGAGCGGTACAGGTGTACGTTACCGAAACGGAGACGTTCTTGACGCTCGTTCCCCCCTCCATCGTCACACACAGCGGCGCGACGTAGATCGCCTTTGTTTTCGTGTTGCGCGTGTCGACGTCGACCGTCACGTTTTCAAAGTTGACGTCGGAAATATTCGCGCCCTCCGCGAAACGGAAGATCCCGATAAACAATCCGTCGCGATCGACGCCCAGCGCGGGACAGAAGGTAAGCCCTTCCACGGTGGCGTCGTACGTAAGCTTGAAATTCCTGACCGTGTGGTTGTTGCCTTCCAAGATCCGCTTGAAATCGCCGAAGCCGCCGAACTCGCCGCCCGCGAAGTCGATATCCTGCATGAGGCGGATGTCTTTCTTCGCCTTGATCGCGTCCACCAGTTCCTCCGCCGTGGAAACTTCCGCAAACTCGCCCTTCGTGTAATTCGCAATGACTTTGATATCCAGACTCTTGTCCCCGCCCGGATGCCCGAACGATTCGTCCCACGGGTTGCCGTTCTCGTCGGTAAAGCCCGTAAACGTATATCCTTCCCGCTTCGTCGCGTAGTTCAGGAAATCCTCGAACTTGCCGCCCGCCGTCGTATTGTAAGTCCCCGCGACGATCTGATTGCCGCTTTCGTCGTAATAGCACACGCTGTACGTAAACCTTACGACGGGATTCCACTTTGCATATAAGGTGACACCCGCGTCGGTCACGAGGTCTTTTTCGAAATCCCACTTGCCCGTATATTCGACGAGATCGCCGACGACCGTCTTTTCGCGATACCAGCCGTCGAAATAATATTCGTCGCGCGTGAGCTTGTACTTCGTGTCGAATCCCTTATAGAGATAGTTCTCGCCCGTAGCGCCGCTCTGGTTCTTCTTAAACCCGACCGTAATGCATTCCGGTATCGGATTCGCCGTTCCCGCTTCGAATTCGAAATAGAACACGACGGGCTGCTTCGAGTTTTTAAACGTGCCGTCTTCGAGCTCGAACTTGACTTGCACCATCGTGTCGGGATCGTAACTGATATCCGATCCTCCGCAACCCGAAAGTCCTACCGCCGCGAGCAACGTCAACGCTAAAATTGTCGTTTTTCCTTTTTTCATAACTATCCTTGAAAACCGACCCCCATTCCGCAAATACAGAGCGAAATGCGTTCAATATATTTAATATTGACGGGATATTCTCCCTCAGAGTCTCTATTTCAATTTTGTATTATATCATTTACAAACGAAAAAAGCAAGTAAATGAACGCGCGTTTCAACTCCTAATTGTGCCTTTTTTGTGAAATTTTTGCATAAAACCGCTAATATATTCACGGAAATATCGCATAATTCCCGCGTTTGCCTCTTATAAATGTATTTTTTCAGCCGCGATTTCGAAAAGCGCGGGCGCGTTGTCCAGCATATTGAAAATCCGCCCTTCCGGAAACTACCACACCTACCGATTCCCCTGCAAATCGACCGCAATATCTTGTGGAAGCGCCGAAAAAAGGCAAAAACCGACGCAAAAATCCGCATTTTCCCCGCGCGGAAAAACGCGAACGCATAAAAAAAAGCGCGCCCCGTATCGGGGTGCGCGCTCTGAAAAAACCGATTCTCAATTTTCGCTTGCCGTAAACCCGCCGTGCGACGAGAAAACGTTCACATACGTCTGCGTGATCGAAAGCGGACGGGTGATCGCGCCGCCGATAATGACATGACTGACGCCCGTATCGAGGATTTCCCGCAAACCGTCGCAACTGTTGATCCCGCCTTCGGCGACGACCGTCGCGTGCTTGACGTCGCGCAAGAGCCGCGCGCACAGTTCGGGATCGGGGATCGCACATCCCTTCGTCTCCTCCGTATAACTCCGCATCGTCGTGGACACATAATCGAACCCGAGTTCGTCCGCCGCCATCGCCTCTTCGTACGTGGCGATATCCGCCATGATCGGCTTATCCGACCGCGCGCGAATGTAACGGACCAGATCGGCGATCTGCACGCCGTTCGGGCGCGGACGCGCCGTCGCGTCCATCGCGATCACAGAACAGCGGGAGCCGATCAGCGCTTTTGCTTCTTTCAACGTCGGCGTTATGTACACGGGCGAATCCGGATAATCGCGTTTGATCAACCCGATGATCGGTAATCCGCCTTTTAAGCGGCGGTAAATCGCATTGATATCGCGAACCGTGTTCGCACGGATTCCCACCGCGCCGCCCAGCTTTGCCGCCAGCGCCATTTTCGGGATCGTATCCCCGCCGTACAGCGGTTCGTTCCTCAGCGCCTGACAGGACACCACCAAACCCTTCGGTATTATTGTCTTCACCTTATTTTTCCTCAAATAAATTAAAATACTTTTCCCATATTCGTTCAACGGGCGACCCGCCCGTTCCGCGCAGGGCACGCGCCGAGACCGCTCTCGACGCATGCCCGCCGGTTCTGTCATTCTCGCTCAGTTTTCAAACTTCTCCGCGTCCTTAAAGCCCTTGGCGAACGCTTTCCAGGCATAGTCCTTCAAATCGAGATAATCTTCGCCCCTTCTGTCGCCGATTTCCGCGTCGGTGAATTTGAGCCTGTTGGTAATCTTGCCGTTGATATAATCGTTGGCGTTGAACCAGATCAAGCCCTTGATCTGTTGTACGTAGGGATCCGGATTGTCGGAATTGAGTTCTTCGAACATACCCTCGATCCACTTCGCCTGCGCCTCGCGGTTTCTGCCGAGCACGGTTTCCTTGCCGGTTTTGGAATCGATCTCGCCGCCCGAACCGCAACCGAATTCACCGATGATCATTCCCCATTCCTCAAAGTATTTCGCATTCTTTTCATAAAGCGCGGTATAGCGTTTCTTGAAGTTCACGATTTCCTGATCCACCGTTTCGGCGGCATAGTTGTTGAATTCATAGCTCGTTCCGCCCAGCAACTGCACATACTCCACGCCGGGGAAGTAGCACAGGTCTTCGCCCCAGCCCGAATAAGGACAGGAGTCCGCGATCGGGTTCCAGACCCAAACGACGTTATCCACGCCGTTTTCGATGAAGATGTTGTACAGATGGATCCAAGTAAGATTGAAGATATCGGGATCGAGCAACGTCATCACGCCCGAGTAACTCGTCCAGTCGGTATTCATCTCGTTGTTGAGACGGAACATGACGGGCGCGCCGTACGCCTTGATATCCTTTGCAAGACCGGCGAAATATTCGTCGTAATCGCCGCGGAGGATATCGAACATGGGCGTAAGCTCCTGATCGACAAGGTTGTTGTTCGTCGTAAACTGGTACGTGAATTCGAGAACGGGCTTCGTCCCGTCGCCGTTTCCGCCCGCAAGCGCTTTGCTCATCTCCAAGGGATAGTAATGGAAGGCGTCCGCAGCCGCGATCGATTGCGCGTCTCTGCCTCTGCCGATATGCGTATACGTCATGTACACGTCGAACTTCTTGCCGCCCCAGCACTGCTCCTCGATATAGTTCTGTATTTTTACGCTTTTGTTGTAAATTTCGTTATACGAGCCGCTCCCGGGAACAAGGCTGTTTGCGTCGCCCGGCATGGAATAATTGAACACGCCCCAGCTCTTTTTCTTCTGCGTCATGAACGAGCGGAAGAAATTGGTGGTCTCTTCGTTCCAGTTGGGATCCTCCACGGGCTTACCGGGATCGAAATAGGTGCGCTGCAAGCCTTTCGAACTGATCTTGCGATAACTCATCATGATCGCATCCATCAGTTCCGCCTTGTTTTCCTTCGACTTCATGACGAAGAAACCGCAGTTCACGTTGTCTTTCACGTCGTGAATGATTCCGATATTGTAATACGGGCGCTCGATTCTTCCCGTCTCGCCCTCCGCAACGTCCTCGTTGACGAGGATATCGAAGCGGTAGATCTCATAGCCGGGACGGGTCGTAAGATCGCCGTTCGGCACCGTGGGATAAGCGCGGACGCCGTCGGAAGTACCCGTCTTTTCGTCGACCTGATTTACTTTGAATTTCAAAGTATCTTTGTTCAGCCAGGTCAGATTCTGGTTCGCGTAATAGGTGTCGTTGACCAGATGTCTGATTCCCCACTCGTTGATATACACATACCACGCGTTGCTGAGCGAAGTATACGGATTTTTGGACTCCGCGCTGAACGTCAGCACGGAATCGTCGAAATGATACTGCGTGCGCAACGCGGCGAGCGTGTAATCGACGGTAATCTCCTCCGTCGTCGGGATCGTGAATTCCATACCCGCGGAAACGTTTACCATACGCGCGGCCTGATCGTTATAGAGTTCGAGCTTAACGTCTTGGCGGGACTGCACTTCGGAAATCGTCTTGTAGTATTTTCCGTTGACGAAGAAACGTCCGCCCGTTACGTCGGATGCCTGCGAAAACCCGTTTGCCGTATCGATCATCGTTTTGTCGTTATACAGATCGTTAAAGACAAAATCGAGAGAATCGCGATCGGTCTGGATCGAATCGTCGGCGACTTCGGGAGTCCCCGGATCCGGCTTGTCGGGATCTTCCTCGTCGGGATCCTTCCCGTTCTTGCAACCGGTCAAAATGCCGGCGCCGATCATACAACCGACCAGCATGAGCGACAAAAACTTCTTCATAATTATCTCCTTATTATCTCTTGAACTATTTCATCCCGCCTTTCGGCGACAGTTTATCGGTTTCAAGCGACGGTGACCGTCCCCAACCGACTGTATATCCCGTATTCGCAGGGATAGGTACCCGCGTTTTCTTCGCGGCTGTACAGCAATACGTCCGCCTTGTCTCCCTCTCTGCCGACCACGATGATCTCGCATTCGCGATCGACCGTCCAACCGTTGTAAGTCCTGCACGGAACGGTCGCCTTGCCCGCGGAGAGTTCCGCTTCCGTAAGCGTTGCGGGAACGGGGATCTCCTTTAAGAGCATCGCGCACGCTTCCGCCTTATCCGTCGTCGCGATATTCGCCTTATAACCGAAGTGCGAAAGGTCTTTGAACGTCCACGTGTTCTGTCCGTATCCGCGCGCCAGATAGTTCTGCGCGGTGGCGTTCGTGTCGTTGCTCATCATTTCGTCGAGCACAAGATGGCGTTTGCGGAGAAACTCGATCTTGCCCGCGACGTTCGACATTCCCTTATGTTCGCCGTTCCAAGGCTTGATTTTTAAATCGTCCTCTTTTCCCGAGGCGCCGGCGCCCAGATACGCAAGCGGAATTTCCGGCAACAGTTCCCGCATCTGTTCGGCGAACGGGGAATAGAACGTGATCGCGATCCAGTGGCCTTTCATTTCCGGATAACTGTTCATGACGTCGCGCACGGTCTCGATCGCTTTCAATTCGTCCACGGCGGCGGTCGATCCGTTGTCGAGCTTCAACTCGACGATCACGATGACGTCGGTATAGCGCATCATTTCGCACACCTCGCGCAGGGAGGCGAACGAATCGCCGTACCGCTGCGAATAGTTCGACAGTTTAATATTGAGCATCTGCGCCGCGGTCGCTTTCGAGAATCTCTGTCCCGTATGCATCGCGTCGTGGTTGATCAGAATCTGCCTGTCTGCCGTGACCTGAATATCGATCTCCACATGCGTCGCGCCCTCGTTGTGAGACGCCATGATCCCGACCAGGGACTGTTCGTTGGCATAGGTCGTGATCCCGCGGTGCGCCGCAAGATACTGCGCGCGCGCGAACCCGTCTTTGGAAAAATGACCGACCGCGTCCGTCAGCGTTTCTGCGGACTTCGCGGCGACCCCGTAACAACCCGCGGCAATCGCGCTCACCGCTTCCGTCTCGGTCTCCGCGTACGCCCAGCACATCTTGGTCATCGCCTCGACGTATTCGGCGGCAACGTGCAGGTTCGCGTCGGAAGCGTCGTACATCAGAATATTGCAACCCGCAACGTTCGCTTCCGCGATATGATCCCATTCCGCATAGCGGTTATCCGCGATCTGCGTGTCCGTAAGATCGTATACCGTATTCACGAGATACGCCGTATCGTCTTCGTTGAGTTTTTTGATCACCGAAATATCGTCGGAAATCGCCATGATGTCCTTGATCAGATATTTCTCGCTGAGGAAAGTAATAAATGGATCTACCGTAGTCTCGCTCAAACGGATCACGGGAATGAATTTCCCTTTCAGATAGCTGTCGAACGCGCGTTCGAGCGAACGGGTATCTTCGCCGATATGAACGTTCATCTCCTCGTCTACCGTCAGGATCGCGGAAGCGGGGCGTTTCGACTGAGACGCCGTCGCCGAAATTTCGGCAAGCGACGAGGGTTCGAATACGAGCGTCGGCTCGATCTTCAAACCGCTGCCCAGAGAAGCGACGTTCATATAACTTTCGTACGTCTTACTCGCCGCAACCGCCTTTTGCTCCGAACCGGAATCGATTCCGATCCCGACGACGGCGCACGTTACGACGGCAGCCGCCATAAAAGCAGTGATTCGTTTCATAATCGAATTTCCCTCCTTATACGATTCCGACCATTAGCGTAAAGCTCGCGGCATAACCGTCCGCCTTTACGGTGATCGTGCAGGTTCCGCGTTTGCGCGCGGTGACTCTTGCCGTCATCCCCTGCGCTTCCACCGTTCCGATCGCCTCGTCCGAACTGCTCCATACCGCCTCGCCGCTCAGCTCGGTCAGGCAGACGGCTTTCACCGTTGCGGAAGAGTTAATCCTCAGCACAAGCTTCCCGTCCGGCAAAAAGACGGACAGCGGCGATTCCGCGACCGTGATTTCGCAAGTCGCCAGAACATCTTCGCCGTTCATAACGGAAATCGTAACGGTTCCCGCCTTCAACGCCTTGACCACGGCGGTCTTTCCGTCCGCCGTCACGTCGACGGTCTTGTGGTCGGAAGATTCCCACGTCACCTCTTGCACGTTTGTAAGCGCGGCTTCGAGCGTAAATTCGGTTCCGACGGTCATCGAAAGTTCCGTTTTATTCAGCGTCGCCGCAGGCGTGCCGCCGCACGCCGTGAAAAGCACCAGCGTGAAAAGCGCGACAACCAACGCCAACAGCGAAAATCTCTTTTTCATAAAGATCCTCCTTCTTGCCGATCCGCCGACGGAACCCGTCGGCAAAAACGGCGGAATTTACTTAGCCTTTCACCGATCCGAGCTGCAACCCGCCCTTGATATAGCGCACGACGTAGGGATACATGCAGAGAATGGGAATCGTACTCAGAAGCATCATCGCGGCTTCGATATTCTTTCTGTTCGCCGCGAGAATCGCGTTGTTCTTGTCCCCGATCTCGGTTTTGCCGATAAAGTAATAAATATAGTACGCAAGCGGCATGTTGGCTTCGCCCGTCTGCGATTCGGGAATGAAGAGCAGCGCCGAACCGTATCCGTTCCACGTGCCGACGATCGTAAAGAAGCAGCAGCTGCCGATAATGGGCAGGGACATGGGAATGACGATCCGGAAGAAGAGCTGCAATTCGCCGGCGCCGTCGAGCTTCGCCGCCTCTTCGATATCGGTAGGGATCCCCTCGAAGAACGTCTTGAAATAGAGCAGGTGCGTGACGTTGCTGATCGAGATGAGAATGACCGACCAGATATTGTTCAGCAATTTGAACTGATGCATCAACAGATAGATGGGCATGATTCCCGCCGAGAACAGCATCGTAATAATGAAATACATCAGGATATTTCCGCGGAACGGGAAATCCTTTTTCGAAAGCGGGTAAGCCGCCATTGCCTCGAACAGGTTGGAGAAGATCGTTACGACAAGGGTAATGAATAAGGAATTGCCGAACGACCGCCAGAAGGCCAACGCCCCTTCGCCGGAGAATATGTACTGAAAGGACCAGAACGACCAGCGCACGGGAAAGATCACCACGTCCATGTTGAAGTTTCCGTCGTTAAACGCGAGGGAGAAATAGTTGAGCAACGGGAAGAGTACCAGGATCGCGCCGACGATCAGAAGCACGATATTCAGGATCATCAACGCGGTATCCAGCTTGCTCTCCCGAATTTTGTTGGGGTTTCTCCTGCGGCGGAAGAAATTACGGATTTTAGACTGATTCATACGTTCTTCCTCCCTTACCAGAGTCCGCGTTTCAGCGTCTTGGACGTGATCTTATTGCCGACAAGCATCAGCACCAGCGCAATCAGTCCGTTCAGCACACCGAGCGAAGTCGCAAACGGGATATCGCTCGGTTTGACGATGGAAATTTCGTACAAATATGTATCGAGCGTGATCTGAGAATCGATAAGCGACGTGTTCTGCTTCATCATGGTATAGACCTGCTCGAACCCGACCGCCATCATCCCGCTGATGTTCAGCACGAGCATGAGCGCGATCGTCGGCAAAATCGAGGGAATGGTAAGATACCAGGTTTTCTGCAATCTGTTCGCGCCTTCGAGCGTCGCCGATTCGTAATACGTTTTATCGATGGACACGATCGCGGAATAGAAGAGAATACACCCCCAGCCCGCGCCTTTCCATGCGGAGAGGAACACGACAAGCGGTTTAAACCAGCCGTTATCCGCCATGATATTGACCGCGCCCATATCCGCAAGCGCCTGACCGAGAAATCCCGTGTCCGGATCGAGGAATCCCGACCAGATCCCGATTACGATGACCCAGGAAAGGAAGTTCGGAATGGTGAGGATGATGAGAATGGTTTTACTCAGCGTCTGGCTTTTGAGTTCCGAAAGCATGACGGCGATAATGATGGAAAGCGGGAAACACAGCAACAATCTTATAATGTTGATCAAAAGCGTGTTCCCGATCGCCAATCCGATTTTGGGATCGACGAAAATGTTCGCAAAATTCTGGAACGTCCAGGAGCCGTGCGTCAGGTTGAACAGAACGTCGCCCGCCGCAAGATTGAATTCCGGACCCTTGAAAGCGAACAGGATTCCGAGCATCGGAATATAGGAAAATATCAACGAAAACGCTGCCGCCGGCACCAAAAACAAGATGAGTTTCCGATATTTTTTAATGCCCTTCCATTGGTTTTTCCAATATCCGTTTTTCTGATTTTTCGTGTCTTCCCGCGCGGGAACCTTCGCCGCCGCGCTTTGGGAAGGGACGAACTCTCCCGCTGCTTGGGCGGGGAGTTCGCTGTTTAACGTCTTTTTTTCTTCCATACGGGATACCTCGTCACCTTTTCCGCAGTTGCAAAATTCCGATCGGATCAGTCGCGGTTGAGTTTTACTTCTTTATACCACTTGGTCATTTCTTCGCTGATGGTATCCGACCAGTAATAATATTTTTCGCCGTCGGCGCCGCGGTCGTACTGTTCGCGCACGCCCTGACGGGTATTGTTCAGCGAAGTGACGGGATCGTCCTGTTCGATCGCACTGCAAATTCCGTTTTTGAGCTTGGTCCGCGACAAAATCGAAATGGGCGCCCAGTGCTTGATCGGAGGGCTCATCGACATCGGATTGAAAATGATCGTATCGTCCGTCGGCGTCACGACCGGCCAAGCGTCGAAACCGGTTTCGCGCAAATGGAAGAGAACGCGCGCTTCGACCGCATTGGTGCCGTTGCAATACTGAGAGTTATCGGCGATTTGATCTTTATAGCGATCAGTCAGTTTTACCCATCTTCCGGGCTGAGAAACGTTGATCTTCTCTTCCCCCATCGTTTCGGGAACGAGCTTGTTGTCCGTCACCTCTTCGGTATTGTAATAACGGGTATAGCTGTACTCGTAGGGGCGCAGGAAAATAAGTTTCTCTTTGAGATTCTCGTACTTGGTATATTCCGCGTCGTTCTCTTCGGTATAATCCGCCGCCGCGGGCGCGCCTGCCGGAGCATCTACGACGTTCCAGTGAAGGCCTTCGGTTCCGCCGTAATAGTCGGCGAAATACTGTAACTTTTTCGAAAGGAAATCGACGACGTACAGCGCCTTATCGGACATGTAGGCGGGAATGACGGTGTAATACGAAACGCCCGCGCCGCCGCCTTCGATGCGCGCAACGTCTTGATTCACCGAACGCCCTTGTTCGGAATCGTCGAAACCGGTTCCGTCGCCGCGAACGCGCAGCTGCCAGCCGATCGCCTGATCGTGCATATTTTGATAAGTATTTTCGATTCCCATACTCTCCGCAATCTTCGTGCGCGCAACGATCGTGTTGACAAGAGTGATCACGTGCCAATAGCTCGTAAACACGCATGAGAACAACTCGTCGGCGAATTTGGAGTGCATGCTCGCCTGCGATTCGCCCTGCCAGGCGGAAGAGAGAATGTTGTTTTTGAAGAGCTTATTCATGTACACCGTATAATTGGTGGTGTTATCGCTGTACACGTACTGCTGGATATTACCGTCGTCGTCCACATAGAACTGATTGGGCACTTCGAACGCGCCTTTCAGCTGTACGATTTCCACAGCGTTCGCACCGGGAATGCCCAACGCGTGATAGCTGTTATTATTTTTCCCGAAATACTCCTGGCAGGTTTTCAACGCCCAGGTCACTTGCTCCACCGTTTCGGGCAAACCGTTCTCGGTATCGGGATAGCGTTCGGTGAATCCGATTTGTTTCAGGTGATCGCGGTTCCAGACCATGGCGGAGTCAATCATGCTCACGTACCCGAAGTCGGGAATGCCGTAGATGTGGGAGTTCCCCTCGTCGTCCACGTAAGTCACCGCTTCCCAGCCGTAATCCATGAGATCGATGAGCTGATAAAGAATCCGTCCGGATTCCGTGTTCTGTAAAATGTCGGTCAGATCGCAGAAATTCCCCTTTGCGAGATTGGGGTGATACTGCGCTTCGGTCAGCTTCATGAAATGGAATTTTTCCTGCGTGGAAAGATATTTCGCCACATCGTTGTCGGCGTTGGAGCCGAGCTCTTCATATTTGACCGTGTAACCGGTAGTTTCCTTGATAATTTTGGCGGAGTCGTCTCTTCCGAACGCGCCGATACCCGTCAGCGGATAGCAACCGCGCAGTTCGATCGGGTTGGAAAGATCGACCGTCCAATCGATTGGGACGATGTACTGTTGTCCGCAACCAGCCAGCGCCGATATCCCCGCAGAGAGGATGACGCCCGCCATTGCTATTGAAAATATTTTTTTGTTCATGTGTTTTCTCCCTTGCTGCACAAATGTCGTTTTGCCCCGAAGATCCTCTCGTACCCTCCCCCGCAACGCTTGCGGGGGAGGCGAGAGATCCGTTTACTTTTCCGCAATAGGGGGAACCGGAAAAGCGTGTGTCGATATGTACTCCCCGATTGTCACAAGCATCTGCGGCAATAGAGGGATGGTTCCCTCTTCCCTTCCGGAAAGAGGGAACCGTGTGATTGGAATGATTACTTCAGCGTCGGCGCGACGTAGAGTTGGTTTACCGTGACGGTCGTACCGGTATACACGTAAATACTGATTTTCTTAATCGTGATTTCCGTCGTTGCGTCGGTATAATTCGCGGCATCGCGCGCTTTGAACAACGTAAGCAGATCAGCGCCCGTAAGACTTCCGGACTTCTCGCCCGTGATTCCGTACTTCGTGTTAAAATGCGTGCCGATCGTGACATACATATCGTTTGCGTCATACAGAATGATGTCGCACTTTTCGCCGAGAACGCTCAAATCGAAATACAGCAAATCATCTGCAACGCTAACCGTTTGATCAACGCTATAATCGTTAAACGTCCAATCGGTATGATTGCATACAACCTTCAACGCTCCGTCTTCAATCGTAATCGTCGAAGCCGGCGTTCCCTCACGGGTAGTAACGGATTCCGCAGTCGCAGGCATGACGCTTACCGGAGATTTTGCAATTCTGAAATCTCTGACCGTAACCGTCGCGTTATTGCCAGTGCAAACCGCGATTTCCGTGATCGCGAGTTCCGTCGCACCTTCCGCAACCGCACCCGGCGCTTTCACGTTAAGCATTTTTACCACGTCTGCAAGAGTCACGCTGCCTTGTTTCACCGTCAGATCGTAAGGCGCATCTTTGCTGTTTGCAAGAATCTTTGCAATCGAAGTATACGTGCCTGCCGCGTAGATCACAAGGTCGTATTTGCCTTCCGCAGCCGCTTCCGCGTCGAAGTAAACCGAATTGCCTGCGATCGTGAACGTCTTATTGACCGCCGCCTTGTTCATCGGCGCATCGTTGGCCGAATTGACGAGCGTAAATTTGTCGCTTGCCGCCGTGACCGTTACACCGGCCGCAGGCGTGAATCCGCTCGCTTTATCGGGAAGCAACGAACCCTCGGGTTGCGTATATGTCGGCTCGGAAGGAACGCCGGGTTCCTCTGCCGTACCCCCCCCCGTGAATGCGTCGGCGGTAACGCCCCAGCCGTTGGCCTTTACCGTGAAGCCGAGTCCGGCAAGCCAATCGGAGACAACCTTGTAATATTCATGCGTATTCTTCTTGGATACTTCGACCCCTGCGTTTTTGATTATCGCAAGCGTACGAGCGTTGTAATAGGTTACGAACTTGTTGTCGTTCCAGTTCCAACGGATAAGGTAGTTTATTTCGTAACCGTTCGTCCAGAACTTATTCAGCATGTCGAATTCCGCTTTCGTGGTATCCGCCATCGTCTCAACGTCGCCCGCTTCGATGCGCGCCGCAAGTTTCGCCGTGCCGGCGATCGCCTCGTAAGATTCAAGGAAATCTGCAAATCCGCATTTTGTAAGTTCTTCGTTCACAAACGCAGGAATCTCGATCTCGTTCGCAAGGCAATAGTTGTAAATGTTTACCATGCGCATCGCGGGATACAGCGTATTCCCGACGCGGCAGATCGTAGAAGGCTGACCGCCGCCGCTTTCGCTGGCGTTGTTGGCGTCGTCGTTCTCAACTTTGCTAAACTGCGTACCGTTGGAAATACGGATCGCCCAGCGGTAAAGCTCCGCCATCAGTTCCGTTCCTTCGTAGACCTTGGGATCGTCAGTACCCATCGGCGTCGCGTTCAGCGTAAGACGGGCATCGGCAAACGCCGCATAGCTCTCCTGCACGTTCAACTCTTCAAACGCTTCCCATCCGTCCCACGAAGCGACGTCGACCACCGAGCTGACCACTTCTTTTTCTTCCGCAGTAAGCGCTTCATACTTCGCTTTGATCGCTTTGAACGCCTGCAATTCGCTGTACATATATCCTTTGATATCGGCGCCGGAAGGAGCAACCCAACCTTTGTAGTCGACGTAACCGGGCATCGCGGTCAGCGCGCCGAACTCCGTGATCACCGCAAGTTGCGCCTCGGTAAGCGTGCTGTTTACGATGCTGCCGCCCGTAACGCCCCATTGATTGGTATTGATCGTATAGCCGTTATCCGTCAGCGCTTTATTAAGCGTATCGATATATTGAACGATATTCAACGCATTATCTTCTGCGCCCTTCAACGTTCCGCCCGCAATTTCAATAATGCACTGTCCGCGAAGAGGTCCGCCAACGCCCCAGAACGCAAATCTTCCGTTGGTATTTTCCAACTGCGCTTTCAATTCGCCCTTAGGCACATACGACGAGACGTAAATTTGGTTGAGGATCGCGGTCTGCGCGTCCGTAAGATCTTCCATCTTGAAATCCGCTTTGGATCCGATCGCCTGCGCAATCTGAACAACCTTGTAAAGCGGGAGATAGAAATCGTTATAGAACGTATCGAATTCGATTCCTTTCAGCAACGTACCGGCATACGCGGGAAGATCGATCTTGTTGTCGCGGAAGAACTGCACGAACGAACAGAGACGCGCCGAAGTGATCGCACGGTCGATACAACCGACCACATAAGCCTTAGGATCCTCCGGCTTAACGTTGGCGCCCGCATCGGTAACATTTCTTTCATAACCCGTCGCGATGGCGGGATCTTTCTTACCCGCTTTTATAAGCGACGAAATGCGAACGATTTCCGCAAACGCTTCGGTCGCCGAGTAATCTTTCTTCTCCGTAAACACGTCGCCGATTGCGAAGGTGTTGAATTTCTCCGTCTTTTCCGCAAGCGCGGCAACGCCCGCCGCAAGCGCATCCCACGCTTCGCGATCCTCGCGGCTCGTCATCGCGGAGATATACGCCGAATCCATAGCATTGGCGCTCTTGATTTCCGCGGCGATCGCAACCCATGCGTCGATCGCGTCGCTCAGATAGCCCGTCTTGTCTTCGGTGCCTTCCGGAGCCTTCCAACCGACGTAATTGTAGTTCGAAAGACTACCGAGCGCCTTGATCTTCGCAACGATCGCTTTCGCCGTTTCGGAACCTTCGGCGGAGGGATCTTTTTCGAGCGGCGTGACTTCCGCTTCGAACCCGAGTCCTTTATCCAACAACTTCGCCGAATTATCGCCCGCCATTACGACGTCGATCACGTATTTGATATTGACTTTGAACGCGTCTTTTGCAACCTTCGGATCGGGAAGCCCGAAGTATTTGTTGTACAACGTATTGCGGTCGCGGATGTTGCCGCTGGTATTGAAGTTCCAGTTAAAGCCGTCTTCGTGGAAGGCATCGAACCCGACCATATATTCGTTGACGACGCCCGCAAGTTCCGCGTCGAGCCAAGCGTACTTGCCCTCCTGCTGCGTCTTGTAAATTCTGCCCGCCTGTTTGAGTACGTTGTAAATATACTCGAAGTCAACCACGAAATCGGTGGAACGGGACTGCTTGGAAATTTGCGCAAGCACGACGTCGTTGAAGAACGAGGGAATTTCCACGTCCTGCTCGGTCATGACCGTATGCAGATACAGCAAGTGGAACGAATCCTCGAATTTCGCCTGCGAGTCGGAATCGAATCCGAATTTTACAGCTTCGCCGTCCGTATAATTGGTCGTCCAGATCTTGAAGCCGAGTTCAAATAGTTTTTCGAGCGCCTGCGTACCGTTGTACGTCACGTTCTTATCCATTTTTTCAGTCGGCATCGTATAGCTCATGCCCGTAAAATCAGCGTTGTCGAGATATTGCTTTACGCCGAGATAGAACTCTTCCCAATTCCCGAACTCTTCCGCGCCGCCCTTGTACACGCGCAGAACGTTCGCCTTGTCGATTTCGCCGAGCGCTTGGTACTTTTCGTACACTTTGCCGAATTCCTGTCCTTCCGACCAGATATAACCCGTGATGCTTTCCGCGCCTTCGGGAGCCGTCCAGCCCTTGTATTCCTTATAGCCCGTAAGGATCGAGAGTTTTTCCAAGCCCGCAACGACTTCTTTCGCCGCATCGGAGAGATTGAGCGCATCGTTGTACACCTTTTTCGCCGCCAGATAATTCGTGAAGTCCACGAGGTTGAGGTGCTGCGTCTTGATGCCCGTGCTGCCCGTGTGACTTTCGTCGGCGCCGTACCATTTGGTTACGATGTCGTAATCTGCGAGATATTCGTTGAGATTCTCCGCCGTCATGCCCGCAAGGCGGTCGATCTTATCCTGGCACTCTTTCAGCGTTCCGCCGAGATCGCTTTCGCCGACGGGGTCGCCGTCGAAACGGAAGGAATAACGGTCGACGCCGTCCACCGCCTGATAAGACGTGCAGACGTAGTTGTTCAGAATGGTATAGTCGTATGTCCCCTGCGTTCCTTCGTCGTTCGCAAGCAACGCGTCGTGGTATTTTCCTCTCCAATCCTTGTTGATCGTACCGATGGAATATTCCACGTCGTTCAGCTCTTGCTCCGTCGGGAAGTAAATGCCCGCTTCTTTTACGGTGAGGTTCAAAAAGCGCGCGCCGTTGAAGTAGTCGACGTTCTTAACCAGGGAACCGGAAGAAATTTCGTTCTTGATATCGAGACCCGCCGTGAACACGTAACCGTTATCGGGCGAAATTTTCTGTCCCGCAAAGTGATTGTTCAGCGTGCTGTCGTCGACGTCGCGCGTGTAGGCTTCTTTCCCGTCGAACGAGAACGACATGCGATCGACCCAATACTTTTCGCCGTCTTCTTCGTCGATCATGCGGACGGTCTTGATCTCCATGTCCACAGTCTTGACTTCGGGCGCCCAATAGCCGCCGTCTTTCGAGTCGACCCACTTGGAACTCATCAGCTTTTTACCGATCTTATATTCCACGTCCGAGAAAGAGTCGTCGCGCGAAGAGCCTTCGTACGCGTACCAGTCGCCCGTCGCCGTATCGCAGGCGATACCCACGGCAAGCACGTAATAATCCTGCCAGGCATAGAAGCCGAGGAAAGCGTAAATCGGGTCGGTCACACCTTTATAGGGAGGAGTAATCTGCGCGGAGGAAAGATCGACTTTATACTTCATTCCGGAAACGCCTTTCTTTCTCGCGGGGAACATCATCACGCCCGCGTCCATCGGAGAAGAAAGCTCCCAGGTCTGCGCCATTACCGTCGAACTCGGGATCTCGCGGCCGTGGTCGTCCAGCAAGCCGTAACCGTTCCAGTGCTGAGAAGACGAGAGTCCCATGTTGGTGGTTGCGTGCGTGATCACTTTCGCGTTATGCAACGTCGCCAAGCTGTTGGTGTCGTCCCAGCAGTTGTATCCGCCGAGCGCGTTGCCGCCTTCGTAATACCAGAACTGGTCGGAGTTCGCGCCGCCGTATCCTTTTCTGTTGTCGAAGATGTGACGGGTGCCGCCCTTTCTGGTCACATAGCCGCCGTAAGTTCCCGGTTCGACGGTCTCGTCTTCCATCTTGTCGAGATCGGCTTCCACGGTCGCGCTGATCGCGTCGGCGATCGTTTTGTATCCGCCGACTTTACTGCCCGTATAACTGTACGCCTCGTACGCATCCGCCGCACGCGGATCGTCGCGGAATCCTTTGCCGCTTCCGCCGCCACCGCCGCATCCCGCAAGCCCCGCTACCGACGTCGCGAGCATCGCAGAGCTGAGAATAACGACTGCCAACTTCTTTTTCATAAATTTCCTCCTGTTCTCCTGATATTATGAGAGATTCTTTGGTATTGTTATTGTACTCACTAAAAACCGTTTTGTCAATAGCTTCTGAAAAAAATTTTTATTTTTTGATTAAAAAATTCAAGAATCTCCTATGTTAAAGATAATTTGTACATTTTATTAACTGTATTTATGAATATTTTTTTAAATAAATTCAGTTTATTTGAAATGAAATCATAAACGTCGGTTACGGCGCCGCCGCGCGGCGCCAGTAACGGAAACGCGAAGACTTTTCCGCGTTGCTTGCAAAATTTTTCGTTTTCTGCTATAATCGCAATGACCCTGAAACGCAAGCGGACGCAACCGTAGTTTACTTCCGTTTTCGGGAATTATTCGACCCGCACAACGCGGGATCGGGCGCGAAGGAACAGGCGCGCCGCAGGAGGGATCGCCATGCACGGCTGTATTCTGATAAACGCTTTTTACCGCGAACAAGAATATCTGTATCAGGCGCACAGACTGCGCGAAGAATTCGGCAAACTCGGCGTGCGCGCCGAACTCCTTACCAACGACGGGTTTCCCGTCACGGTCGGCGAAAAGATCCGCAGCGAACTGACCGAATACGACTTCTGCGTATTCTGGGACAAAGACAAATATCTCCTGCACGCGCTCGGCAAACTGGGCGTGAGAACGTTCAACCGCCCCGACGCGATCCTCGCGTGCGACGACAAGATGACGACGTATCTCGAACTTGCGGGCAACGGGATCCCTCTCCCCGCGACTCTTCCGGGACCGCTGTGCTTTCGCGAAGAAGCGGAGATCCCCCTCTATAACGCCGAACGCGCCGAGCAGCTTCTCGGTTATCCCGTGATCGTCAAAGAATCTTACGGCTCGCAGGGGAAGGGCGTCTACCGCGCGAACGACCGCGCGGAACTCATAGCGGCGCTCGACGCGCTGAAATGCAAACCCTATCTGTTGCAACAGGCGATCGTTTCTTCGTTCGGGAAAGATCTGCGCGTCATCGTCGTCGGCAACGCCGTGCTCGGCGGAATGCTTCGCCGCTCGGAGACGGACTTTCGCTCAAACGTCGGCGCGGGCGGACACGGAACCCCGTACGCGGTTCCCGACGACGTACGAAAGCTGTCGCTCAAAATCGCCTCCCTGTTGAAACTGGACTACTGCGGGATCGATTTCCTGTTTCGGGAAAACGGGTCTCCCGTCGTATGCGAAGTAAACTCCAACGCGTTTTTTCACGCGTTCGAGCGGACGACGGGAATCAACGTCGCACAGAAATATGCGGAACATATCCTGTCAAGGTTGAGATAAGGCAAAAGCCCCCAATATCTTCGATATTGTCTTTTGAGAAACCTGATACCTTTCTGCAAGCTCCCGCTGCGAAATCTTTCCGTCTCCCGCTACGTATTCCGCTATGATCTGTTTCCGCTGTCTGTCCGTCAGCTTCCCCACATATCTCACCTCTTTTTTTGCATGAAAAAAGCGCCCCTTTCGGAACGCTTTGCGTTTTATTTTATTCTTCTACGATTTCAAACATATCCCTTGGATACGAGTACTCTTCCCCGCTCTCATCGATAATATTATACAAATTCACATCTTTATGAACTTTGACCACTTCATATACTTTATTGGCAAGTATATCTCCAGTATAAAAGTCCCCATTAAGTTTCCGCTTATTTTCTTTTACTTTAACTTTCATCTTTTTTTATACTTTATTTCCTTTTTTCCAATACTGGGTTCTTCGTACCAGTGTACTTCACCTTCAAAGCTTTTTCCGTTTAATTCCAAGGTTCCGAAGCCTTTAATCTTTTGCCAATCTTCCGCGTTTCCTCCGTAAGTATTTACAAGTCGATCAACATCTCGTATAGGAGTTCTCGTTCCCTTTCCTGCAAACACTTCCTTATGATGTAGTTTACTCCCTTCAACAAAATGCGCCACAGTTCCGTCTGGCATCCGAACTTCTTCATTCCCCCACTTTGCACTTAAAGAACGAGGAAGCGTTTCATCCGGTAAAGGAATAGTTCCCGCGTCATACAGCTCCTGCAACTTCAAGTCGTCTACCGATCCGTCCGTATTCAGCGGAAGATCTATCCCGTTCTCTTTCGCCCATTTGATCCGCTCGTTTACGCCGTCGGAATAATTCCCGCCCTTTGTTCCTCCGCCTTTTTCCGCAAACTTTCCGTCGTTATCCCGCGGGTGCTTACTTTCGTCAAACATTGCTTTTCTCCCATAAGAAAAGCACTATCATTGTACCACGGTTTCTTCCGCGTGTCAATGGTAGTGCTTGAATTTCCCTTCCCCTTAACTTACCGCTCCGCTGCCTATCGGAACGGTAAGTCTTTAAGGAGATAATGCCGTGAGCTTCTTTCTCACACTACCATTATACCACATATTTTCGCAAATTTGGTGCAAGACTTTTGCACTTTTAAAAAAGTTTCAGCTCTTCCGCCCACAAATACGCTACTTGCAACACGTCCTCGACCCAGTAAAAATATGTACGGCGCTCGATCCCGATTACACCGCAAATACATTCCTCATGGTTTCGGTCAAGATACCGCATTCGCATGAGCTTGTCCTTTTGCGTCCAACGAAAACGGTCGAGCGTATTCTCGAATACTTTGCACCACTTCCAAAGTCTTTCCGTTTCGTCTATCGTTTTCACTACGCTGTTTTCTACGTATTCTCGTTAGTACCTTTCACGCGCTCTTTGGCGTAATCTACGCCGATTCCCGCAAGCGCACGCGTTGATATTATTCCGCCGCAAGTAAACGGTTTTTTTCGTAATTGTAAAATTCATATTTTATATATTCCAATTACTTCCCAAAAAACAAAACGGGAGAAATTTTATAAATTTCTCCCGTCCCGATGGTGCCGCTGACCGGACTCGGACCGGTACGGTATTTCTACCGAGGGATTTTAAGTCCCTTGCGTCTGCCAGTTCCACCACAGCGGCATAAATTGAATTTTTTCGTAAAAAAGCAAAGAAAAAAACCTTGGCTATTGCCAAGGTTTTTTGGAGGCGCCACCCAGATTTGAACTGGGGAGTGAGGGTTTTGCAGACCCTTGCCTTACCACTTGGCTATGGCGCCAAAAAAACAGCGCGGATGTTTGATTGGAGCGGGAAACGAGACTCGAACCCGCGACATTCACCTTGGCAAGGTGACGCTCTACCACTGAGCTATTCCCGCATAATAAACAATTCCGCGCTGTATTGGTGGAAGCTATAGGGATCGAACCTATGACCCTCTGCT
>Ga0073906_1001133_pt1 | contig 43754 bp, 31 predicted proteins | sample Inofromicrocosms_FD_65485 | JGI IMG/M metagenome (GOLD analysis project Ga0073906, IMG submission 65485) | Mouse cecum microbial communities from Vienna, Austria - Inoculum for glucosamine and mucus D2O microcosms | ecosystem: Host-associated > Mammals > Digestive system > Large intestine >...
CATTGACCTTAGTCAACTCCCTTCACCCTCACCCTCAGGCTCCTACCATCTGAACCATTCTGACAGCACCCTCTCCATCCGGATGCCAAAAAGGCGTTGGTCGAATTTCGACACAACGCCCGGCGTTTTTATGTTGGTTTGATTTTATTTCGTTGAGTTGAAATAAATCGTTTCTCCCTCGAATGTGATTGAAAGGATGCCGTTGTCGATGCTGAAATCGGCTTCTTGTCCGTAGAACAGTAGGTATGAGGGGTTGCCATTGGAGTCAAGCAGTGTCAGCTTGTTGCCGTCGACTTTGTAGAAGGAATATGCAACGATTAAATCAAGGTCATCGCTTTCGGGCTGGTAGTAGCGGAACAGTCCGTTTTTATAGAAAGTGAACACATGGACCTCTTGACCCTCGACTCTGCGTTCCCATGTGCCTACAATCGGGTTGGCTACCTTTGTTGGAACAAAACCATAGTTGTCTGAAAGTTTGTAAAGTGTCATGTTCAATGTTGACACGTTGGATTTCAAAGTGTACTCATCATCGTAGTCGTCAAGGAAGCTCCAACGTGAACTGAATTGGAACTGATTGCCTTTTACAGAGTACTTGCCTGAGGCCTTCATTGCGCCGAAGTCGATGGCAAGATTGTTCCCTGTTGCAAAGCAGTATCCGATGGCGTCATATCCGTCGCCCTGATCCATTGTTGCGATTCCGTTGGGTTTGAACGTGAAAACCATTGATTCGCTTTCGCCTTCTTCATCAGGGAATGAGAACTCCCATTTGCCCAAAAGTTCATCAGGGGTGTTCATCTTATCAGCGGGGACTACGACAGACGGCTGGTCATCATCATTGCCATTGCCACCTCCGTTGTTGTTATTCCCTTCGGGTTCGTCATCTCCACATGATGAGAGGCTCAGGCATAGTGCTGAGGCAATGGTGCAAAAGATTGTTTTCTGAATTTTCATAATATATCGGTTTATTGAGTCTCTATTCAGAGTGCCGGATTTAAGGGTGTGTTAATCCTCTTAGTCCTCTTATTAGTCCAATTAGATTGATGATGATTTAATAAAACAAAAACCGGATGCCGAAGTGACATCCGGTTTGTAGCGGGATCGAGAATTGAACTCGAGACCTCCGGGTTATGAATCCGACGCTCTAACCAACTGAGCTATCCCGCCTCATTTGCGAGTGCAAAGTTACAACGGATTTTTGAAACATGCAAATCTGAGGCGGGATATTTTTGAAGTAAAAATTTCAGGCTATGGAAGTTCATTAAAATGAGTGAAATAGCTATTGCCAGGTTGGGGATGTGGCGGAAAATTGGTATCTTTGCAGTTCGGGTGGAGGGGGGTTAGTGCAGGGATATGGAGCAGGGATGTTATGTGATGTAAACTAAAACAACAAGAAATAAAACAGAAAGATGGCACAACAGGAAGATGTGTTTAAAAAGATAGTGTCGCACGCGAAGGAATACGGGTTCGTGTTCCAGTCGAGCGAGATTTACGATGGATTGTCGGCTGTTTATGATTACGGACAGAACGGTGTTGAGTTGAAAAACAATATCAAACGGTATTGGTGGGAGGCTATGACGCTGCTGCATGAGAATATCGTGGGGATTGATTCGGCGATTTTCATGCATCCAACAATCTGGAAGGCTTCAGGGCATGTAGATGCATTCAATGACCCGTTGATTGACAACCGCGATTCCAAGAAACGCTATCGTGCCGATGTGCTTATCGAGGAGCAGATTGCCAAAATCGAGGATAAAATAGAGAAGGAGGTGGCCAAGGCCGCCAAACGCTTCGGCGAGAGTTTCGACGAGGTTATGTTCCGCCAGACCAATCCTCGTGTGCTGGAGCATCAAACGAAGCGTGACGCACTGCACCAGCGTTTCTCCGATGCGATGAATGCCAATAATCTTGAGGAGCTTCGCCAGATTATCATCGACGAGGAGATTGTTGACCCAATAAGCGGCACCAGGAACTGGACTGACGTGCGCCAGTTCAACCTGATGTTCAAGACCGAAATGGGTTCTACGGCCGACGGCGCCATGACGGTTTATCTGCGTCCGGAAACAGCGCAAGGCATTTTCGTGAACTATCTGAATGTGCAGAAAACGGGCCGTATGCGCATTCCATTCGGTATCGCACAGATCGGTAAGGCATTCCGCAACGAGATTGTGGCCCGCCAGTTCATTTTCCGTATGCGCGAGTTCGAGCAGATGGAGATGCAGTTTTTCGTGCGCCCCGGCACCGAGCTGGAGTGGTTCAAAAAGTGGAAAGAGACACGCCTGAAATGGCACAAGGCTCTTGGGTTGGGTGATGATAAATACCGTTACCACGACCATGAGAAGCTGGCCCACTATGCAAATGCGGCCACCGACATCGAGTTCCAGATGCCTTTCGGCTTCAAGGAGGTTGAGGGGATTCATTCGCGCACAAATTTCGACCTGTCGCAGCATGAGAAGTTCTCGGGCAAGAAAATCCAGTATTTCGACCCGGAACTGAACGAAAGCTATATACCTTATGTGATTGAGACATCGATAGGTGTTGACCGCATGTTCCTGAGCGTTATGTGCTCTTCATATGAGGAGCAGGCGCTTGAGGGGGGCGACACCCGCGTTGTGCTTCACCTGCCTGAGGCGTTGGCGCCTGTGAAATGTGCCGTAATGCCGCTGGTGCGCAAAGACGGTCTGCCCGAGAAGGCGCGTGAGATTGTCAACGACCTGAGGTTTGACTTCAACACCCACTATGAGGAGAAGGATTCGATAGGCAAGCGCTACCGCCGCCAGGATGCCATCGGCACACCTTTCTGCATCACCGTTGACCATCAGACGCTGGAAGATAACACCGTGACGCTGCGTGAGCGCGACTCTATGGAGCAGAAGCGTGTTAACATCGCCGACTTGCATTCGCTCATACATGACCGTGTGAGCCTCAACAGCCTGTTGCGCAAGCTGGGCTGAACCGATATGCCGGTCAGACGGTTTTAATGTTAGTGTAAATTTGACAGAACTATTATGAAAAAAGGATCTATAATCGGAATAGTGGTGGCAGCGCTGCTGGTGTTCCTGTTCGCGGGCGGTTGCTCGCAATATAACGGGCTGGTCAATGCAGACCAGTCGGTTGAAAAGCAGTGGGGTCAGGTTGAGAACCAGTACCAGCGCCGTGCCGACCTGATTCCCAACCTTGTCAACACCGTCAAGGGATATGCCGCCCATGAGAGCGAGACACTTGAGAGTGTTACCAATGCCCGTGCAGGTCTGACTAAGGCCTATAACGAGGCCAACGAGATGACTGCGGCTGAGGCGCAGCAGAATGTCGAGGCTTTCCAGCAGCGCCAGAGTGCGTTGAAAGGTGCGCTCGACATTTATGTCAACGCGGTGCGCGAGGCATATCCCGACCTGAAGGCCAATGAGAATTTCATGAACCTGCAAGCTCAGCTTGAAGGCACTGAAAACCGCATTGCAACAGAGCGGATGCGCTATAATGAGGCTGTTGAGGTCTATAATAAGATGGTGCTCCGTTTCCCCGGCAATATTTTTGCAGGGTTGTTCGGTTTCGATCGCAAGGATATGTTCAAGGCTGAGGAGGGTGCGCAACACGCTCCGAAAGTAGAATTTTAATGCATTCTAAATGTTTGCAATGAAAAAGTTCAGTGTGATTGTCGGCGTTTTTGCCGGATTGGTTCTGGCCTCATGCAGCAAAAATGATGATGACGAAAATGTGTGGGAGGCTTATGCCGACTGGCGCGATACCAATAAGGCTTGGGTTGTCGAGCAGGAGACGCTGATGGATGAAGACGGTGTGACGCCTTACTACCAGAAGGTTACTCCTGTGTGGAATCCAAACGCGTATGTGCTGATGCATTGGTTTAACGACCGCAGTGAGACTCAAGATAATCTGGTGCCTATGCTGACGAGTACGGTGGCCACCAAGTACCAGCTGTTTTCGATGGATGATGATAAACTTGATTCGTCGGAAGGATTGGATGACGGCCTGTTTTTCACAAAGGTATCGTCTGTTATCGATGGCTGGCAGATTGCGTTGATGAATATGCATGTGGGTGACACTGTGCAGATTGTGATTCCATATCAATCGGCCTATGGTGGTATCTCGCAAGGTAAGATCCAGCCTTATTCGGCTCTGCGCTTCAATGTGCGTCTGTCGGATATACCGGCTTATGAGGTGCAGCCGTAGTGGAAGTAAGAAGCAAGAAATAAGAAGTAAGAAGCGGGTGTGACGTTGTTGCATCCGCTTTTTGTTGCTGCATTGGATGACAGTTTCTTATGTCGCACTTTTTGCTTCCGACTTCTCGTTCCGACCTGCGACTTATTACCTCCCTATTATATGCCGGAGGATGGATTCACCGGAGGAATAGGGGTAGGGGAGGAGGCAGATGGCGGCGAGGAGGGCCAGGAATATGATGAGCATGACTATGATGCCGCCGCGCACGAGCCGGGGCGGGATTTCGCCGATCAGGCGGCGCACTTTTTCAGAACGGAGGTCGATGTTGGTGGGCATGGTAGTAAGAAGTCAGAAGTCGTAAGTTGGAGGGTCAGGTGCCGAGTTCGAGCTGGTTTTTGACGAGGCTGTAGTAGGCGGAACGGCGGGCGGTGAGGCTGGTGTGGGTGCCGCTTTCCACGATGCGTCCATGGTCGAGTACGACGATGTTGTCGGCATGGCGTACGGTTGACAGGCGGTGGGCCACGACGATGACCGTGCGCCCTTGGTAGAAACGGGCGAGGTTGGCCACTATTTCGCGCTCGTTTGCGGCATCGAGCGAGTTGGTGGCTTCGTCGAGGAAGATGAACGATGGGTTGCGGTAGACGGCGCGGGCTATGAGGATGCGTTGTTTCTGCCCTTGGCTCAGACCTGTGCCGTCGCGCCCGATCAGAGTGTCGTAGCCCAGCGGGAGCTGCATCACGAAGTCGTGGATGCAGGCTGTGCGGGCGGCCTCTTCGAGGCGTTGGGTGTCGATGGGGCCGTCGGCCACGGCGATGTTACGGGCTATTGATTCGGAGAATATCACCCCTTCCTGCATAACGGCGCCGCACTGCCTGCGCCACCGGCTAAGGCTTATTTCAGCCAGCGGAGTGCCGCCGATTGTAATTTGGCCTGACTCTACTGGATAGTAGCCCAGCAGGAGTTTGATTAGGGTTGTCTTGCCGCTGCCGGATGCGCCGACAATGGCCGTCACCTTCCCACGGGGGATGTCGAGTGTTATGTCAGAGAGGGTTTTGCGGGGTGAGTGGCGGTCGTAGCGGAATGAGACGTTGTGTAGCGCAATCCCTCCGGCGGGGGGAGCGGCGGTGGCTACTGAGGGGGCGTTTTCGAGGCCGGAGGGTTGCCGGAGGGCCTCTTCATCGGGGCGGCAGTGGATTTCGTTGATGCGGTCGAGCGATATTTTCACATCCTGGAGTGAGTAGAGAAACGACATTAGCTGCTCCACCGGGCTGTTGAGCTGCCCCACGATATACTGCACCGCCAGCATGGCGCCCAGTGTGATGTGGCCGTTGATGACGGCGGTGGCGGCCAGCACCGTGATTAATATGTTTTTGATTTCGTTGATGAAGATGCTGCCGGCTTCCTGTGTCTGCTGCATTTTCAGCGAGCGCATCTGCACCTCGAAGAGGTCGGCCTGCACATCTTCCCACTCATGGCGGCGGCGCTCCCGGCAGTCCTGCAGTTTGATTTCCTGCATGGAGGTGATGAACTGGTAGGTTTTGTTGTGGTTGACGGCCTGGCACTCGAACAGCTCATAGTCGAGCACTTTGCGTCGGCGCAGGAACGATGCCACCCACACACCGTAGACTGCACTGCCTATGAGGAACACTGCAAAAATCAGGCGGTCGTAGACCAGCAGCACGATGCCGAACACCAGGAAACTGAGCAGAGAAAACGCGATGCCGAGGGTTTGCTGGGTGAGGAAAGATTGCACGCGGGTGTGGTCTGACATGCGCTGCAGCAGGTCGCCGGTGAGTTTTGTGTCGAAAAACGCCATCGGGAGCTTCAGCAGTTTAATGAAGAAATCGCTGACAAGCGATATGTTGATGCGCATCGAGATGTGGAGCAGCAGCCACCGGCGGATGAAGTCGGTGGCGGTGCGCCCGGCCACAATCATCAGTTCTCCCAGCAGCACAAGCCATATGAAGCCTACATCTTTGTGGCGGATGCCGATGTCGACAATCCATTGGGTCAGGAACGGCATCACCAGCTGTAGCACACAGCCGAGCAGCAGCCCGGCGGCAATCTGCAGGAAATAGCGGCGATATTCGTTGACATATCCCATCAGGAAGCGGAGCGGGCGTGTGTGTTCGCGCGGCTCGTTGACCGCCGTGCCGAACTCCGGTGTAGGCTCGAAAAACATGGCAATCCCTTTTTCACATCCTTGCGAAGAGCAGCTTATCCATTTGTCGGCCATCTGCCGTGGAGTGCAGGTGTATCGCCCTTTGGCCGGGTCGGCAATCCGGAAGCGTCCGCGCCGGGTCATGCCGTAGAATACCACGAAATGATTCTGATTCCAGTGGAGAATTGCTGGGGCGTCGATGCGGGTGAGTTCTTCGGCTGTGACTTTGGCGGCGGTGGTTTTGAGCCCCAATGCTCCGGCGGCTTCGGCAATACCTTTGAGCGATACGCCTTCATTGGTGGGAAAGCAGAACCGCTCAAGGGTTGACAGCCTGTAGGGTCTTCCCATCAGCGAGCACACCATAGCGAGCGATGCCACTCCGCATTGCATGGAGTCGCGCTGTCGCACATATTTCAACCGTGTCGGCATTCGTTGGGGGGTTAGCGGACGGAGGAGCTCCGGAGTGAGTTGACGATGTTCTCGTTGCCACGGGAAACTTGACGGCCGTAGCCGATGTTGTAGGTGAGTGAGACGGCTATGCGCCGGCCTCCGGCAACTTCCCAATCGGTGCGGCTGCGGTTGATGTTGGGGCCGTTGAGCGTCTGCGATGATTTGGAATAGCGGTAGAACGGCGCGATGTTGAGGCTGCAACCGAAATCCCCGGCTGTGTAGCTGCCGGAGAGATGGAAGAATGGCGTGTGGTGTCGGGATGTCTCTCCGGAACCTTTGGCGTAGATGGTGGTGAACTGCGATGTGGATGCGTAGAGGGAGAACGACAGTTTCTCAGTGGGGATGTAGGAGACTGACAGGGAGGGGCTGATGCCCCATTTGTCAACGTGGTAGATGCCTGAATGGAATACGCGGGCGATTCCTACGCCGGGAGTAATCGACAGCTTGCGCGAGAACAATCTGATGGGGGCGTCGAGGTTGAATGACAGTTCGTCGTATTGGCCGCTGTTGACAAAGGCGTTGTGCATGATGCCGTTGTGTGGGAGGTAACCGATTACGAAGTCGTTCCAGCGGTGGTTCCACATTGTTGAAAATGAGAGTGAGAAGTTGTTGGTCGGCATCCATGTGTATGACAGGGAGGCATGTGCGACCGGGGTCAGGCCGAGAGACATGTTGCCCGATTTCGCTTCATATTCAGAGGTTTGGTAGCTGGCGTCGTTGTAAGACTGGATGACCCTGCCCATGCGCTCCAGGGAGGCATTGAAATAGAGGCTGTGGTCGGTGCCGATGCTGCCGTTGATGCTTATGTTGCCTGAACCCATGATGTCGGTCATCGGTTTCTCTGAGTTTGCTTTCATGTAGTTTATCGGCAGACCGGCCGATATGCGGGCGCTCCAACCGGTGCCTATTGGCGTTGAATAAACCAGATGGGCGGTAAATGAGTTTGTGAGCAGTTTCTGCCGTGATGCGGTTGTGTTGGTGTAGCGGGTGTTGTAGGCCATCGGTTCTTCCGAGACGCTTACTCCCAGCGACGAATTGTTGGGTAAGGAATATGTGATGCTTGCGAAGAGATATGCTCCAAAAACAGTCTCTTTGGTGTGGTTGGCCAGCGGGGCCGGCAGATTTGAGGCACTGTAGCGGTAGTCGGTTGAATTCAATGATGCACTGGGCACTATGTTCGCTAACAACTGCAGCCGCTCTGAAAGATGGATTCGGGCGGAAAAACCGATATAGGGAGAGGCGGAGCAGTATGATTGCGATGATGAGGTGGTGTAGCTCTCATAGTCATCGACATTATATTTCACCGATCCTGTCGTTGCTTCGTCGGGCACGTTGAACGACCTGATTCCCGTCGCCAGAGTGAGCAGATATGAACCCTGCTTTTCGTAGCTCCATTTAATTCCGCCGAAATAGTCGAGCTGGCGGAAGCGGTCTTGGTTTGTGCGGCTGTCAGAGATTAGTTTCCATGGCTCTCCGTCGGAGCCGACCATATCCATTTCGGAGTGTTCGATGCTGTGATCCGACGATGTTCGGCGGTATGATGCACCTCCAGAAGCCTGGAGGGTGTGGCGTCCTGTGACAAACTTGCTGTAGGCAGTGTATTCCCCCTCGTTGAGGATGAACGACTGCGTTGCGTTGGCCGATGTGTAGCCGCCCCATTCATATTCCTTGATGATGAAGTCGATAACCGCGTCGCGCCCCATATATTTAGGGTCGGAAGGGGAGCGGAGCACCGCCACTTTAAGCACATCCTTCGGGCGCAGGCCGTTGACCTCCATCGCCGAAGCCTCGCGACCGTTGATGAAATAGGCCACCTCCCGGCCGGTGTTGGTTTTGATCTCGCGTGATGAGGGGTTGACTTTGAGAACCGGAATCTGCATCTTTTCCAACAGCCCGAAATAGTCGAGCGAGGTTTTCTTCTCCCTCTGCGACGGGCGGAACTCAATCCCGTCGGCCACCGGGCTGGCATTTTTGGCTTCCACAACCACCTCGCCAAGCATCTTCCCGGCAATTGTGTCGGTGTCGGCGCTTTGGGCTGATATTGTGATTGCCGCAATGGCGAAAATAATGGAAAAGTATTTACGCATAGGCTGTAATTCAGGACGGATGCCGATGGGTATGTTTGTTATATTATGATAAACATTTAGGGATGTGACGTTGGCACAGGGGCTATTTAATGTCAATGTCTCTGATGTTGACGCGGCGCACCTGCTTGCCTCCGCTAAGGTTGAACCTGAGTTGGACGGCGATTTGATTGTCGTTGCGGAATTGATTGTTTGACCAGCTGTTTTTTATCAAAGCCTGTGAGGTCAGGGTTTGTTTGCATTTGCCTGAAGCGATGTGTAGTGGCGGAGTGTAGAACAGGCTGACCTCGATTCGGTTTTTCCAGAATGATTTTCCGAGAACGAACCACATGCGGTCGCTGTCGGTGGTTGACCGCATCTGCGGGGTTATGGCTATTTCCCGGTCGTAGGCATATTGAAACGCGGCAAATGCATTTCCGGCAAAGAAATACTGTAGCCCGGCGGCGCCTACACCTCCGATGGCGTCATTGTTGAATTCTTTGTGTTTCGCGGCTGCTCCGTTCACCTCTCCAAGAACACGTATATACAGGTTTTTGAATTGATGAGCGAATGCGGCCTTGACAGACCAATTGTTGCAGTCGGCATTTATATAGGATTCAACCGCATAGGGCCCGAATTGCCCGTCGGGCATCATTCCACGTGATGAGGTATAGAATTGTTCCGATTTGTTGGGGGTGAGGGTGTATGATCCTTCGATGGTCAGTTTGTTGAAAAAGCCTAACGACAGGTTGAAAGAATGGGGGGTTGAGGGATTAAGTCGGGGATTACCTCCTGACCACAGGAATCTGTCGATGAAATAGCCGTAGCCGATTGTCTGCTCGGTTGGCGGGGTGTAGGCGTAAGTGGAGTATTTGAACCTTAGCCATGTTTTCGGTGAGAACCTGTGGAATCCTGACAGGGTGAGCCGAGGCTGAACGGTAGTGGTATTATCGGCGTTTGTGTGCAGATTAATGGTCTGGATCCCGATGTTGGCCGACACGCTCCAGGCGTCTGACGGATACCACCCGGCAGTCGCTTCAGTTGAATTTATGTTGGTGACAGTCCGGGCAAGAGTTTGGCCGCCTTCGATTCGCGATTCGTTGGTTCTCTGCCAGGTCTGTGTTGTGTAGAGCGCAAAACTCCATTTGTTGTCTGGGGTGTGGTATGCGGCGTCGGCGTATCCGTAAATCCAGCTGTATCGTGTCAACCGGTTGTCATCAATATCCAGTCCGGTTGAACGAGAGGTGTGGTTATACCACCGGTTTTTTGAGTCATATCCGATTATACCTGCGTTATAATTCCACAAATGGATTTTACCTTGATAGAATGCGTTCAGGCGGTAGGTGTAGATGGGTTTGCTCCGTTTCGAGGTGTGGAAATCAACGGCTTGAGGGTCGGCATCGGCATTTTCAACAACCGAGAGCCTTGAATCGGTTGACGACTTGAGACCCCCTCCTCCATAATAAGCATAGAATCCGATGGCATTGTTGTTGTTTATTCGATAATCTGCTCCGGCTTGTAGAAACCGGTAGTCTGTTTTTCTTATTGTTTCAGGCTGATTGTCTGTGGCCTCGATAGAAATTTCTCTTGTACCATTCAAAGGATATTCAGTTGAATTATACATTGTTGTGCCATCACATGCGGGGGTGTAATTTGCGGTGGCGTAGAAATTCCATTTATTGAACGTGTAGGTGGCTTGGGCATGGTTGTTCCATATATTCAGGTTATTGCCTTTGCCGTTGTTTTCTGTCGGCGTGATTGTGAGGGATTCATTCACGAACAGCTCGTAGCCGGTGTAGTTCTGCTTCGTCACCAGATTTATTATAACGTTGTATTCCCGGTATTTCCCTGCGGGATTGTGGATTACCTCTATCCGGCTGAATCGTTTAGGGCTGAGGTTTTTTACGTATGTATCATCTTTTTCGATGCTGTCGACAAGTATCTTGATGTTGGTTGATCCCATGTATGACACAGCTTCCGACACGAGGTCATAGTGCATCCCTTGCACACGTCCTAACATCTGGGCTGCTGTGGCAGCTCCGTCGCGCAATGATTTTGTTACCGTGAAAACGTCGCGGTTTGCTTCATGCTTCACAGTCTGCTGCACAAAAACTATTTCATCGAGGGTCTTGCCCTCGATGGTATCGTTTTGCGCATCGGTTTCATCTTTGAAAGTGTTTGCGGCATATATGGGGGCGTTCATTACGAAGCATGTGAGCAGAAGTAAAATTAGGATGCGCATTTTAATTATACAGTTTTGAGTTTATGAAAATCAGTTCTTTGGTGAGGCATTTATAATTTCCTGTTTCATGCGTGATGAGTTTAAGTTTATAAATAGGGTCATTTTAATTTAATTTTATTGCGCTTGCTTTTGATTGTTTTGATATTGGTTGGAGCATGTTTGTATTTGCAAATATAGAAGATGAATTTGTTATTTACAATATGGTTGTGGTTAATATTGGTTAATTATGGATTAGCTGTCATCTGAAGGCCTCTAAATTAGAGGCGGTTGAGTTCGGACTGGCCTGCGCCGGTGCCTTTGTAGCGTGAGCGGGTGGCGTTGAATGAGTAGCGTAGGGAGAGGTTGAAGCGGCGGCGGTCGCCGATGTTGGTGTGTTGGCGAAGGATATAGTTGTCGTAGGAGGTTGAGGTGGAGTTGTTTTTCTGAAGGATGTCGTTGGCGCCGAACTCAACATAGAGTGCCTCTTTGAGGAATGATCTGGAAAGGGATGCGTTGAGGCCGTAGGTGGGGCGGTAGTGGGTGTTGTAGTTGTTGCAGGCGCTATACATTGAATAGTTGATGTTGAGTTTGAGTTCCCAGGGCAGCGAAAGGCGGTTGTTGAGGTTCAGGCCATACATGTTGCCGTCGAGGTTGATGTTCCCTCCTTTGAAAGGCATGGAGAACCATTGATGCCTGAAAGCCACGCTGCCGCTGCAATACCACAGGCCGAGGGTGAAGTCGGCGCCGATGTTGGCCCCGACTGCCCGGCGGGGGTTGAAATTGCGGAATGTGCTGACCAGTATGGGGCTGTCTGGGGCAAAGGGAACGAAGCAGTTGAGGATGGGATTGGCCCGGTCGGAAAAGTAGAAGTTGCCCCAGACCTGTTTCCATTGTGCGCTGACATTCAGGTTATGCAGCGCGACTGATTCGAGCAGGGGATTGCCCTGTTTGAGCGAATATGGGTCGATGTAGACGATTGATGCGTCGAGCTGGCTGTAGCTCGGGCGCAGGGTGCGGTAGTCGTATGACGCTGACACTGTTGTGTTGCCGAACCGGCCGTTGAAGCTTACAGAGGGGTACCAGTTGTTGAGCTTGCGTCGGGTGGTTTCGGTCTCTGCCTGGGTGAAGCGGTAGGTGGCGTCGGTGTGTTCGTATCTTGCTCCGGCAGATGCGGAAATTTTGCCGAATGTGGCCGAAAGTTCGGCGAAAACGGCGATGTTGTTCTCCTGCGACAGTGAGCTGTTGTCGGCGACAATCTGCTCGGGGTTGGAAAAGGTTGATTCCATGCGTGTGTGGGAGACTTCTTCCCCGACCATGACCTGCAGTTTGTCGAGTTTGATGGTGGCGGTGAGTTTTTCGGCAGCCATGAATGTTGAGGAAGATGAATGGGTGCTGACATTGTAGTCGGGGCGGAGGCTGCTTTGCTCTACCGACAAGGAACCGGAACTATTGTCGGCACTTAATATATCGCCGTTGAAATCAAGCGTGATTTTGCCCATGGCGCCGTTGTAGTAGATGTTGGCGTAGTGGTTGGGCATGTATGTGTAGTGAGAGTCGCCGAGCGTGAGGTTGCGGTTTTTTGCGCCGTCGGCGAAGTTCATGAGCTGGTCAACGGTGTTGGCTTCCGTGGATCTGGTGCCGTTGAACTGATAGCGTGCGCCCACTGACCGGGTTGGAGAGAAGTCATAGCTAATGCCGATTTCCGCAAATCCGCCATTGTCTTTGTGGCGCACGGTCTGTGACAATTCTTTATTCCAGGCCGGGGTGCTGAAAGATTCTTCTGTGATTTCATTGGCAAACAGGAGGTCGGAGTGCGAGAATAAGCCCTTAGCGGTGAGTTCCAGCCCTTTCTGCCTGAATGTGAGGTTGATGATTTCAGAGTTTGAATAGTGGTTAGCCACGGTGTTGGTTGAAATCAGCGATGCGCTGAAGCTGTCGGCGAGGTTGCGCCTGGTGTGGATTATAATCACGCAGTCTGTGCCGATACCATATTTCACTCCTGGATCGGATATCACTTCGATGCTGGCGATGTTTGACGCTTCAAGGGTCTCGACATCAGTGAAAGAGTTGATTTTACGGTTATTGATGTAGATGAGCGGGTTGCTTTTCTGGAATACCCGGATCTGTTTGTTGCTGACGGTGAGCCCAGGAATCCATTGCATCACGTCGGCAGCGGAAATCAAGGTTGACATGAAAGTGCCGGCAACGGTTGTGATGAAGCTGCTGCCCTGTAGGCGCGTGGCGGGGGTGCGGTTTTCCACCGTCACCTCGGCGAGTTGAATGCCGGCAGTGGTCAAGGCCACGTCGCCGAAACTTCCCGCCGCCGGGGCAGGCAATGTGCGTTTCTCATATCCGATTACTGAAAAGCCCACAATTGCCGGGTTGGTGGCTGTCGGGAGGCTGAACCTGCCGATGGAATCGGTGGTGCATCCGGTCATATATGCCGAATCGGCCGACATGGCCACCACGTTGACAAACTCCAGGGGGGCGCCCGAAGTCTTGTCAACAACACGGCCCGTCAGTTCAGCCGAGACCTGTAGTGCAGTGAACATGGAGAGCAGGAGTGCGGTGAGGAATGCTTTCAGAATCATAAGAGGAGTTTTAGACGTAAATATTAACAAATGTAAAGATATGCTTATTAGCTTAAATATGCAATTCGGGCATATGTTTTTTTTTATTTTTGTTTGCTAAAGTTGACAAAAGAGATTCCTCAAGTATGTTTTTGTCCTTATAAACAGGGCATAAGTCATATCGTCCGTTTTCAAACTTGTTTTTTAAGCGGTGATATCCGCAACCTCCTGAGCAAGCCGGAAATATCAGACAGCTTTTGCATTTCGGATCGGAGTGGATTCCGGCCTGTGTCATATATTGCAGGAACAATTTACGGTTTGAAAATTCGGTGTCTTTTCATAATCAAAAAAATTGAGGTTAATAAAAATAGTTGTTTGCGTGGCCACGCTTCTTATTGTGTATTAAATACTACGAGGTAATTGTCAAAGGGTGAATGAGCCGGAAAACTCATCGCCGGATTCGGTGATGATGGTTATGGAGTAGGTGCCGGAAGCGGTGCCGATTGCGATAGTGATAGATTCATCCAAATAGCCTGAATTTACATATGAACTACCTGACTCCTGATGGAGGACATAGACTGATGCAAACGTCCAATCTTCGTGGGAGAATACAGATAATTTACCATTGAGATAAATGCATTCAGGGATAGAAATAATGTCGCGGTGCTGTTTGCCGTTTCCTGAATCTTTAGGATTCGTTGGGATAATCAATGGTGGAGTGTCATCGGCGTAACAATAAACATTGGAAAACGCAATAATTGAGATTAAAAGTGTAAGAATAAACTTTGCCATAATAATTGTTAATAGCTATGAAAAAATCCTTTTGTGGCAAAAGTATGATAAAATGTGTGACGAACAAACTTTGAAGCAATTTGAAAGCGTGTCACAGTCGGATTTTAATGTTTTGAGATGCAGGGGTTTATGATGTGAGATGAATGTGGAAACGTGTCTCTCGCATTAGGCTTTGAAAATCAATGTGTTAGCAGATGTAATAATTGAGCTGTGATATGCAAAAAGAATCAAAAATGTGAAAGATATTCGTTCTTGAATTGTGAGTTGCTTTCGGAAATGATTTTTTTGATGCGAGCTTTACGGGTTCTGAGATATGCAAGATTGGTGAATTGAAGTGCTATGCATATGGAATGAGACGACAGGCCGGAAAAGAGTAGTATTATAATTGACATGTCGATCTCTTTCAGGCCGGGGAAATCGGTTTTCAGCCTGATTAAGATGTTGTTGTGTGACAGGTTTAGTGTTTTTTCAAGTTCTGCCAGAGATTCGGCACTGGCAATATGAAGGAGCTCGGTCTTAATAGTGTTTAAAACCGATGCATCTTCCTGTTTGAGGATAACGCTGCCGGGGTCGACAGACAGTGGTAGAAAGGCTCTTTTGCTGATTGAGTTCAAATAGGAGAACCGAGAACTTACAAGGCTATGAATAAGAGGAGTTAATTCAGGATTATCAGCTTTTTCGGCATTATCGATGTGGGCTGACGCACGGTTTTCGGCATATCTACACCTATCGTCGGCCAGTTTGTTGTATCGTGATAATAATGTGATGAACTCAGAGGTTTTCCGTTTTTTGTATTCCCGATGGTAAAGAATGATTAATATGATTATAAGTGTTAAACAGAGCCAGCTGACGATAGCGATATGTTTGACAGACTGTTTTTGCCGATGTTCTGTTGCAACTTTGGAGATGAGATAGTTGTTAGTGCCTACCGCAGGATGTTCTCTGACTGCCATCGACCATGAATTTGACAATAGCCCCATGAATTTGTTGATTGATTTCATGGCTGAATCAGTTTGTCCGGTTATGGTGTAGTAGCTGAAGTATCTGTGTGCCAGGTAGGTGGAATCATTGCTGTTTTTACAAACTTTTCCGGCTTTTTTAAGATAGATGAGCATACTATCGGCTTTGGATTCGAGGCCATAGATGTATGCGATATTTGTGAATTCAGGAGCTCCAATTACTACATCGGAAATTCCGCCGTATGTGCGTTCAAGATTAAGGAAAATCTTTTTGGCTTCGCTGAATCGGTGAGAGTAGAAGTTGGCGATGGCTTCTGATTGTAGAAGGTGCGGCGTATGGTCTTTCATCAGATTGCTATTCCGGATTTTATTGATTAAGTTCAATGCTTCGGAATGGTTGTCGGTATTGTTATATGCCTTAACCAGGTTTTCAATAGCATCACACATGAATTCAGGTTTATCTGCTTTGTGAAATTCAGAGATGGCGGATTTTAAGTGAGGTATGGCTGTGGCATAGTTGAATGTTGCATTATAAATGTCTGCAAATTGAGCATTTATGCGTCCGAGCCAATAATGGTCGTTGATGGATTCGGCAATGTCGCGCGCCTGTAGGAGATGCGTAGATGCATCTGCGTAGTTTTTTGCGTTGGAGAGGATGCGGGCGTGGTAGAAGTGGGCGCGCAGGCGCCGGGTGGGGGATAGGCCGGGATGGGTGGAATAGAAGGAGGTTGCCCGTGATATGAGGGTGTCGGAGTTGGAGTCGATGAAGTTCTTGTCTTCGGCCTGGGTGAGGAGCAGGGCGTAGAGGGCGTGGCTTTCGGGGAGGTTGAGGCGGGTGGTGTCGATTGCGCGCAGCATGGTGAGCGCACTGTCGGGGCGGTTTTCGATTATGCTGTCTATGCCGATGAGGTGGTTGTCGGCCTGTGAAGGCAGACGGCGGCATGAACCGGTCAGTGCTATGATTATGGCTGCGGTTAACAACAGGGGCAGGAGGTGTGAGCCGGAGTGTGATATGTGATGTTTTTTTGTCATTGGCTGTGCAAAGATACGCAAAAATCAATAACTGTAAATGAACGGCTGATTTGTGTAAATCAAGACCGGTGAGCCGATCTGTCATTGATTCAAAGTTTGTCTAAATTTGCAGAATGAAGCCTTTCGTGAATAAGACAAGTCTGATTTTCGACCTGTTTTTCTGCGTGATATTATGCCCGTTGCTTATGGGACTCGGCCCGATGCGGAACTGGTGGAGCCTCTATCCGGTGTTCACTTCGATTGTAGCGGTCTATCTGTATTGTGCTATTTTGAGATAAAGAGGTTGCGGCTGCCGCGTCTGATTCTTTCACGTTCCTACCGCAGGCTTGGAATAATAGCCGTGGCATTCGTTGCGGTTACTTATCTCATCACGCTTTATCCTTTGCCGGATGTTGACTTCGTTATTCCCTCCGTGAGCGAGTATCAGACACGGGTGCGGAATTACAATATGGCCGTTACAACATGGTTTATGTTCACGCTCGTGCTGTCGTATTCGCTGACGGTGGTGTTTGTCAATGAACTGTATCAGAAAATGATTCTGCAGAGCATTGCCGGAAACCAGCACCAGAAGGCCGAGCTTGCGGCGTTCAAAGCCCAGATAAGTCCGCATTTCCTGTTCAACACTCTCAATCCGCTATACAGCCTTGTGATCGGAACCTCCGAAAAGGCTGAGAATGCTTTTGTAAAGTTCACGGAATTGTTGAAATATACTTATACCACTGTCGACAACGAGCTGGTGGCTATCGCCGAGGAGATGTCGTATATCAGGAACTATATCGACTTGCAGATGATAAGGCTCGACGGCCATACCGGGGTGGAATGGGACTGTTCGGTCGATGATCCCGACATGTTGATTCCGCCCATGCTTTTCCTGACATTTGTAGAGAACGCATTCAAATACGGAACCTCGACAAGCAAGGATTGCACCATAAGCATATCGCTCAGGCTGGCAGACGGGAGGCTGACATTCTCAACCGCAAACCGGATAATGCGCCACCGCCAGGAGTTTACCAGCGACATGCCGGTGGGTCTTGTGAACTGCCGCAACAGGCTTGACTGTCTTACTACATTGGCGGCATGAATAAATTCATTTTGCATATTTATAGCCCTGAACTGTGTAAATATCGAAACTATTACTAACTTTGCGGTGTTGGAATATAACCGGCATGAGGTGCATGATACTATTTTACAGAATGTAAATGGTTGAATATTAATATATGGCGCAAAGTTTCGAAGATTGGATTCTCAATGGTGACCACAAGGTTTTTTCAGCGGTTTACGATGAATACTGGAAGAAGGTTCTTCGGTTTGCGCGCCTGTATATAAGCGATCCGTATGAGCAGGAGTAGGTGGTGCAGGAGGCTTTCATCAAGCTTTGGGAGAAGCGCGGAGATATAGATCTTGACGGCAATATCGACGGGTTGCTTTTCATAATAACGCGCAATCTGATTTTCAACCGTCACCGACGCTCGCTGCATGAGAACGAACTCATGGCCGATCTGGCCCATGTGGTCGAGGAGGAGTATGATATCGAAAGTCAGATTGATGCCGACAATCTGCGCGAATATATCGAGACGCTTGTGACTGTGTTGCCGCCACGACAGCGTGAGGCGTTCCTGCTGAGCCGTTATGAGCACCTGAATGTGAAGGAGATCGCCATGCGGATGAATATTTCAGAGCGCGGCGTTGAGCGCAACATTTATTTGGCGCTTAAGTTTTTGCGGCGCCATTTGCCGTTGTTTATTGTTTTCGAGGCGTGTGTCGAGAGTAATGTTCCATAACGTGATATAAAATATATTCAGGTTACCATTGGTTTCAGTCTTCTGACGGCTTGACAATTCAGACAGAGGATATGAAACGAGGCCGGGAGTCAGGATCTTTAAATCTGGCTCCCGGCCTCGTTTCATGGTTTTTTGGTTAAAAAAAATGAGCGATGGTGAAAACCGGTGTAGTAGCAGGCATGGGTCAGGGTTATTTAGATTATAACGTGAGAGAATCATCGAGGATTTATGAGTAAGGACTACCTTAAACTGATATCTGCATGGCAACCGTTTGCCGATATGCTGAAATCATTATGGGATAAACCGACCGCAGATTATCAAGTGGCCGATGAGGCCGAAACCAATGACCGTATCTGGCATGGTATTGTCAGCGAGATATATCGCCGAACCCATCGCCGCCGCATGCTGACAAGGAGCATCGGTGTTGCCGCATGCGTGGCCTGTGTCATGGCAGCCGCCGTGTGGATGTGGCGCCCGATGCCCGGCGATGCGGGTTTGCCGGCAGAGCAGACCTGCCTGATGGCCGACAGTCTGGAGAAGCTGTGTCTTCCCGACAGCACGGTGGTATGGCTTGAGAGGGGAAGCGTGCTGACTTTCGACAGCGGATTCATGGCAGACCGCTGTGTGAGTCTCAAGGGAAACGCCACCTTCGAGGTTGCGAAAGTCGACGGCAAACGGTTTGTGGTAAGACTTGATGATTCAGATATAGTGGTAAAGGGAACCTGTTTTTCGATTCAGGAGAATGAGGTGATAAATGTGACACTATATAACGGGTCGGTTGAGTTCGTGTCGGGCCATGGCAACGACACGATTGAACTGAAGCCGTCGCAAAGGCTCACTTATGTGCCCGGCAGTGGCGACATTGCGGTGAGAAGCATCACAGAGAACCTGCGGTGGGAGAACGGAGCCTACAAGCTGTCGCAGATAGAGCTGTCCGAGCTTGTCGACTTTATGGAAGGTCATTATGATGTTGAGATCGCCATTGCGGAGAATCTTCGTGCCGACAAGTTGCGGATGACCGGTACATTACGTTATGACGAGCCTCTTGATTCTATGCTGCAACGCATATGCTATGTGTTCAAGCTCGGGTGGACGCGTGAGGGCGACCGCTATATGCTTGCAGAGAAGGGGAGTCATGATCGCCATGCCGACTAATCGCCTGGTTTTATGTTGCCATCATTATCAATCTGATATAAAACTGTTTATTAATTATTAACCTAATCATTAACCTAATGAATCTAATTCCTATATTCCGGCTGATAACGCTCAGAAACGCGGCAGTGGCTTTAGCGCTTGCCATTACGGGCGCAGTCGATGCATCGGGACAGATTACGGTGAAGGGTAGCGGCATGAATATTCTTGATGCCATCAAGCTGATAGAAAAAGACAGCGGCTACACCTTCTACTTCAATGCCGATGATCTCAGTGGGCTACCGGCTCTGACGTTCAATTGCTCGGGCGACATAAACAAAGTGCTTGACTGCATGTTTGCCGGCTCGGGCATAGACTGGCAGGTGCGTGGCAATGAGGTGAGTCTCACCAAAAAAGCCAATGTGTCAAAAAACGAAACGGTTAGAAAGCGCATGGTGAGCGGCACAGTGCTCGACGGTAGCAACGACGAACCGCTTATAGGGGCTGTTGTCAATGTAAAAGACACAAAAACCAATGTGGCCACCGATATCGACGGGCATTTCGATGTGTCGTTTACCGGCAACAGCTGCACTCTTGAAATTTCATATGTGGGCTATGCCAAACAGAGCGTGTATATCACCGACCAGGGAACGGTGGCTGTGAAGATGCAGCCTGCCAACGAGATGCTGGGCGAGGTTGTGGTTGTGGGCGCGGGCACGCAGAAAAAGATTTCTGTGACCGGAGCCATCGCCACGGTGAAAGGCGCCGAGTTCCGCGCTCCGTCGTCGAACCTTACCAACAACCTTGCCGGAAAACTTGCCGGTGTGATTGCCGTGACCAACAGCGGCGAACCCGGCAGCGGTTCGAGTTTCTATATCCGAGGCATCAACACCTTCGGCGGTCGCACGGCACCCCTTATTCTTTTGGACGGAGTGGAGATTTCGGCTAATGACCTCAACAATATCCCGCCTGAGAACATCGAAAGTTTCTCGATCCTGAAAGACGCTTCGGCCACGGCGATCTACGGGGCACGCGGTGCAAACGGCGTGATGCTCGTAACCACCAAAAACGGTGAGGAAAACACCAAGGCGCGCATTTCGGTAACCTACGAGCACTCGCTGCTCCAGCCGGTCAACATGGTGGAGTATGTCGACGGCGCCACTTATATGGAAACCTATAACGAGGCCCAGCGGATGCGACTGGGAGATGTGACCCCGAAATATTCTTGGGAACGCATCGACAACACCCGTGCGGGAATCAACCAGTATCTTTATCCCGATGTGGACTGGCGCGGCCTGATGATGAAGAAGTTGACGCAGAGCCAGCGCGCCAATGTCAACATCACCGGCGGCGGTTCGAGGGTGACATACTACATGTCGCTGCAGATGAACCACGACAGCGGTGCGCTCGATGTGCCGAAAAACTATTCGCTCAACAACAACCACAACCTGTGGCGCTATATATTCCAGAACAATATCGAGTATAAGGTGACTTCGTCGACCAAGCTGGGTATGCGCATCAACGCCCAGATTGCCCATCAGACCTCGCCTAACACATCTTCGTCGGAAATCTTCCAGCAGGTGCAGTATAACAATCCGGTTGACTATCCGGCGGTGTATCCCGACGACGGGAGCGGCCATCTGAAATTCGGTTCCGACATCATCTCGTCAGGATCATATTTCACCAACCCATATGCCAACATGCTCAACTCGTTCAAGGAGGCGAATGAGAACAAGCTCAACGTGTCGGTCAACCTTGACCAGAAACTCGATTTCGTGACCAAAGGTTTGTCGCTGACGGCGCTTGTGAATTTCAACAGCTGGTATTATTCATCATACACCCGCTCGCTGAAACCTTATTATTACCGTGTGCTCCCCGGAAGCTATAACCCTGCCGCCGACACCTATGCTCTCGAGCAACTACAGAAAGGTGAGGATTTCATCAACGAGTCGAGCATCTACAAAACCGGCGACAACCTGTTTTATTTTGATGCCCGCGTGAACTACAACCGTACCTTCGGCCCCCACTCCGTGACCGGTATGCTGATGTATATGATGCGCGAGAACCGCACCAACATTCTTCCCAGCCGCAACCAGGGTTTCTCAGGACGTGCCACATATGACTATGACCACCGTTATCTGGTGGAGTTCAACTTCGGCTATAACGGCACCGAGCGTCTGGCAAAGGATGACCGTTTTGAGTTTTTCCCTGCCGCCTCGATCGGATGGGTGATCAGCAACGAGACATTCTGGGAGCCGCTAAACCGCATCGTCACCCACATGAAGGTGCGTAGCTCGTATGGTCTTGTAGGATCGGACGAGACAGGCGTGAATGCCGGTGCTCCATATTACATGTACAAGTATGGCGTGGCCCTTTACGGAAAAGACCAGTTTGGACGTACGTTCTTCAAGACCGGTCAGACCCCGTCGAATGCATTCGAGGGTTCAGGGCCTGAGATTACGGATTATCCGGTTGTGAACGGTTCGTGGGAAAGGTCGAAACAGTTCGACGTCGGTGTGGATCTGCGTCTGTTTGACCAGGTTGCCATAACCTTCGATTACTTCAACTATAAGCGCGACCGTATTCTGCTTCAACGCGCATCGTTCCCCTCGATTATGGGTTACCAAGGTGTGAAGCCGTGGGTGAATATGGGTAAGGTCGACAACCGAGGTTTCGAACTTAGCGTGAACTGGATAAAACGCCTGACAAAAGACCTGTCGATAGACCTGCGCGGCAACTTCACATATGCCGAGAACAAGCTGGTCTATAAGGATGAGCCGGATTATCCCTACACATGGCAGGTAGAGACCGGCAAGCCGCTCGGAGCCACCTACGGCTTCATAGCCGACGGCCTATTCAAAGACCAGGCCGACATCGACAACCATGCCGACCAGAGCTTTTTCGGGTCCACGGTGATGCCTGGCGATATAAAGTACCGCGATGTCAACGGTGACGGCAAGATAAGCAGCGAAGACCGTGTGATGCTCTCGCCCTACGGCAACCAGCCGCGAATCCAATATGGTTTCGGTGTGAGCGTGCAGTGGCGCGATTTCGACCTGAGCGTGTTCTTCAACGGATCGGCGCAGCGCCGCATAATGCTTGACCCGGCGCAGTTGCAGCCCTTCAACCAGATGTGGACTGCCGACCGCAACCTGATGACTTGGATTGCCGACAACCACTGGGTCGAGGGTGGCGACAACAGCAACGTTGAATGGCCTCGTCTGGGCACCTTGCAGGCCCAGTATGAGAACAACCTCAATGCAAGCTCATTCTGGATGAAGAAAGCCGATTTCATACGCTTCAAGACACTTGAGGTCGGGTATAACTGGAAGTTCCTGCGTGTATATTTCAGCGGTGACAACCTGGCAGTGTGGTCGCCGTTCAAGTACTGGGATCCGGAGCTTGACTACAACACCTATCCGTTGAGCCGCACATTCAACCTCGGCGTGCAGTTCCATTTCTAAGCAGAACCTATAAAATAATTACCGATAACAATGAACAAGCATATAAAAAACATTATAATGGCGTGGGGCACGGGCGTTTGCTTTCTGACCGGAGCGGCTTCGTGCGAGTATCTCGATGTTGTGCCGGTGGAGACCCCCGACCGCGACGACATGCTCACAGATCCGGCCAGCGCGCTGCGCTATCTCTACGGCTGCTACGGGCCGATCCAGAACGAAAAGACACAGAAACAACGCTACAGCAACTATCATTTCGGCAGCGACGAGTTTGTGGAGTGTGTGAGCGTGTATGACGATTTCCGCCGTTTCCAGGGTGACCAGATCACCGGCCACAATGCGGCGCAATATGGCGTGTGGAACGACTATATCAACGGAATCGGGTATTGCAACCAGTTTCTCAGCGACATAGCAACCTATGACGTGCCGAACCTCGACATCAACGACAAGACGCAGTATATAGCCGAGGCTAAATTCCTCAAGGCTTATTACCACTATATGCTGCTCAATTATTGCGGCCCTATACCTATCATGGATTCGCAGTTGCCGATGGATATGGAGAAGGGTGATCTGCCGGGCCGCTCGCATTTCGACGCAGTGGTGAAGTATATCGCGGGGTTGTGTAAGGAAGCATATCCCGACCTCCCGATAACCTATGGCGACGAGCGTTATTATGGCCGCGCCACCAAGTCGATATGCCGTATGCTTGAGGCTAAGGTGCGCGTGCTTGCCGCATCCCCGCTTTGGAACGGTTCATTCCCCTGGCCCGGATGGGAGAATCAGAGCTATGAGACCCCGGGCTATGGCCGTGCTCTGGTGAGCAACAGCTATGATGTGCAGAAATGGAAAGACGCCTATGATGCTTGCGAGGCTGCGATTCAAGAGGCGTTGAAAGCCGGGCATGACCTTATGCGCCTTGCCGATTCGGAGGCTATCCGCGTCAACGACAAAATACCGTTGCCTGCAATTCCCGGCATTGACAATTCAACACCCGAGGGTGAGGAGTTTGCCAAACGGGTCATGCTGATGCGATATGTGGTGACCGCACGCCCTAACCAAGGGAACCGTGAGTTCATATGGGCCTCGCTCGACTTGAATAACTATTGGGCCACATCGCCTGCATCGATTCCCCACTTCGTGATGAATGATGAGAAAGGGGTGCCTGGAGGAGGATGGGGCATGATCAGTCCCACGCTCTATACAGTGGAACATTTCTACACCAAAAACGGCAAACTGCCTATCGACGACATGGAGTTCCCCCGTGAGGATGAGTGGTTCACTTCGGCCGGGCTTGATAATCCCGACATCATCAAGCTGTGTGTAGGGCGCGAACCACGTTTCTATGCCAATATCTCATTTGACGGCGACGAATATTCTCCGGTCATAGCGGGCGGCAATCGGTTAGTTGTCAAAGCCCGCGATTCGCAGCAGTGCGGTTACAACCCTGACCTGTTCGGACAGAACAACCAGAGCCAGACAGGCTTCTGGAACAAGAAGAATGTGCATCCCAATCTCCGTTACAGCAACCCGGGCATGACCAACAACATAGGAGGCATAGAAAACCGGCCTAACAGCATTTTCCGACTGGCCGATCTTTATCTCATGACAGCCGAATGCTGTGCCTACCTCGGCGGCACTTATGTGGATGAGGGGCTTAAATGGCTCAATGAGGTGCGCGACCGCGCCGGTGTTGACAAACTCCAGGCAAAGGATGTCGCTGCCGACGGCTCTATGCTTAAAGCTGTGCTTTCCGAGCGGTTCATAGAGCTTTATTTCGAAGGAATGCGTCTGGAGGATATCCGCCGCAATGTGCAGGGTGCTCAGCGCATGAGCGGCAATTGCTACCGTGGCCTCAACTCAATGGTCAAAGACCCCTCGTTTGAGGAGTTCAACACTCCCCGACAGATCAAGCAGAGTCTGAAGTGGAGCAACCGCATGTATCTTCAGCCTATTCCAGATGATGAGGTCTATGCCAATCCGCAACTCATCCAGGCTCCCGGATATTAATAATTTAACGCTGAAGTAAAATGAACAGATATATCAAAAACATATTGATGCCCTTGTCGGCGCTGGTTGTTGTGGCGGCATGTTCCGAGAGTGATGTGCAGGAATTGTTTCCCGACGCCTACAAAAAGATTCTCTATATCAAAGAATCAGGAGAGAAGAATGTGACGCTTTATGTGACAGGGCAAGATGCCGAATACACCTTCAAGGTGTGTAAAGGGGGGAGTGATACAAACCAGAGCGCCAGCGGCCGCATAGAGGTGATGACCCAGAAAGCGGTTGACGAGGCTTACAGCATCCCCTACGGTGAACCATACAAAGTGCTTTCTTCAGACCTTTACACCATCGGTGCGGAGGAACTGGATTTCGGTTCGGCCGATATGGCAAAAAACGTTGATATAAAGCTGAATGTGGCTAAAATCCGCAGTGTGCTCGAGTCGGATGCCAATTCGGTGTATATGCTTCCTCTGCAGCTTGTGAGCGCCACTGATTCGGTGAATTCCGAACATAACCGCTACATTCTGATTATCGACAATGTGAGCGAGCCGTTGGTCGGCTTCAAGAAAACCGGTGTGGAGGAGTTCAATTGCGTTTTAGGGAAGCCTTTCTCGCTGAAGATTCCTGTGGGGCTGGTGGATGTTGAGAACCGGTGGAACATCAATGTAGGCATCGGAATAGACAACGGTTTCCTGACCGGTTATAATGCCGAAAAGGGCACCTCGTATCAGTTGCCGGATATCGACTACAGTCTGACCAAAAGCGTTTCTTTGAGGGAAGACCGTCAGGAAGCCTCGGTTGAAATCAGCATACCAGACTTCGGGGAGCGCACCGGGGGATATATGATGATTCCTATAACGCTGACAGATGTATCGATCTTTTCGGTGTCGCCCGACCATGCCAATTATGCGGCCCTTATCCACATTCTCGGGCAGAAGCTCGACCGTTCCGGCTGGGAAGCGCGCGCATGTTCGTGGCAGGGGGTGGAGCAGTTCGACGGCTGGTCGGAGGATGTGGATCATTCGGCGCAGAATGTGCTTGATGGAGATCCCGCCACCAAATGGCACTACAAGTATGGCACAAAAGGTGAAGGCTCATGCGAGTTTCATAGTCAGGGGCATCATTGCATAATGATTGATTCGAAAAGCGAGCATACCTTCACCCAGATCGGTCTGCAGCAGCGTCAGGATTTCGGATGGGACGGAAACCATGTGGCAGAAGTCCGTTTCTGGGTCAGCTCCGATGACACAGTGTGGAGCAACAATGCCGCTAAGACAGAAGGCTGGACGGCCGTTGAAGGGGTGTATAAACTGCGTATGAGCTATATAGATGAGCAGGTGATAGATATACCGGCCTCGACAGGGCGTTATCTCAAAGTCGAGGTGGTTTCCGGAGGTGCCGGACAGGAAGTCGGCTCTTTTGCTGAAATCTATGGCTACGGCAAATAAGCCGGGCGGTTCCGTTACAGACCAGACATACCAGGTTTAATAGTTTTTTAGGTTTGGCTTGGCGGCGGGGGCTTAATGACCGGAAGCCCCCGCCATCCGCCGGGCGATAGAGAAAAGAAAAATAGATTTTTACCCTTAAATTTTATTGAAATGAAAAAAATTACACTTACGGCTTTCATGCTTGCGATTGTTGGAACGCCGGCCTTGGTTCAGGCACAAGAGGAGACCAATGAGGTGTCGAAACCCACGCTCGACAAAACATTCGCCAACTGGGAAGGGCGTTCAGTCATATATGATGTGGCTGTGATGGGTGTTGATGCCAAAGCTAATCTGGAGAAAATGGAGAATGTGACAGTGCATACCCTCGAGCACTGGATTGAATTGGGCGGTAATTTGGGCCATGTCGGCTGGGGACAGCCTCAGGCATCTGAAGAAATTAACAACACGGAAGGTGTTGACGGAGGTATTGTGAAAGACAGCCCTTCACAGGGTCTGTTCGGTATGAATAATCCGTGGTGGCAATATTGGGCAGGCGGCTGGTGTAACCAGGGCAATGACAAACCTGTTGACATGTCGCATATATGTGCCGATACCCATGTGCATCTGGCCATCAAGCCGGTCGGCGACGTAGTGCCCCAAGTGTTGAATATCAAGATGCTGGCATTGAAAACAGAGCCTGAGGGTGGAGATCCGTGTGTGCGGTTCTCTCTGGTTGCCGAGAACAAGGATGACGCATATAACGCTTCATTTCCGGTGGTCGGCACAATGAAGCCGAATGAATGGATAGGCGTTGACATGACTATCGGTGAGGTTGACCGGTTGCTGTCGGCAGATTCCGAGGTGAGGAATTCGGAATTGAAAAATATTGATTTGTCACGTTTTACAACCGAATGGTCGGGAAGTGTCTTTAATCTATCTATGCCGGTAAATCAGGATTTAAAGAAGAATGAAGGCGCGATGTTTGCCGTTGACGGAGTTTATTTCTATACTCCCGGAAGAGTGGTGGCCGGTGTGGAAGCGGTTGCCGCTTCTGATTCTGCGGCTGAGATCGTAGTTACCGGCCGTAGCATTTCGGTTCTCGGCGGCGAAGGCATCGAGGTTTATACTGTAGGTGGCCGGCTGGTGGCGTCAACAACCGGTACGGTAGTAGGTGTGGATCACCTCGAGGCCGGAATTTATGTGGTTAAGGCAGCGGGCAAAGTCATGAAGGCGGCTATAAAGTGAGGACTTGTTTTCAATGATGAACAGGACTGTCAAAATAGCGGTAGCTGCGTTTTTGAGCCTGTCGGTTATGGAATCTGCGGCAAAGGTGACTTTGCCGCAGATTTACACCGACAACATGGTGGTTCAGCAAAAGGATAGAGCGCCATTTCACGGCAAGGCTTCACCCGGTTCTACGGTCTGGATTGCGGCCGGATGGCTGAAGCATCAGGTTTCAGTAAATGTTGGCGCGGATGGCCGGTGGGATGTGGTGTTGCCTACACCGAAAGGGGGTAAGAAGGGCTTTGAGGTGACATTTACCGACGCTGCCGACGGCTCGGGAGTGACGTTGCATAACGTGGCGGCGGGGGAGGTTTGGCTATGTTCGGGCCAATCGAATATGGAGATGCCTTTGGCCGGATGGGGAAAGGTGGTGAATTATGAGCAGGAGATTGCCGGTGCTGTTTATCCGCAGATAAGGCTGTTGCAGGTAAAGCGCCGCACCGACATGGTGCCGCAGGATGACACGGAAGTTACCGGCGGCGGATGGCAGGTATGCTCGCCGCAATCGGTGGAGGAGTTTTCTTCGATAGCATATTTTTTCGCACGCAGTTTGTGGGAGGAACTGGATGTGCCTGTCGGGGTTATTGACTGCACATGGGGAGGCTCGCCTATCGAGGCCTGGGTGAGCTATGCCACACTGAGCCGCGGAAGCGGGTTTGACGGGGTTGTGAAGGATTTCGTGAAAGATGGTATGGATGAGTTGTCGATACGCGGATTCTATCAGGCGCTGGTCGACAGCGCCATGGCAGGGAAGAACCCGTGTCCTGCCGTTCACCCCGACGCCTATGCACATAAGAGCGGTTTCCCGGGCACGGTCGACAAGAATGGTTTTCTGCCTTGCGAGCTGTTCAACGCCATGTTGCTGCCGATGACGCGCATGGAGATCAGAGGGGTGCTCTGGTATCAGGGGGAGCAGAACGGCGACCGCCCGTTCCAATATCAGTGTCTGTTCCCTGCCATGATCAGCGAATGGCGCTCGCTGTGGGGCAAACCTGAAATGCCGTTTTATTTCGTGCAGCTGGCAAATTACAGGGATCAGAAAGATGTTGAGCCGCATGCCGAGTGGGGCTATCTGCGCGAGGCCCAGGCCGAGGCGCTTAATCTTCGGGCTACCGGAATGGCTGTGGCTATCGATGTGGGTGAGGCGAAAGATATCCATCCCAAGAACAAGCAGGAAGTGGCACGCCGCCTGGCGCTGCTTGCACTTGACAAGACTTATGGCCGTAAGGTGGTCAGCGAGGCTCCGGCCTATGCCGGCTACTCGATAGAGAATGGAAAGATCTATGTAAGCTTCAACACTGGGGCGCGGGAGTTCGCTCCCGAGACCGGTGCGATCGATGGTTTTGTGATAGCCGGCCATGACGGGAGGTTTTACAAAGGGGAGGCGCGACGCGAGGGTGACAGGATTGTGGTCAGCTCGCCTGATGTAGAGTTTCCGGTGGCTGTGCGTTATTGCTGGGCCGACAATCCGAAGGTCGGCCTGAGAGGGAAGACGGGTCTGCCGGTGGCGCCCTTCCGCACCGACAAGTGGTGATCGTGAAAAGTGAGATTTTTTGATTATGAGAAAGCTATTTCTGGCAGTGCTGGCTGCCGTATGCGTCTTGCAGGCAATGGCGCTTGAAGAGAGTGTTGAATTGAAAGGTGTTGGAAAAATCACACTGAGGTGTTACGACAGCAACGGATGGCGTTTCGAAATGAAGGGACACGCCGAGGGAGATCGCGGGATTGTGAGCATTGACCTTGACAATGACAAGCCGACGGCGCCTCCGCGTTTCAGTGTGGGTTTCAGCCGTCCGCTTGGCGATGTAAGCTATCTTTGGCATGCGGGCGATGACGGACGCTGTCCGCTGGTGCCGTCGTGGCTGAGGCGGTTTCGCAGCGATATCGCTTCCGGAATTCCGGTCTACACTTTTCTTGACAGCGATAACGGTAATTGCCTGACGGTGGCTGTGTCGGAACCTTTCCGCAAGGTGGAAGCGAAGATGGGTGCAGTGGAAGACAACGCTATGGTTGAAGGTGAGATGGCTTTTTTCACCGAGCCTGAGGCTCCGATAAGCAGCTATCATGTGGAGCTGATGTTTGATTCCCGGGATGTTTTCTATGGCGATGCCATTGCCGGAGGCACGCAGTGGATAGTTGACCGTTGCGGCATTGTGACGGCCCCTGTGCCCGAAGCAGCTTTCGATCCTCTCTATTCAAGCTGGTATCAGTTTCATCAGGAGCTGACAGCCGGCGATATCGAGGCCGAGTGCCGGTTGGCGGCCCTGACCGGAATGAAAACTGTGATTGTAGACGACGGATGGCAGACAAGCGATAATAACCGCGGCTATGCCTATTGCGGCGACTGGGAGATGTGTGAAGATAAATTCCCCGATTTTGCAGGTCATGTGAAACGTGTAAGGCAAAACGGAATGAAATATATGATGTGGTATTCGGTGCCTTTCGTGGGCGCGCGCAGCCGGAACCACGAGCGGTTCAAAGGGATGTATCTCACCGACAATCCTGACACCAATGTGCTTGACCCGCGTTTCCCCGAGGTGAGGGAGTTTCTATGCAATCTGTATGAGACGGCTCTCCGCGACTGGAATGTCGACGGGTTTAAGCTTGACTTTATAGACCGGTTCAAATTCGCGGGAGCTGATCCGGCTGTGGCTCAGGATTATGCCGGACGCGACATAAAATCGCTCCCTGCCAGCGTCGACACGCTGATGAATGAGATAAACCGGCGTCTGCGCGCCATAAACCGCGATGTGCTGATCGAATTCCGCCAGGAATATATAGGGCCGGCCATCCGACAGTATGGCAATATGCTGCGTGCCAACGATTGCCCCTGCGATGCCGAGGGAAACCGCCGCAGGGTGGCAACTCTGCGCCTGACATCGGGCAACACGGCGGTGCACTCAGACATGCTTGAATGGAACGTGACAGACACCCCACAGCAGGCGGCCCGCCATGTGCTGTCGGCCATTTTCGGAGTAGTGCAGTATTCCATGATGCTGCGCACGCTGCCCGAAGAGCATCTGGCGATGATCAGACATTGGCTTGACTTCAGCCAGAAACATCGCGACACGCTTCTGAAATCGGAATTCCGTCCATATTATCCACAGGCAGGCTACCCTCTTATAGAGGCCGAAAGCACCAACGAGCTGATTGTGGCCACATATAACGTGGGGAATCTGGTGACAGTGAAAGATGTGGTGAAGCCGGTGTGGTTGCTCAACGCGACCGCCGGGAATCAAATGGCCGTAGAGCTTGCCCGCAGGCCGAAATCGGCCGAGGTGTTCGACACCTTCGGCAACAGCCAGGGGCATGTGAAAGCGGGCAGGGGACTGAACCGCATTGCTGTGCCCCGCAGCGGCTATGTGAAATTTGAATTTTAAGAAAGCGCGACGGGTCTGAACGGAAAGATCGCAGGCCTTATGCCCGCGACGGCGATTGATCCCGACGAGGATGGGGAGAGGCGAAGGCTGCATTATGCCGGAAAATCTCGGTCGGGTTTGAATAAAAATGCGGCATGATGTAGTGTCGGATGACCGGTGGATGTATTTAAATTTGCCGGACAATGTAAATGCGGCCTCGTGAGATAATAAACCATTCATAAATGCAAAAATACCTTGAATAAATGAAAAAACTATTTTTACTTCCGGCGATTGCCGCACTGACCCTGCTGTGGAGCTGCTCGAAAGAGGACAACAATGAGGAACCGCAGCCCAAACCGGTCAATGTGGCCTGTGTCAAGGTCAACGGCCACGACCTGATTCAGCCCGACGGCTCGAAGCTCTATGTGAAAGGTGTGAATCTTGGCAACTGGCTCAACGCCGAGGGTTATATGTTCAATTTTGAGAAGCGCTCGGCCCATCAGATCGACGAGATGTTCCGCCAGCTTGTAGGGCCTGAGCAGACCGATATTTTCTGGCAGGATTTTATTGACAATTATATCACGCTCGATGATATGAAATATATCAAGTCGACCGGGGCCAACACAGTGCGCCTGCCGCTTAACTACAAGCTGTTTTCAGGCGAAAGCTATATGGGTTCAAACGATCCTGACAGGGGAATGGAGATTCTTGGCCGTGTTATAGAGTGGTGTAAGGAGACGGGGCTCTATCTGATCATCGACATGCACTGCGCTCCCGGCGGGAATTCGGGCGACAATATCGATGACAGCTATGGCTACGCTTGGCTCTACACCAGCGAGAGCAACAAGAAGCAGGTGTGCGACATCTGGATGCGGATAGCCGACCGCTGCAAAACCGAGCCTATCGTGTTGGCCTACGAGCTTCTCAACGAGCCGATTTCATCGAATCACAGCGAGCTTTATCCTGAACTTCATCCGATGATGAAGCGCATCACGCTGGCTATCCGCACCGTTGACCCCAATCATGCGGTGATGTGGGGCGGCGCGAACTATAATGAACTTTTCGAGGGGATTTATGATCCGACCGACGGCATTTTCATTTCCAACAGCACGGAATATGATCCGAATGTGATGTTTGCCTGCCACCGCTATGGCAGCGACTGGATAGAGCCTTTCGTGCAGTGGCGCGACAAGACAAGCCGTCCGATGATAATGACCGAATGGGGCCACGGCCCGACAGGCGAATGGCAGAGCAATTTCGCCAGAAAAATGCGTGACAACAACATTGGTCACACGGTGTGGACTTACAAGATGATTGGCCCGTGGGTTTCTTCGTTCACCACCATCAGAGAGCCTGACAACTGGGATAAGATTGTGGAATTCGAACGTTCGCCTCGCATGAACTATGATGATATTATCGCCGCACGCAACAGATGCGGGCAGGCGGTGGCCCGCAAGGCGATGGCCGATTTCATTGTGAACAGCCGGCTGGCCAACTGTCAGAAAAACGACTCATACATCCGATCGGTAGGCATGGCTGACTGATCACTGTTGCGAGAACCGGAAAGGCGCGTTTTTAGCTGAATACTGAATATCTGTAAGACAGATTTTAGGTTCATGTAAATTCTCAGTATCTTTGAGCAGAAATAGAAATTCCCTTATCCGAGGGTGGCACAGTCAGACTTGCCACACCCTTAACCTGAAAAACTATATATAAAATGCGCCTTACGTTATCGCTTGCAACGGTCATGATGTCATTGACCGCCATCACTTCCGATGCCATAGAAATAGTTTCCGGACCTTATCTGCAGAATGTGACCGACTGTGAGGCCACCGTTGTGTGGCGCACCGACAAGGATGCGCTGGCATGGGTGGAGACGGCGCCCGACGACAGCCTGAATTTCTACGCCGAGGAGCGTCCGAGGCATTATGAGACAGATATGGGACGCGCTGTGGTGGGAAAACTGCATAAGGTGAGGCTAAAAGGGCTGGAAAGCGGTAAAACATACCGTTACAGGGTTTATTCGCATGAGATTGTTGACCAGCAGCCCAACCACATTGTTTACGGAGGGATGGCGGCTACTGATGTCTACCGCCGTGAGCCTCTGAGATTCTCGACACGCGGTGTAAATTCCGGCAAGGTGAGTTTCTGTGTTGTCAATGACATACACGGCGACACGGCCAGGTTGGGCGATATGCTGGGCAAAGTGAGAGAAGATGGGCGTGATTTCGTGTTGTTTAACGGCGATATGGTGAGCTACATGGACAGCGAGCAGCAGTTGTTCGACGGCTTTATCGACCGGTCGGTGGAACTGTTTGCCAACGAAATACCGTTTCAGATGGTGCGCGGCAACCATGAAAGCCGTGGCCGCTTCGCCCAGCGTTACATGGACTATTTCCCGACGGCGACCGACAAACCGTATTACACGTTTTCAGCCGGGCCGGTGTTTTTTGTGGTGCTCGACGGAGGGGAGGATAAACCCGACAGCGACATTGAGTATGGGGGAACTTCGTTTTGCGACGCCTACCGCGCCGAACAGGCCGAATGGCTTGCCGGGGTTGTGGAGAGCGCGGAGTTCAGAAACGCGCCGTTCAGGGTGGTTGTGGTGCATGTGCCTCCGGTGCAGGACACATGGCACGGCCCGCTGCATGCCAAACAGCTCTTTCTGCCGGTTCTCAACAAGGCTGATGTCGATCTGATGCTTTGCGGTCATCTTCATTGCTACAGGTATAATGAGGCCGGAGTTGACGGAGCTGAGTTTCCGGTGCTGATCAACTCCAATATGGAGATGCTTGATGTGGAGGCCGACAACTCGACTATGAATGTGGTCAGGAAAGACCGCTACGGCAAAGAACTGGGCCGTTTTAAATTCTGTTCAGAATAATAACCGACAAATATATCATCACATGAAATTTCAGATAGTTGCCGCTGCGGTGGCAATTGGTGCCGCCATCGGTGCGGCAGGTAGTCAGCCGGTGTATCTCGACACCACAAAGCCGTTGGAAGAGCGGGTAGAGGATGCTCTCGGACGGATGACCACAGAGGAGAAAGCGGCAATTATCCACGCACAGTCGAAATTCAGTTCGGCAGGAGTGCCCAGACTGGGAATTCCGGAACTGTGGTGCACCGACGGCCCGCACGGCATCCGCCCGGACGTGTTCTGGGACGAATGGGATCAGGCCGGATGTACTAACGATTCATGCACGGCTTTTCCGGCCCTGACCTGTCTGGCCGCCACATGGAATCCGGAGATGTCGGCGCTATATGGCCGGAGCATCGGCGAGGAGGCGCGTTATCGTGAGAAAGATGTGCTGTTAGGCCCGGGTGTGAATATATACCGGACACCTTTGAACGGACGTAACTTCGAGTATATGGGCGAAGACCCCTACCTGGCATCGGTGATGGTAGTGCCTTACATCAAGGGGGTGCAGAGCAACGGGGTAGCCACATGTGTGAAACATTACGCACTTAACAACCAGGAATATCGCCGCCACACAACCGATGTGGATCTGAGCGACCGCGCTCTTTATGAAATTTATCTGCCGGCGTTCAAGGCGGCTGTTCAGGATGGGGGAACATGGTCGATCATGGGATCGTATAACCTTTACCAGGGGCGTCATGTGTGTCAGAACCCGCGGCTGCTCAAGGATATTCTCCGCGACGAGTGGGGGTTTGACGGGGTGGTGATCTCTGACTGGGGCGGTGTGCACGACACAGACCAGGTGATTTCAGGAGGCCTCGACCTTGAGTTCGGCTCATGGACAAACGGACTGTCGGAAGGGATGAAAAACGCCTACGACAGCTATTTCATGGCCTATCCCTATCTTAAGCGGATCAGCGACGGTGTGGTTGACACTCAGGAACTCGACCGGAAGGCTGCCAATGTGTTGCGGCTCATTTTCCGCACGGCCATGAATCAGGCTAAACCGTCCGGGTCAATGAACTCTCCCGAACATGTTGCCGCCGCACGCCGGATAGCCGGCGAGGGGATTGTGCTGCTCAAAAACAGCGGAAACATTCTGCCTCTTGACCTTGACGGTAAAAAGAAGATTGCCGTGATAGGGGAGAATGCCATAAAGATGATGACTGTGGGTGGCGGAAGCTCGTCGCTGAAGGCGCGCCGGGAGGTGTCGCCGCTTGACGGAATCAAAGCCCGCGCGGGCAAAGATGCCGAAGTGGTCTATGCACGCGGATATACGGGCGATCCGGTTGCCCAGCAGGACGGAATGAAGGTTCAGGACATATCCGACAGCCGCGACGCCGATGCGTTGATTGCCGAAGCTGTGGCTGTGGCCCGCGACGCCGATTATGTGATTTATGTAGGTGGTCTCAACAAAGCCCCGCATCAGGACTGCGAGGATGCCGACCGCGAGGGTCTCGGCCTGCCGTATGGCCAGGACAGACTTATCTCGGCGCTGGCTGATGCCAACAAAAATCTGATTGTGGTTAATGTGTCGGGCAATGCCGTGGCAATGCCGTGGCTCGATAAAGCGGCAGCTGTTGTCCAGGCGTGGTTTATCGGTTCGGAGGCCGGAAATGCTATTGCCGATATAGTTTCGGGCGATGTGAACCCCTCGGGCAAACTGCCCTTCACCTTCCCGGCACGGCTTGAGGACTCGGGCGCGCATGCCGAAGGCGAGTATCCCGGCAACAAGGAGCAGCTTGCGGCCTCGAAACAGTGGGGCGACACCATCAAGGAATACTATAACGAGGATATTTTTGTGGGCTACCGCTGGGCCGACAAGAAAAAGACTACTCCGCTTTTCCCGTTCGGCCACGGTCTGAGCTACACCACATTCGAATATGGCAAACCGACAGCCGACAAAAAGGCTATGACTGCCGATGACACAATTACCTTCTCGGTAAACGTGAAGAACACCGGCGACCGCGAGGGTCAGGAGATTGTGCAGCTCTATATAGCCGACAAGAAATCGAGCCTTCCCCGCCCGGTCAAAGAGCTTAAAGGTTTCAAGAAAGTGAAACTCGCGCCCGGCGAGGAGCAGACGGTGAGCATCACCGTAGACAAGAGCGCGCTAAGTTTCTTCGACGACAGACAACACGCCTGGGTGGCCGAGCCCGGTAAGTTCGAAGCCATTATCGGCGCATCGTCGCGCGACATAAAAGGTGTTGTGAAGTTTGAATTGAAATAAGCCCAACAACGATTACCACTCTTGGTTATGTGTTTTATAAAAGAAATCTCAAGAGTCTTCCTTTGCGTCAAAAGGTTGACGCTTTTGCGCGGTGGTGTAATAGCTCTCGCAACGGCTTTTATTTATTTTGTTGCTGGTGCACAACCACGTGGCGATCAGAATTTTATTGACAGCCTGATGGGCGAGATGACTCTGAAAGAGAAGATCGGTCAGCTCAATCTGTTGAGCACAGGTTCGATAGTAACTACAAGCACGCCCAACGATGACAATGCCACCGAGAAAATCAGGCGTGGCGAGGTGGGAGCCGTGCTCAATCTGCAAGGTGTGAAGAAAATAAGGGAGCTACAGGAGTTTGCTGTCAAAGAGACGCGGCTCGGTATTCCTATGTTTTTCGGCAAGGATGTGATTCACGGCTATGAGACATTGTTTCCGATTCCACTTGCGATGTCGTGTTCATGGGATATGGATGCCATTGAACGGATGGCCCGAATATCTGCGATAGAGGCGAGTGCCGACGGGTTGAACTGGACTTTCTCGCCTATGGTCGATATAAGCAAGGATGCCCGCTGGGGGCGTGTGGCCGAAGGTTCGGGCGAGGATCCTTGGCTTGGAGCTCAAATTGCCCGTGCAATGGTCAAAGGCTATCAGGGCGACAGTATGAACCGCAACGACGAGATAATGGCCTGTGTGAAACATTTTGCTCTTTATGGCGCACCTGAGGGAGGACGCGACTATAACATGGTCGACATGAGCCGCAACCGTATGTTTAACGAATATTTTCTGCCGTATAAGGCAGCTGTGGAGGCGGGTGCAGCCAGTGTGATGAGTTCGTTCAACGATGTGAACGGAGTGCCGGCAACGGTGAGCCGCTGGCTTCTGACCGATCTGCTACGCGACCGGTGGAGATTTGACGGTTTTGTTACGACTGACAACACTGCCATAATGGAGCTCCCCGTCCATAGCATCGGCGACATAGAGACGGTGACGGCACGTGCGCTGAAAGCTGGAACTGACCTCGACATGAATTCGCAGGCCTACATCGGCCAGCTCGAAAAAGCGGTTGTCGACGGACTTGTGAGCGAAGAGGATATTAACAGGGCATGTCGCCGTATACTGGAGGCTAAAATGCGTCTGGGGCTTTTTGACAACCCCTTCAAGTATATCTCGGAAGATAGGGCTGCGACTGAGATATATACTCCATCTCACCGCAATGAAGCGCGGCGCATAGCGGCAAAAACTTTTGTGTTGCTGAAAAACAATGGCAATCTTTTGCCGCTTTCACCACAGGGGAGAATTGCCCTGATTGGCCCTCATGGCAACGCGCGCACACAGATTACCGGCATGTGGAGCGGGGTGAGAAGTTACGAGCGATATGAAACCGTGTTTGAGGCGATGAAGCGTTTTCTGGATGGAAAGGCCGAGGTTCGTTATGCCCGTGGCAGTAACCTCGACTATGATCCCGAGCTGGAAGAGAGAGCGTGGGTGAGAAACTGGAACTGCTATGTTGATGGCAGGCAGGAATTCGAGCATGGCAACGATAAGGAGCTGCTTGATGAGGCGATGGAGGTTGCCGCCTGGGCCGACGTGATTGTTGCTACCCTTGGAGAGGCGATGGAGATGAGTGGCGAAAGCTCTTGTCGCACTGATCTGGAAATGCCTGCAGCCCAGCAAGATCTGTTAAAGGCATTGCTGTCGACCGGCAAGCCGGTGGTTCTTCTTCATTTCTCCGGCCGTCCAACGGTGATGAAGTGGGAAGATGAGAATGTGGCTGCTATAATGAATGTGTGGTTTCCGGGGAGTGAGGCTGGAAATGCAATCTGCGATGTGCTTTTCGGCGATATTGCTCCATCCGGGAGGCTTACAACTTCTTTTCCACAGGCTTCGGGGCAATGCCCGTTCTACTATAACCACCGCAACACAAGCCGTCCCCAGAATCCCTCAACATGGTTTGAAAAATATCGCAGCAATTATCTTGATGTTCCAAACGAGCCGGTATATCCGTTTGGCTACGGGCTGACATATACTACCTTCGCTTATTCGCCAATAGAGCTTAGCGACGAGGCTATCAATGCCGGAGGAAGCCTGACTGCTAAGGTCTATGTGACCAACACGGGTAGCCGCGAAGGTACGGAAGTAGTTCAGCTCTATCTACGCGATATAGCTGGGAGTATAACTCGTCCGGTGCAGGAACTGAAAGGATTTGAGAGGATTGTGTTGAAACCTGGTGAGACGCGTGAGGTAACTTTTGCTGTTGACCTTGACATGCTGATGTTTTATGACGAGAACCTCAATTTTGTTGCCGAACCCGGTGAGTTCGAGCTGATGATTGGCCCGAACTGTCGCGATGTCGAGCGACGTCGCTTCAGGCTTGTCATCGAGCCTGAAGCACGGTAAATAATGTATTAAGATTAAAGCAACGAACTCGTCCTCTCAAACGCAAAAAGAGGCTGTCAAACTGAACAGCCTCATTTACGCATCTATTAATCTGATTTTGCGAATCTGACTTCGAGGCGTATCATATATGTTTCTCGGCATATTTAATTGCCATTCCAAAAATTCTTTGTAACTTTGTATCTTAAGTAACAAGAAACATCTGAACATGGTTGATACGGTTTAATTATGCCACGGCAGAGATGCCACAAAACCAACAATCCTACAAGCTCCATAGCAGTCGTTACAGGCTCGACCAGCCTTCAGATAACTGCCAATGGAGTTTTTCGTTTATTAGCTTGTAACTGAATGATAGTACAAACTATGACAAGAACAAAGGCGAAGCCTTTTCTGAAGTGGGCTGGAGGCAAAACTCAATTGCTTCCTACCATTGACTCATTCTTGCCGGAAACATTCCGCAACGAGAACGAAGTAACCTACATAGAACCATTTGTAGGCGGAGGGGCTATGCTGTTTTATATGCTCCAAAAATACCCCAATATTAAAAAGGCAGTAATCAACGATATAAACCCACACCTCATAAAGACTTATTCTGTTATCAGGGATGAGCCTTATTCTTTGGTTGATAAGTTAAATGAGATTCAAATCACTTTCAAGACTCTTGCCGAATACGATAAACAGAAAGATTTATACCTTGACATCAGAAGCCGATTTAATCAGCAACATTTGACAGATGTTGAGGAAGCTGCATACATGATTTTCCTTAACAGAACATGTTTCAACGGACTATACCGGGAAAATTCAAAAGGGGGCTTTAATGTTCCTTTCGGACGATACTCTAATCCGACGATTTGCGATGAAGATCTAATTCTTGCCGACAGCGAACTATTGCAGAAAGTAGAGATAATGAATGGTGATTTCTCCAATACTGCGGAGCATATACAAGGATATACATTCTTCTACTTTGATCCTCCTTACCGTCCTCTTGATGCTACATCAAGTTTCAATTCTTATGTAAAGGAATCGTTTGACGATAATGAACAGATACGCTTAAAGAATTTCTATTCAGACCTCTCTGATTGTGGATGTTACGCAATGCTCAGCAATTCCGATTGTAAGGGCAGGAATGCGGAAGATGATTTCTTTGACAGACTATATGAGGCCTTCTTCATAGAGAGAGTCTTTGCAAAAAGATGTATCAATGCTAATGCTTCTCAACGAGGAACTCTAACCGAATTACTAATAAGAAATTACGAAAACTATCAGGGTGAACCTACAAATCTTTTCAACTTATAAACCATGGCAGACAGATTTACCGACTTCATGAAACCACTGAAGGAAACCCACTTCTCTCTCAAGGATTATGTGGATTTTCCAAAGGTCGCAGCCAATGTGGAAGCAATTTCCATAAAACTGAACCAGCTCAATTATCTTATCGGGCAAGAGGATATGGCTGAAGCAGTCAAACGGTTATGGGATGAGAACCCCAAAGTGTTTTCTGTATTGGACGTGCTTATTGCCGTTAGAACAAAGGATAGGAAGAAAGCTATTGATGCCTATGGCAATATCCATTTGGTCAGCGATTACTTTTCATCTCCAGAACAGGTGACCGTATTCCTTAATGAAACCGGTCTTACCGAGGTTTTCCAGAAGAAGCAAATCAAGAATCTTGTGGATTATGTCTTTGGTGTTGAAGTCGGACTTGATTCAAATGCCCGCAAAAATCGCGGAGGTCATATAATGGAAGGTCTCGTTGCAAATATCCTGACACTAAACGGAATTGATTTCGAACAGGAGGTATATTACACAGAGTTTCCAGAGATAGTCAAGGCTTTAGGTGCAGACAACAAGCGATTCGATTTTGTCATTCGCACACCTCAAAAGACTTATCTCATCGAAGCCAATTTCTATACCGGAGGTGGCTCTAAACTCAACGAAGTAGCACGTTCTTACTCAGAACTTGCACCCAAGATTAACGCTGTCTCCGGTTTTGAGTTCGTCTGGATTACCGATGGCATTGGATGGGAGTCAGCCCGCAACAAACTCGAAGAAGCTTTTGCCCATATCCCTAGTGTGTATAATCTTACAAATATCAACACTTTCATTGAGAAACTAAAATGATAACAGGAGGCACAGGAGGCGCGAACACTCTAACAGGATTGATATATGAGGGGAAAGTCGATTTAAAGACTTTCCTAAATCAGCAACAGGGATATAGAGTAGTTGGAAGTTCCGTAATATATCAAGACGAAGAGGTTGCCCAAATTTTCCAAAAATATGAATTATATTCTGAATTTCTAGCGCCGAGAGGAATAGATTGGAAAAATTGTATATCTTCTCAACTACTACCAGATAATGGAATATATGTCGTTATCAACAATACGGTATTCATAATTGAGGTAAAAACACAAAACACACCCGGTAGTGTTGATGAAAAGTTGCAGACATGTGATTTCAAGAAGAAACAATATCAAAAACTTTTCTTCCCCTTGAACATCGAAGTCCAATATGTCTATATACTAGACGACTGGTTCAGGAAACCAAAGTATAAAGACGTTCTCGATTATATCATTTCTGTAGGCTGCCAGTATTATTTTCAATATATTCCTCTTCAGAAACTTGGATTACCAGTCCCTCCAACAGCATAAATAACAATGATTGTACCATTCTATAAATCAGACAACAGAGATTTCACCATTGTTAATGGTGACTGTTTTGATGTGCTACCACAGTTTGATTTTCAGTTTGATATGATCTTTGCAGACCCTCCATATTTCCTCTCGAATGGAGGTATCAGCTATCAGGCCGGGAAAGTGGTATGTGTAGACAAAGGCGATTGGGATAAGGGCGGTTCTCCAGAGTCCATAATGGAGTTTAACCGTAAATGGCTGTCTCTATGTAGAGAGAAGCTTAAAGATAATGGGACTATCTGGATTTCCGGCACCCACCATAATATTTTTTCAATAGCAAATGTTCTGACTGAGCTTGGCTACAAGGTTCTCAATGTAATCACTTGGGCTAAGACAAATCCCCCTCCAAACATATCTTGCCGCTTCTTTACTTACTCAACTGAGTTCATCATTTGGGCGCGTAAATGCCCCAAGGTTCCTCATAAGTATAACTACGAGTTGATGAAAGCCATAAATAATGGCAAACAGATGACTGACGTATGGAGGCTCCCCGCCATTGGGCGTTGGGAGAAATCATGTGGCAAGCATCCTACACAGAAGCCACTGGCACTCCTTACTCGCATAATCCTTGCCAGTACCGAAGAACACGATTGGATTCTAGACCCCTTTGCAGGTTCATCAACAACTGGTATTGCAGCTAATCTCTGCGGGAGAAGATTCTTGGGTATTGAACAGGACGGAAGTTTTGCGGGTTTAAGCAAGACTCGTCGAGATGAACTCAATATTCCAGGGGTGAAAGGTAGATACATTGTAAAACTTTCAGATCTTAGTTTTCAAAAGTTTACCCCAATAGCCAATGAACCCGAAGAAAAATACGGAAAAGATTTGCCGTTCTAGGTAGCTCCTGTATATAATCTGCTTTATTTTATTTAACTTTATTTAATATATTAAATAGGTCTAACTGTCGTGTTTACACAGTTAGTCCTTATTTTGTGTATTCAACGTTTATAAAAATACGCCTTAAATGACACACAAGGCAGATATAAGACAATGCAAGAGGTGACAAATTAACAACAGGAGAAATCAAAATTTTCAAACGCGTGATTAAAGACAGCGACAAGAAATTTAAAAATCTATGGTAAAATTTGCACAAGTAAAGCATCAGTTGTATATTTTCAAATTATTACTGTCCGCTAAACCATAAAAGGGTGAGTCCAACTTCTTAAATGACAGAAGTTGGGCTTACTTTTTGTATATGAGAAGCCCCCTCAGTAGTTTATGGGGACTTCGGGAGGCGATTCTGAGGCTTCGGCGAGCATTATTTTCAGGTCCGCATCGGGCTGATTGAGGAACTTTTCGAGATTCAGGTAATACATCAGAACGATTCTCACGATTGTAGCCAGCCCTGAGAAGCTCCAACGCCTTTGCAACGTACTTTGTAAGACCGAGAGTAACATATTTGCTATGAGCGTGACCCATATCTGGATTTTGATTGCGTTGGCACTTTCTCCATAGAAGTATCTCAAGGGGAAGTTCTGTTTGATCTGCTTGAAAAGAGACTCTATCTGCCATCGGCGGCGATATATCGCCACGATTGTCTCTGGCGGCATGTCGAAGTCGTTGGTCAGAAGCGATATGAGTTTTGGCTTCCTGTTCTTCTTGACATCGACGTATGTGATTATTCTGGCTATGTGGTTTATGCCGTCTTTACGGAACACCACCACCTGCTCACGGTACTCCATCTGTCCCTGTGGATTCTGACGCATACAGTCCACAAGTACCTCGTAACTGAGGTTTTTCTTCATTTTAGTGACATATACGACATCACGCTCCGTAAGTTCCTCAAATTTAGCATAGTTGATATACGCGCGGTCAAGTGCCAGTATCTCGTTGTGGCTGTAATGACTCGGAGCAAGCATAAACGAGTCGTTTGTCGCTGCCGAAGTGAACTGCACATCGCAGGGCACGCCCTCATTTGCTTGTATTACCGAGTGTACCTTGATGCCGCCCTTCTTCTTTCCGGTTTTGGGATGCCGGCCGACACCCTTGAAAATAGCGTTGGAGAACAGTGTAATGGTCGTGGAATCAATGATTCTAAGCCGCTTTATCCATTCTTCAGTGCCGTTTCCTCGGCTGTCCGAGGAAAGTAGCCCTTTATTGGAGGCATACAGGTCGCGATATACTTCATCAAAGAACTTCTCTGACCGTCTGGCATTTGCATCCGACAGCGTACTGCGCTTTGGAACCGTATCGATTCCGATATGACGCAGCTTGCGTACTTCAGCAGTCATGGATGTCTCTATCTCACGCAATGAATCGAACCGCTGGATTACCGCATAGAGCATTGTCAGCAGATGGGTGTAGCCGTCGAAACTCTTGACATACTTCTCTCCGCCGTGTTTACGGCTCATTTCAACTATTTTTTCACGGTCAAGCGGTTTTATCAGCTGACCATATATCGGCTGTCCGAAGAAATTACTACTTTTGGGCATAGTTTAGACATACGTTTTGGCGAACACAAACTAAACTAAAAGGGCCGACTCCTGCAAATGGAATCGGCCCTGTTTTTTCAATTGCCATCTAAAGTTTAGCGGACTGTAATATTTTCAAATACCGACTTACACCGAAAGGTGAAGTCTTTGAGAATCGCCAATACGTTCATGGTATAAGAGTTTTATAATGAACGCTTTGGCGATTCATTTGTATTTGACAATTCGACAT
>Ga0073906_1001145_pt1 | contig 43458 bp, 46 predicted proteins | sample Inofromicrocosms_FD_65485 | JGI IMG/M metagenome (GOLD analysis project Ga0073906, IMG submission 65485) | Mouse cecum microbial communities from Vienna, Austria - Inoculum for glucosamine and mucus D2O microcosms | ecosystem: Host-associated > Mammals > Digestive system > Large intestine >...
GATAAGGTATAAGTTGGTGGCTTCGGTCCTGCTTATACTCGAAAATTTAGGCGAAGATAAGCATGTAGAAAGCGTATGGCTTCCTCGTTTGGACGAGGGTTCGACTCCCTCCAGCTCCACGAATGGATTTGAAAACCGCTGATTTTCAGCGGTTTTTCTTTTGTGAAAATCAGATACTCCCCCTTTTACTCCCCCTGTCTTTTATATTCATTTAACCTGTTCCTGTTAAATACCATAAAAAATGAACTTATTTCTTGATTAGATTGGGACTTGATACTTTTATTACTGTGTGTAGATTACTTGTTTCATAAACGAAAAGAGGAACCATACGTAATCCATTGTATAGTTCCTCCTAAATACTATGTAAAAAGTTTATATTATAGTTTTTCAATCTCTTCTTTAGACAATCCTGTAGCTCCAATAATTAATTCCATTGCAGTTCCTGATGACTTTAGATAACGGGCGACTTCGATAGCTTTCTTTCTTTCTCCTTCTTCAAGACCTTCCGCCCTTCCTTCTTCACGTTCAGTATTGATATTATCACGAAGGATTACAATATTATCCAAGTGACGGTAGTAAGCGGCAAGTTCATCTTTAGTCATACTATCCAACTTTAATCTCTCACGAGCCTCCTCAAGACCAGGAGCTGTGGCAGTGGAAGGTATTTCTCCAGTGTTAAGATAGTAGATCCATTCTTCCAGGGGACTTTTTGCTACCTGATTAAAACCGTTCACTTTCAGGATATAATATTCAGGATATAGCTGACTTACCGTATCCACCTTGAATGTCTGTTTCTGGAACGGGGTGAGTTCAAGAAGATCATTAGTGTGGATACCCCTGAATTCCGTCTTTCCATGATAAACGAAGTCCCTGCCATGTCCTAGGGAGAAGTAGACTATATTGACGCTGTATACTTTACGGACCTTGTCATAGCTCTCCCCTCTGTTGATATATTCAGTGACCAGCTTGGAAGTACCGAACAACATACGCTGGAAGTAGGCATATTCATTATTGTTCTGCACCTCTATCAATACCAGCTCCCCCTTGGAGTTCTCGGCAAGCATATCCACACGGTTATACTTGTCATATTCGTCCTCCTGATTGCTCTCGCTTTCAAGAAGTCTTTGGATAATGATCTTCTCACCCAGTAACGTGGTGAGCAGGCCTTCAAGGACACTGAAGTTTGCCTTGTTTCTGAGCAGACGTTTCATCGCCCAGTCAAAACGGATTATCTGGTTTTTATTATTACTGTTCATAATGGTCTGATATATGGGTTACTACAAAGATAGGCAAAAAACTCAAGACCTCCAAAATAATATGGGTTATAGTGAAAAGTGGCTATTCTCAACGAACCGCCACTTTGTAATGAATCAATTTGTTTTATCATTCATGAGGGAAATCTATTTCAGAATAATCTTTTGATATATCCTGTTCAAAGACTTTGTGTCCAGTTCGTCTATCCTTATTATATATAATGCATCCGTCACATACACTTCTTTTTCTCCAAGAAAAATGTATGCGGCATCGAAAAACCAGCCCTCACCTCTTACCCTCATGTCTATTCTGATATCGTTTTGTATCTCACAGACTTTTCTTATAGCCTCAATCAGTTCGGTTCTCTCCATACGATACTCCTTTATCCGGATACAACAGGGCACCCGGATTTTTGTTTGCGGACCTTTCATTTATATATCAAAAGTATGGCCGTTCATTCCTCCCTCCTGAAACCTTCCAAACCCTTATATATGAGAAAATAGCTTGGAGCATTATTCAGCACCATTAAGATAAGGTGCGTAGCTTCAAGCGTTATAAAAAGTAATTTTCCGGGTTAAATCTAATTTCAGATGATGGTTAGAACTTTAATTCGAGGGATAGCAACGGTACGAGTAGTTTTCACAGCTTTAGTCTTGATTACCCAAAGTATGCAGTCTATCGGAAAGTCAAGTCAGATCGAGGAGGTTTGATGACGGCTTTTCTTTTTTTTCTTCCCCTTTCTTGAATCCTTCAAAGCCTTATATGTGAGAATAATATATAAGAGAATAGAAACGTAATAACAAACAATTGAAAATTAGAGAAATGGGAAATTTGGTAAAAGCATTGAAGATCGCCGCAAATGTAGCGGAGATCATCGTGGCAGGCTCCGTATTGATCGAGCTTGCCGAGAAGTATGGTGGCAGATTGGGAAAGAAAAAATCCGCCACGGGTAAAGTCGAAGCTGTGGATGCGGCGGTGACTGAGAACTAACATAACGTCTTGAACAGTGGATTATGATAAAGGTCAGGACGTAATAATAACAATCCTTGAGGTTACTACATCAATACTCAAGGGAATTAAGAAGCTAAGAAGTTTATTTATAAAAGCAAAGAAATAAACCTCTTGGCTTTTTTCGTTTATCGGATTTTATTAACAACTAAAAAATAAGAATAGTATGGAAACAATAACTAATGAACTTACTGTCATTCCAAGAACAATCGGAATGATGACAAGAATGATGAATGCAGTTAATATCGAAGATGCTGTAATCGTATCTGAAGAAGAGCAGGAAGAACATCCCAATTTCATAGAATCGAATACTTCAGGCATTACACTTGAAGAACTTGAGAGAAACTGCATTGTACCCAGTTTCGGAGATAACCAGCTTACAATCAGCCACCAGACATTCATACACCGGATCGAGGAGGCTGCAAGGAGTTATTTTACGGGTGAAAGCTTTGGAAACACGGAAATCAGAGTTTCACATAAAATCCTGGGCAGGGTTCCGGGAGCATTAACCAAAAAGAAGGAAGAACTTAAACCTGAAGACGAGACTATCTATTATCAACGTATGGCTTTCTGTTTTCATATCAGGTCTATGAGCAGAATGATGAACGGAGAAGAAGTACATTTATGTATCGGAGGTGTAAGAAGTCTGAACGAGGAAAACCTATACGCCCGAAAATCACCGGAGAAATTTAAAATCTTTATCGGGTGGAGAGTGAAAATTTGCTCGAACCTTATGTTACTGAACGATGGCCTGACCGGACGGCTGGAAGTGATGAGTGATGCAGATATATACAGTTCAGCACTCAGACTATTTCAAGACTTTAACCCCGAACAAAATCTCAGGCTACTTGAAAATCTGGGAAGGACGAATATTTCACAGGAACAGTTTTGTCAGATAATTGGTAGGCTCAGATTATACCAAGCTTTACCCGCTTCACAACTTAAAGAACTGCCCAAGGTGATTTTAGGTGATTCCAATGTCAATGCGGCTACGAAAGGCTATATAGAAAACCCTAATTTCGGGTTACGTGGCAGGGATAATATTACTTGTTGGGATCTGATGCAGCTACTCAATGACGCTGCCAAACAATCCTATATTGACAAGTTCCTGGAGAGAAATCAGAACTGCACTGATTTTGCGGTTGGTATCCAAAAAGCTTTAAACGATGAAGATACTGAGAATTACGGATGGTTTTTGAGTTAGACCTGAAAATAAATTAACTCACAAGGGAGAAAGAACTAAAATATAGCAAACCGGTTCTTTCTCCCTTTTTTATTGAACCCTTTAACGGATACTTGATATGGAAGTGAATGATATTATGACATGCATAGACAGATTGCCGCAAGGCTGTTCTGATAAAAGATATGCTGAGATTCTGAAGGAATTACCGGATGAATGTCAGTCACGTATAAGAAAGACGTTTACCCCAAATCATTACAACAGGAATAATGTATAATCAATAATGAATATCAGCGATGAAATATGATTTTATAAAAGTTGGTGCCACTGTTTGCTGGCATGATCCCGAAGGTATATCAGAGGGTGAATACAAAGTGGCTTCGGTCCCGGATAATTTGGAGGATGACAGTGTGGTCCTTATAACTTCCGATTTTTCCGAGGCTGAGGTTTTCCCTACAGAATTATCTCCGGTTTAATATTATAGGTTATGGAAAGACATGAATTGGAAAACAGCAGGGAATTCAAGGCTGCAAAAGAACTTGAACATGCCCTGAACGATTATGGGTGGAATGAGAAAAGGTTCGCTTCGGCGGTGACTACATTCCACAGGACCCTGCAACAGACCTTATTCAGAAGTATGGTTGAAGTGATTAAAACAATGGGAAGTGAAGGTTACGGATATGACCTGAGGAACAAAGCTTCGCATGAGATATGTAAGAAGATAGTGGAATCGGGAGTTCTGGAGGACGAGACGATACCATTCATCTGAAACGGTTGAAACATACCAAGATAATATTCCGGGGAGGGATATTTCCGATAAAAAGGAAGTATCTCTCCTTTTTTTATTTACCGACAATTTAAAATTCAGAAGATTATGTTATACTATGATTTTTATGGTTACGAAAGATTCAAGGCCTGTTTCGGACTTGAAAAAAGAGATAACGGTACGGTGGTAAGAAAGAACAGGATACTGCTGGGCCATCTGAAGAATCCTGCATTGCTCCGGTATTGCAGGGAGCATGATGATTATACCTTGTTACACATATATAATATGGCTGACCTGGAGAAAAAAGTAATGGAAGCCATCATCAAATCAGGAGAGGATGATGAAAAACTGCCTTATAAAGTAGAATTAATAGGAAAGGTTTATTATTCCTCCCGATATCAGACTGACGAAACCAAAGGTATATGTGAGGATCTGGACAAGAATTCAATCCGCTATATAAATGTCGGGCGTAACCGGATCTTCAAGATGAGGGCCGGAAAGTTCATGAGGGAGCTTATTCTTGAAACAGAGATCGGAAAGCTACTCTCTCCAAGTGTAGTAAATTGGATTGCAGGAGATGTTTTCATTCAGCAATGGTGTACTTATACACATGGGAAATCACCTGAGATGGAACTTCATGTCAACGATGATTTCAGGAGCATCTATGACAGTGACTGTTGCAAGGGTGATTTCGGTTCATGCATGGTGGATAGGGAGCGTACTTCATTCTATCGTGATTCTGTAAAAGCCAAGGCTGCTTACATAACTGATAAAACAGGTTTAATTGTAGCCAGATCCATTCTATTTACTGACGTTACGGACCAAGAAGGCAAGAAATGGAGGCTGCTTGAAAGACAGTATTCCTCAGACGGTGATGATGTACTGAAACGTTTACTGATTGACAAACTCATTCAGGGGAAGCATATAGACGGTTATAAGATTGTAGGTGCATCCTGTCATGAGGCGAACGCATTTGTGGATATTGACGGTAATTCATTATCCGATAAAAAGTTTGAAATTGACTGTGACCTGGAACTGGAAGATACGCTTTCCTATCAGGATTCTTTCAAATGGTATAGTTATGATCAGAACAAGGCCTATAACTACGAAAACTCACACTTTTCATATAACCTTGACACCACAGACTTGAACTTATATGGTGATACTGACGACGATGACGACGATCGGGAATGGGATGATTACCACCAATACTATTGTGATGATACAAGACTCTGCTATCGGAACGGAAGGGAGATCCGGGTGGACGTGAACAATCTGGATGATTTTATATGGATAGAATCGAAAGGAGAATATCACCACGAGGACGACTGTGTCTGCTGTGATGAATGTGGAACAAACATTCTTTTGGATGATGCCATGTGTTCGGAAGTGACGGAGGAATATTATTGCTGCAAGGAATGTATGGAGAAAGCGGAGAATGAGTTCAAGCGGAAGAACTGGCATTACTCCGAATATGATGATGAATGGTATGAGGATTACACCGACATTACCCGGATCAATATCTGGAATGAACCGGAAGGTATCTATGAGAATAAAAGCATCGGTACGGATACATTATGCCGGTTATTGAGAAATGAGGAAGCATGGGAGTTTGACAATGAGGTGTTCGACAGGATAAATCCAAGTACCAACCTTCCATACGGCTATAAACTTAAAAAAGAGATAAATCATGAATATACAATTATTGAAGCGGCTGTATAGTATCTACAGCCCGAGTGGGAAGGAACAGAAGATGGTAAAGTTCCTCTGTTCCTATATAAGACAGCTTCCCGGAAATATATCCGTGTCAAAGGATAAGTTCGGGAACCTGTATGTAGTCAAGGGTAAAGCGGAAGTTTATTCTTGCTTAGTGAGCCATATCGACCAGGTTTCACACTGCAAGCATTCAAAGGATTTCAAGGCGGTGGAGACAAGGGAAGTCATATTCGGTTATTCGCCAAAGAACAGGAGGTTTGAGAATTTGGGAGCCGATGATAAAAATGGAGTGTTCATCTGTCTTGAATGCCTGAAGAAATATAATTCTATGAAAGTAGTCTTTTTTAGAGAGGAAGAAACAGGCTGCAAGGGAAGTTCTGAGGCGGTGATGTCTTTCTTCGATGATGTGAGATTCGTTATCCAGCCTGACCGTAAAGGCAATTCAGACCTTATTACAAACATAGGTTATTCCGAGTTGTGTTCCGAAGGGTTCATTGAAGCGATAGAACCTGAAAAATGGGGTTACATGGAGGAGAACGGCTTGATGACTGATATTCTGGCCTTGAAAGAAAAAGGGCTTGAAGTTTCCTGTATCAACGTCTCATGTGGTTACTACAATGCTCACACTGATGAAGAAATCACAGTGAAGAAAGACCTGATGAAGAGCTTGATGTTTATAGAGCACATCATAGAGGATTGCACTGACATCTATCCCCATACACAAAGTGATTCATATTTCAGTCCCTATGAGTTTGAGGATGAGGTTTATGATATGCTGAACAATGACCCGACTTTAACTCCCGAAGACCTTTATGACATGTATTCCACCAATTTTCCACCCTTCGGATTGGAGGATTACAGAAAGATATATGAAGATTATCGGATGTTCTGGGTTGAGGATGAAGAGGATATGAATGAAAAAACTTTGGATTATGGAAAGAGATAAGAACTACGATTTGGAACTGGCTAAGTATATCTGGTCCATCCTGAAATCCAATCTCCCCGTCCTTATGTCCTGGGGAGTTGAGATTGAGACAGTGAAAGTAATAACATGTGGTCTTGAATTCAGGGTCAACGGATTCAAGCATACCGGAAAAGTTCAGATTGTATTGAATGAGGGTGCTGACCTGTTTGAAGTCTGTCTGATTGGTGAGGATGGAGAAATCAGGGATAAGAGGGAAGACATCTACTTTGACATGCTTGTTTCTGTGGTGGATGAACTTGTGGAGAAAACCGATGATTATGAAAAGAGAATTTCTGATACATATAATATTATAAAGTATTAGCGGTTCTCTGAAAAATCGGGAAATGTGATAACAGGCTTTCTGTGGGAGAGTAGAATTTATAAGAACTCGAAATCTCATGGAAAGCCTTTTTTATGAACCTGCTTAAAGGTTATTGAACGGACATTCAGTAACCGAAAAGAGCGTTAAACAAGTGTTAATTATGAAACAGAAAAATTATGTAGCCTACCTACGGCAGTCCACGGTGAAACAGGAAATCTCAGGACTTGGCGTGGAGGCACAGAGAGAAATAATACGTAATTACCTGAAGGATAGAAAAACGATTGCTGAATATATTGAAACGGAAAGTGGCCGTAAATCTGACAGACCTAAACTTACAGAAGCTTTGGAACTATGTAGAAAAACAAATTCTGTCCTGATTGTAGCAAAATTGGATAGATTAAGTAGAAATGTCGCTTTCACCAGTAAATTGTTGGAGAGTGATGTTGAGATAGTATTCTGTGATTTTCCGGAGGCTAACAAACTCGTACTTCATATCATCAGCAGTATAGCGGAATATGAGGCCGGATTAATCAGCCAGAGAACGAAACAATCCCTGAAAGCCAAGAAAGTAAGGGGATATAGACTGGGTAAATCTGAAAACCTGTTGAATAAACTGGATCAAGCGGTAAAGAATAGTAACAGGACCAATCATCAGAAAGCTCTTGACAATCCCAATAACAAGAGAGCCATAGCATTGTTGAAAAACCTGGTAAAAGAAGACAGAAGTTTGTCTGAAATGGCCAGAATCCTGAACAGTGAAGGGTTTGTTACAGCTATGGGGAAAGAGTTCAGGGCTTCGCAGGTGAGTATATTATTGAAAAGGTATAACTTAAAAAAGGATTGAAAATCATGGAGTACAACTATCTTATTCTCCTGGATTACAGTATCGGAGAGATCATAAGGATCAAACTGACGGAGGAGCAGAAACGTGACTCGGAGAAGTATGATGATTTTGAGGAGTATCTGATGACCCTGGAGGATGGTTACGGATTCAGGCTTCTTGATTGTAGCTGGATGGCGGTTGAACGTTTGCAGGAGACAGTCTATGGATTCTGACACAGTGAATAAGAGGAACTTAATTAAACAGGTTTCTCTTATTTTTTTATTCTCCTTTTACAATCAAAAATTTCTGAGGTCCTATATATAGGCATAATAGAAAAAGAAAAAAGGTTACTATTACTCTCTCTAGGAAAATCAGGATACTATAGGTTAAAAGGGGTTAGTCGGAGACAAGGGTATGAAACGTAGTTGAATGTAATGCATAACTGAAAGACAAAGTGGAATAAAAAAGTGTGCAAATCATGTACAAAAGCTTAAATAATAAGCATTTATGTAGATAAATTATTCCATCCTCCGGTTATGTTGCATATACTACGTCTCACCTCTGTCTCTGACCTACCCCCGATTAAATTACTATGACGGTTGATAAAATATTTCCATGAACGGGAAAGGCAGATGATGGTGTTTATTTATCATTATATTCTTAACTGGATGAATAGTCTCGGCATGGTTTTATACATTTTCTGCCGGCAATCATCTCATCCGGGACTGTGAATGGTGGGATAAAAGAAAAACGATTAGAGTTTTTTTATTCCGGTCTTTATAGTGTTGTCTGAATTTGGGTTGTGAGATTAAGGAAATTTTGTTGATTGATAATAGTTGTCAGGGGTGGTTCGTATCTTTCTTATCCTTAAAAGTCAAAGAGATTATAATTTGGATGATTGGTTCTGTGATTAGATTACTTTTCTTTCCCTGCCTCAAAGGGGAAAAAGAGGGAAAATGGGGTGGAAAAGCCTATTTTTCATAACTTTTTTCAATTTCATCCATCCCAAAATCAGTAAAAAAATAGGTTTTAGAGGTTCCGCTTTCCCCTTTTCCCCCTTCTCTCTTGAGGACGGGAGGAAGAAAGTAATATTAAATAAAAATCTAACTTTTCATCTATTCCGATATAGTTGGATATTAGTGATAATGTTTTCTTCTTTCTTTAATTATAGAATATAAAATCAGTGTTTAAGGATGAAGTAGTATAAATATCCTCTTCTACAATCAGATTTTTTTATTTGATATGTTTTATCGGATTGGTGAAATATAATCAAATTTTCCCTTATATGAAAAAGCAGGAGTATAAAAAGTTAATAATAAATATTTTAAGAAATATCTAAAGGGTGTCATTCGAGTTCTTTTCCTTATTTTTGTAGAAATGAATTAATTGACAGTATATGAATAATTTATTTGATTCTATTGAGAGGAGATATTTAGAAGCCGCAAGACACAACGAAAATGTTTATGATTATTATAATACCAGTGCAAGAACCGATATAACAATAATCAGAAATACTTTGGAAGGATGGTTTTTAAACTACCCTGAACATGAGAAGAAAGAATTGAAAAGTAGATTCAAAAAAGACTTTGATTCTGCATTTTATGAATTGTTTTTATATGAATTGTTTAGTAAATTAGGCTATGAAATAACCATTCATCCGGATTTGCCCTCTTCTCCCAAAAGACCTGATTTTTTAATATGTAGAGACGGTTTGGAAATATATGTTGAAGCCAAGGTGGTGACAAACAAAACAGATGAACAAGAAGCATTTGAACGAAAAAGGAATGAGTTTTATGATAATCTGAATAAGTTAGATTCAGGAGATTTTTTATTATATGTTGAACGTTTTGACATTCTTACTAAAAAACAGCCGGGTACAAAAGGTATAATAGCATATATTGAACAGGAACTGAACAAAATAAATCCTGATATGGTGAGTAAAGACATTAAGGAGAACGGGATTGGAAAATTGCCAGTCATAGAATATAACAATGGAGACATTCACGTTGTTGTAAAGCCTATACCTGTTACTCCATCTGCAAGAAAGGTAAAGAAACGCCCTATTGGTATATATCCGGTAGAGACATTTCTGGGAGGAGGTGAGGAAGCTCTCAGGAATTCCATTGGGAAAAAGGCTAAAAAATATGGTAAATTGGATAAACCATTTATTATATGTCTGAATTCGTTGGATGTTAGAATGTCAGGGAAAACAGATGTTGATAATGCTATCTGGGGATCACCGGCATTATCATATCCTATAGATTCTGAAATCCTAGAGGATAAATGGAAACGCCAAGCGGATGGAGTGTTTTTTAATAAGAGAGGTGTCCGTCTTAAGAATCTTACAGGCATTTTCGTATCTGAAATATGTCCGCATAATATACCGGTCGCTAATTACTGGTTATATGAACATCCCTTTTCTGAAAACAAAATGGATTTCAACAAGATAGGGTTGAAGTTTAATTATATGCATGAAGATCATATTGTAGATAACACAGGTGATGATATAGGGGATATACTGCATATATCTAAGGATTGGTTGGTGTGAAGGAAGAACAAAAAGTGTGGCTCAGGAAGTAAGTTTAAAATACTTCTGTTTTCTTTTTTGTTAATCAACATTTAGGGGTAAGTCGGAGACGGGAGTATGGAACGTAAGTGGAATGTATGACATAGCTGAAAGACAAAGTGTTATAAAAAAGTGTGCAAATGAGGTACAAATGCTTAAAGAATAAGTGTTTTTGTAGTCTTTTTATAACATCCCTTCGGGTTATGTACCATACTCCGTATCACTTCTGTCTCTGACCAATCCCGGTTAAATGGAGTGAAAGGATTACTGTAGACGAACCGGATGAAAGCTCAAAATAAGATCAGAGAGAAAACAGCTGGCTTTATCCGATTATACAGATAAAATACTATCGGATACATGTTTTTTATTTAATAATATTAGTAAGTATCATATATAATGTATAGTTTTGTATATGACAAAATAAGTAATCATGTTTTATGCTGTATCTTGATATATACCTGATTGTTTGTTTTTATATCATGTAGATTATTTGATATGTTGGTACATTATAGTGTAATATACATTAGTGCTTATGTTAGAAACGGGTTGAATGGCGATTCAACTAATATTATTGAAGCAAAATCCTAATGGTGTTGTTCGTGAGAATGATGCCATTAGTATGTTTAGCTATTATAATATATTTGATTATGCCGGTACATTATGGCTTGTGGGAAGCAGTAATGTGCGTCCTTGTTTTAATGAGTAGAAAAAAACATTCAAGCAAGGTCTGGCAAGCGTTTTTATAGCATTACAGATGCTGTATTTTTGGAAATAGTATGTTTAATTACACAGGTACATTATAGTCCGGGAGGATAGTAATGTACGACTTTATTCCAGCCGGCTTGAAAAGCGTTTCAGGCAACATGATAAAATATTCGATATGATTCATAATGTTTGTTATATTAGATATGTAGAATTGTATTTTGCATTACGGCCTGTGAAGATAGTAATGCAAGTTTTGTGTTTTTCATTTCAAGACAGGTTTTATTTATGCACTTGTACCTGTTGTATTGTATATTGTGGTTTGTGAAAATAGCAATATATCTTTTATTTTTTCAATGGAAACTGGTACTTGTTTGCTGCCATATTTCCTGTCGTTTCATTAGAATCAGATTTAAAGTTATATGCACTATTGTTTGTGATGAATGGTAGTGCATTTTTTATGGCTGATGGAATAATATGATTGCCGGCCGGAGTTGTTGCTGGGAGAAATGATGTTATGATTATATTGAATAAGAAAAGTATATAAAAATAACTTTCTGATGATTTCTGGTTTGATGGGATGGAGTAATCATTGGACAAAATACTATATGAAAGTGATTGCCCCCCTTTTTTTAGGTAAATATTTCTGTATTCATATTTTGATATAACTAAAACAGACTGATAAGTGGAAATAAACCGCAATGTAGATAAGGTTTATTGGTGGTTTGTTGTTTTGTTTATATAATTAAATAATTTATAAATAATGTAAATAATTTCTTTATAATATTATTATATAAAAATTTCGCATTAAATTTGAAAAAAATAAAGGAAATAAGGCTAATTTGTTGACCTGTTAACTTTGAATCTTAAATTATAATAATTTTATCTTGGAGTTAATAAGATGTGATTAGTTGTATTAAATTAATTTTAATATTAATACTATGAAAAAAACAGAAAAGTTAGTAAGTACGGCATTGCTTTTATCAGGTCTTTTTGTTGGATATATTCAGGCTGCACCTTATGTTGTAGCTACGGAGATGCATTCCGTCCAGCAGAATAATGTATGTACAGGTGTTGTTGTGGATGAGGATAACGGAACTGTCATTGGTGCTTCTGTTGTTGTCAAAGGTACAACGAACGGAACGATAACGGGACTGGATGGTGACTTTAGTATTTCCAATGTGGAGAAAGGAGATGTTGTTGTTGTTTCATATGTAGGCTATGTGGACGCTGAAATTGTATGGAGTGGTAAACCTTTAAGGATCGTTTTGAAAGAGGATGCCAAAATTTTGGATGAAGTGGTAGTGGTGGGATACGGAACACAAAAAAAAGTAAATGTGACTGGATCCGTAGGCATGGTTGGCTCTGAAGTGTTGAAAGCCCGTCCAGTTCAGAATGTGTCCCAGGCTCTTCAAGGGGTGATTCCTGGATTAAATGTGAGTACTACAAATAGCGGAGGTGCTCTCGATGGAACAATGAATATAAACATCCGTGGTACAGGTACTATTGGTGAGGGATCAGGCTCTTCTCCTTTGATACTGATTGATGGCATTGAAGGTAACTTGAATACAGTAAATCCCAATGACATTGAATCCGTTTCTGTATTGAAGGATGCCGCGTCTGCGTCTATATATGGTGCGAGAGCCTCATTCGGTGTGATTCTGGTAACAACCAAAAGTGGAAAAAGTGGCAAGGCGAAGGTTAGCTATTCTGGTAATGTGCGCTTCAATGATGCTATAGCTATGCCTGAAATGATGGATTCTTATACTTTTGCACAATATTTCAACAGGGCGGCTTCCAATTCAGGCAGGACGCCGGTTTTTACAGACCCTGTCCTTGAACGGATTAAAGGTTATCAAGATGGTACTTTTACAGCTGCGACTGTTGATGATGGAAACGGTCGGTGGAGTAAGTGGAAGACAGCGAACGGAAACACTGACTGGTTTGCCGAATTTTATAAAAACTGGGTGCCGTCACATGAGCATAACCTGAGTGTCAGCGGAGGAACGGAAAGAATTCAATATTTGGTCAGTGGAAGTCTTTTGGATCAAAATGGTTTGATACGTCATGGCGAGGATCGTTTTCAGAGATATACCCTAAACAGCAAGATCAGCAGTCAGGTGACAGACTGGTTCAGAATAGTCTTGTCAAACAAATGGACCCGTGAAGATTTTGCACGCCCGACTTATCTGACAAAACATTTTTTTCATAATCTGCCACGTCGTTGGCCTGTACAGCCGGCTTACGATCCCAACGGCAATCCGATGGAGGAAACAGGAATACAGCAAATGGAGATGGGGGGTGAGCAGAATAGCCAGAAGGATTTTTATACGAACCAGTTGCGTTTGGTTTTTGAGCCGTTTAAAGACTGGCATATTAATCTGGAAGGAAGCATTCGTACTACAACCCATTACCAGCATTGGGCAGTCCTTCCGGTTTATGGATATGACGTGGCGGGTGATCCCTTTGCTATCGCATGGGATATGGGATATAGCACATATGCTCCGGGAGCTTCAAGAGTGGATGAATACTCGTGGAAGGAAAATTATTATACTACCAACATTTATTCGGATTACTTGAAGAGTTTCAGCAGTGGGCATTATTTTAAAGTAATGGTAGGTTTTAATGCAGAGTTGTACAAGACAAGAAATATTAGTGCCCAAAAGAATACGCTGATAACACCTTCTGTTCCTACTTTGAATACAGCTACGGGTGAGGCTAATGCTTCTGGTGCTTATAACCATACAGCTGTCGCTGGTTTTTTCGCACGGGTTAACTGGAGTTATAAAGACCGCTATATGTTCGAGGCTAACGGACGTTATGATGGCTCCTCACGCTTTGTCGGTGATAAAAGATGGGGATTCTTTCCTTCTTTTTCGGCGGGTTGGAATATTGCCCGAGAAGAGTTTTTTGCCGGCATGGCGGATAAGATAGGTCTTGGAAGTTTGAAATTGAGGGCTTCATGGGGGCAACTTGGAAATACAAATACCAAAGATGCCTGGTATCCTTTTTATCAAAGTATGCCTGTTGGAACAAATTATGGTTGGCTGGTCAACGGCACACGTCCCAATTATGCTCAAATGCCTGGACTTGTAAGTACCCAAAAAACCTGGGAAACAATTGAAACTTGGAATATAGGTTTGGACTGGTCATTCTTCAACAACCGCCTGACAGGTTCTTTTGATTGGTTTACGCGATTTACTTACGATATGATTGGTCCGGCTCCTGAACTAGCTTCAGTTTTGGGAACAGGTGTACCTAAAGTAAACAATTGTGACATGAAGTCATATGGATTTGAGTTAGAGATAGGATGGAGGGACAAGATCGGGAATTTCAGTTATGGTATAAAGACGAATTTGGCTGATGATCGACAAAAAATTTTAAAATATCCCAATGATGACTGCACTCTTTCCCGTTATTATAAAGGTAGAATGTTGCATGAAATTTGGGGATATACAACCATTGGAATCGCCCAAAGTCAGGAGGAGATGGATGCTCATTTGGAAAAGGTTGATCAGTCCGCTTTGGGATCAAACTGGGGTGCAGGAGACATTATGTATGCGGACTTGAATGGGGATGGCAAAATAAATTCAGGAGCGAACAAGCATGGGGATAGCGGTGACTATCAGCGAATAGGAAATAGCACTCCCAGATTCAAATTCGGTATTTCATTGGATGCGGAATATAAGGGCTTCGACTTTCGTATGTTCCTTCAAGGTGTGGGTAAACGTGATTTGTGGCTTGATGGAAGTTATTTTTGGGGGGCTACAGGTGGAGGCAACGAATGGCAGTCTACAGGTTTTGTCGAGCATTGGGACTTTTGGAGACCAGAAAATGATCCTTTGGGTGCCAATACGGATGCCTATTATCCCCGTGTGGCGTTCAATGGAGGTAAGAATACAAATGTGCAGACGCGTTATTTACAGAACGGGGCTTATTTGCGTTTGAAAAATATTCAGCTTGGATATACGTTGCCAGTACAATGGATACAGAAAGCAGGTATGTCATCTGTACGGGTATATGTTTCCGGAGATAATTTGCTTACGTGGAGCAGCCTTTCTACTATATTTGATCCTGAGGCCACGGGCGATATGGCTGGCTCGGGATCGGGAAAGCTCTATCCTTTACAACGTGTTGTTTCAATAGGTATGAATGTTAATTTCTAAAAAAAAAAACATGAAGATAAAAGATCTGTTACCTCGAGTTTGTCTGCTGATAAGCTCCTCCTTGACAGTAGTTTCCTGTAATGATTTTTTAGACAGGGAACCTCTTGCATCTGTCACACCTCAGGAGTATTTCCAGACTGTTGACCATTTTGCTTCTTATGCTATTTCTCATTATCAAGGACTTTTTCCTACACATGGAGGGTTCGGAATGGGGATTGGCAATGGTGATAGCAATACTGACAATGCCATAACTGGTATGGCTAGTACCCGTTATTTTGTCAAAGGGCTTTGGAAAGTGCCTGGAGAAAGTAATGCGTGGAGTTTTGGAACCATTCGGTCTATTAACTATTTTTTTGAACAGGCCGTTCCCAAATTTGATCAGGGTATGGTTGCCGGTGTTGCGGATGACATTCGACATTATATTGGTGAGATGCATTTTCTGCGAGCTCTTACTTATTTTAATTGCTTGAAAAGTTTTGGTGATTATCCTATCATAACCGAAGTCTTGCCTGACGATGCACAGGTGCTTATAGAGAAATCGAAGAGGGAACCTCGCAACAGGGTTGCCCGTTTTATTCTTTCAGAACTTGATAAGGCAATAGACAAGTTACATCCTCAAGGATTTGAATCAAACAACCGTATCAATAAGGAAACGGCTCTTCTTTTTAAATCTCGTGTGGCACTTTATGAGGCATCCTTTGAAAGGTATCATAAAGGAACGGGACGTGTGCCAGGTGATGCGCAATGGCCCGGAAAAACAGTGCATCCGAAATTCACTTTGAATGTGGAGGAGGAAGTTAATTTCTTTTTGGATGAAGCTTTGAAGGCATCAGAACAGGTTGCGGACAAGATTCATCTTACGAAGAATAATGGTAAGGTAGAACCTGATCCGGGGCAGACTTTGACAGGCAATCCTTATTTTGACATGTTTTCCCAAGTTGATTTAAGTCAGAATGAGGAGGTACTATTGTGGAGAAGTTATAGTAAGAATTCAGACTTTACAATTTCTCATGGAACACCTGCATGGGTGCTGTCAGGAGGGGATAACGGATTATTAAAAACCTATGTGGAAAGTTTTCTTATGAAAGACGGTAGACCCTGGTATGCGGCGTCTGAAAAATTTCCTTATAAAGGGGACAGAACATTGGACGCTGTAAAGACCAACCGGGACAGTCGTTTGGAACTATTTGTGTTTTCTGAAAAGAATATACTTCCCAAACGTTCAACGGAAGGTGCGGAAACTGTTCGATATTTTGTCCCGCATCCTGCCAGTGGCAGATCGGAAATGAGAGATAGAACATGTTATAGACTGCGTAAATATGCCAGTTTCGAACCGTCTCAAAATGTATGGGGCAAGGCAGAATCAACTACTGGATGTATAATTTATAGAGCAGTAGAAGCTTATCTGAATTATATAGAAGCCTATTATATGCGTTATGGCAACATTACAGGAAAAGCTGATAAATATTGGAGAGATGTTCGTCGCCGTGCACATGTTAGTGAAGACTATAATATGACTGTTAACGCTACAGATTTGAATCAGGAAACCGATTGGGCTAAATTTTCTGGAAATGAGCAGGTTGATAAAGTCTTATTTAATATTCGTCGTGAGCGACGTTGCGAGTTCATCGGGGAAGACATGCGTTGGGATGATCTGATCCGGTGGCGTTCGTTTGACCAGTTGATCAGCCGAAAATTTATTCCTGAAGGATGTAATTTTTGGGATAAGATTTATCAATATGCAGATAGGGATGAGAACGGTACCCAGATTAAGCTTATAGATGATGGAAGTACTAAAGCAAACGTGTCTAGTAAGAATCTTTCAAAATATTTTCGCCCAATGTCCATTAACAAGGCCAATAATGAGCTTTTTGATGGATATACATGGGCAAAGGCTAATTACTTGATTCCTGTACCAGTCAGACAGATAGAACTATTGTCACCTGATGGCAGTATTGAGAATTCTGTAATTTATCAGAATCCTTATTGGCCGACAAAAATAGGTGATTCTGCATTGGAATGAGTGTACACTGTCATGTTAATTATGTGACTATGTTATTGATAGAGCGAGAATAAGACGAGTTGTGATTTAGATTAAAAATTAGATTTGGGAGAGGTTGCCGCTAGTGTGATATGCGGTGGCCTTTCTTGATTTTATTTGTTTGTTTTTCAGGTAAAGTAAGAGACGAAATAAATTTTCTTTTTTCTAGTTCTTATTTATATTACAAAATAAGAAGATACAATGATATAAATATAATAATTAAAAAGCCTATTTTGTTTTTAGACACTGATAAAGCGGCTTGTCTATTTATAATTTTTGAGAAACTAATGAGATCATAGTCAAGGTGTATTTTATCTTTAGAATCACAAATATGATATGTCCGGTAAGAATTGCAGGTAGCAGTTTCCCTATATGAAAGAAAAGGCAACTCTGATCCGTTATAATCAATAGAAACGGATCAGAGTTTTATATACTTTATTATATATCCATGAAATCTTTGGGCCTATGTTGTATTCTTCCCTTTAAAAGGAAGAGATACTCCTAAAATATCCTATCCTTCGAATACTGATTTTGTTAGGAAAATGTCCATTGTACCTTTGTCAAAATAATAATTGTCATGCTTGAAGCTAATAGCATCCTTATGATTGGTAAGGAATAATGCAATGTTTACTAAAAAGGCGAAAAATATATTGGTATAAATGAACGGGAATTTGTGGATAGATGGAAAGAACTGTATGAGGGGAAAAAATGAAAGCCAGGTAGAAAAATAAGGATATTTTTGATTATTTTGTCTGACATCCATGTTTTGGACTTGGAATGCTATGAAGGATATTACTTCTGATGGATTGGAGAAAGAGTCAGGCTATATTATAATTTCAGTATTTATTATGTTAAAAATCTCTGTCCTCTCCCCCAAAAATCAGAAATCCTATATATAAGAAAAAAACATTACTCTGCTTGTCTTTTGGGTAATCAGGGTATTATTGGTTTACGGTGAGAGTTTGAAGTGGTTTAGGAGTTGTTTTTACCCCAATGAACCACTTCTTTTTTATCGCTTCTTTTATACCAGTTTAAATCCCTTACCATCAGACTCCAGCTTTCCCTCACGTGCCAGCCATCCTAATCCGAGATATAATGATTGTCCGGAAAGTTTGGTCAGGCTCAATAGCTCTCTTTCCGTCAATGCTTTCTCTGATCCGTTAAGTGTGTTCCAGATCTTACCCGCACTGGTTCCTACAATATCAGGAGTAATGATTTCTACAGGTGATTTTGTGGCTGTCTTCTTTGTTGTAGTCTTTTTAGTTGTTGCTGTTTTCTTAGCTGTTGTTTTCTTAGTTGTTGCCATTGTAATATGTTTTGGTTTTGTTTTTTCATGACAAAGATATAACAGTTCCCATGAAAAAGCAATTATATGTTTGGCTTTATTGATCGGGAAATGGTGGTGATCAAGTCTGCCTCTGGTTTTGGCACCTTATATATATAAATAGGTATGGTGAAAGAGAAAGGGTTGGGAAAGTTATTGATGATTAAAGGGTATGGAAAATAATGGGATCTGACCTCTTAGTTGTTTAAGTATTACGTCAGCATCATATAATCCTTTCTGTAAAAAGCACTGAAAGCCTTATTAATGAAGAAACAATACTCATAAGAAGAGTATCTGATATTCATGGTTATAAATCTGATTTGAGGACACTTTTCTTTTATTCTTTCTCCTTCCCAAATCGCTAAAACGCTATTCTCGCCAGCTCAAATCCTTACTTCTGAAATATAAATCGCATTTAATGTTTATCGATTTTATAAGTAGGATATTAGGAGCTGAAAAAGTTTCTGTTTCTAATCGCTTGGAAAATAATGCTGAGCCAAGTGTTATCGTGACAAAAGACAGCAACAGACCTATCCCTGAGAAATACAGAAAAGACGTAGCATTACTCCGAAGCAAGTATGGGGATGCTTTAAAAACCGGATTCTGCATTATCCTCACGCTTCAGGAGGCTTTATCACTTATGCCGAGAGATCGTAAGAGAGTAGATTCTTATGCAGGACTAATATCTTATCTAAAAAGAGAACAGGGAATTACACTAACCATTAAATCACAAAAGACTAAACTATGAAAAACTATTTTATAGCAAACGGAGAGGTGCTCAATACAAATATGAGCATTGAAGAAATGGAATTACGGGTACAGGAATCATTAGATGAGAGCACTTCCGGAATGGCGCAATTCAAAATAAAGAAAATCAGCGAGAAGGAGGTCAGAATGTTCTTTGTCAGAGACTTCGACTATAATCCTAACCAACCTATCATTTTTGACGCTGACATGGCCTTGATAACCGGAGTGGGAATAGGAGCCTTTCAGCCACAACAAGTTGGAGGATACCCAATGATACATCCCTTGAGTTTTGCCGGAAAGAATTTCTATTCCGAAATCACAAGCTTCATCAGGTTCTATAAATTCCAGTTGTTTGAAGAGACGGGGCAGCTGGTGGAGCATATAGGCCTGAGGTGCTATTCGGATAGGATTTTAATGCAAATCATATTCTAGAAAGTATGAATGTCTTGGTAGCATGTGAAGAAAGTCAGGCCGTTTGTCTGGCTTTCAGAAGATTGGGTCATAAGGCTTTCAGTTGTGACCTTCAGGAATGCAGTGGTGGATATCCGGAGTATCATTTTAAGGGGGATATGTTTGATGTAATAGCCAATAGAGGTGGAACTTTGGAGAATGGCACTAAATACTTTCTTGACGGTAATTGGGATTTGGTTATAGCCCATCCACCTTGTACTTTTCTTGCTGTTTCGGGTGCAAGGTGGTATTATCATCCTGACGATAAGAACCTTCCGATAGAACAGAGAAGACCACATCCGAAATTCCCTGACAGAGCCAAAGACCGTGAAGAGGCAGTTCAGTTCTTCATGGATGTTTCAAGGGTTGGAGTAGATAAATTAGCTATAGAAAATCCGGTTGGTATCATGAGCAGCCGATGGAGAAAACCCGACCAGATCGTAGAACCTTGGCAGTTTGGTCATGAAGCTAGTAAGAAGACCTGTCTATGGTTGAAAAACTTACCTTTCCTGGTTCCGACAAATGTAGTAGGGAAAGGTGAGGTCTATGTTTCAAAGAGTGGAAATAAATCCCCTAAGTGGTTCACTGATATATTCTTCTCGGGTGTATCGCCTGAAGAAAGAAGAAAGTTGAGGAGTAAGACCTTTCCCGGAATAGCAGATGCGATGGCTCTACAATGGGGAGGCAGGATTATAGCAGCGTAGAGAATATTTTGATGATATAATTGTGGGATACCTAGGGAAAACGCCACTATTTCTATTGTTCTCCCCCAAAAATCAAGGATCGGCAAGGAAATCTGGTGCTGTCCGGATCTGGGGAATGTCGGTGGGTGCTGATTATGAGAGGATGGTGAAGTTGGTATATTAGTAAGAATCATATTTTCACAGAGAAGTATTGTACGTAATGTATGGTGCTTCTCTTTTTTTGTGGATGAGAGATTTCGGAGATTCACCGGATTGTGTTATATTTGCAATATAGTACAGATTTTTCTATATTTACCAATCCGTCAGGCTATGAAGTTTGATGGAAGTTTTGTTATTGTTATTAATTTATCCATCAGTCTGCTTTGTTCACAGACTGGTGGATTTTTGTTTTTATAGGAATATAACTCATTAAATTTATCCGCTTGTCGTCCGCTTATGAAATGCGATTCATATTAAATAAGGTATATCTGGCTTAACTTCGTTTCACATAACAGTTTGAGAAATGATTATTTTACGAGATTCTATATTTTTTTATAGGAAAAATGTACAAAGTTTCGAGAAAGTATGTATATTTGCACCGAAATAACGTTTCATTCTATTAAAAAACAGGAAAAAATAAATTCACAGACAATATTGATAATGGCGTGTGTGGAGAAAATTAAAAAAGTATGGAATATCTATTTCTAAGACGTAGGGAAACCATCTCCACTTCTCAAAGACAGAAGGATTTGCTCTTCAAAGCTGCTGAAAAGCACTGGAAGGAGGAAATTGTCATGAGAGGGAGAAACAACAGGGAAATAGATTGCCTGATTTACAAGAAGTTGCTTTACCAGTTGGAAATAAGGATGGCGTTTTTGGATTCGGAATTATCCTTAACAAAGTTGAGTGCTATGATTGATACAAACCAGACCTACCTCTCCAATGTAGTGAATAGATATTTTGAATGTAACTTGAAAGGATTGTTAAACAGGTATCGGATAGAATATGCGAAGGAGTTGTTGCAAACTGGCTATAGTACTTTGGAAAATCTTCCGAATAAATGTGGCTTCGCTTCAAAAAGTCCCTTTTATACAGCTTTCAAAAAAGTAACGGGGATAACTCCCATACAATATATGACAAGATTCAGACAACGGAATTAAGTCCTTTGTAAAATATGTATAACCAATTTTAGTTTTTAAATTTATAAATTTAAAGTTTTAATTATGAACAAAAAGTTTTTAAGTGCAATCCTGTTCGGAGCTTTGATGGTTTCGTCAACAGGAACATTTGTATCTTGTAAAGACTATGATGACGACATCGAAAATTTACAAGATCAAATCAATGCTAATGCTGAAGCTATTAAGACCATTAATGACCTTGTCGCTAAGGGCTCTGTTATCTCCAGCGTTGAGCCTACTGCTAATGGCATCATTATTAAACTGAGTGATGGAAAGTCTTACACTATTGAAAACGGAAAAGATGGTAATGACGGTAAGCCTGCTGATGTTTGGACTATTGGAGAAGATGGATTTTGGTACAAGAATGATCAAAAGACAGAGTATAAGGCTGTAGGTTCCAATGGAACTAACGGTGCTGATGGTGTCAATGGTGGCTTTTACCGTCCCAATACTGCTACAGGAAATTTTGATTATGTTGTAGTGGATAAAGATGGAAAAGAAACAGTGAAAGACAGCGGCATCGCATGGAAAGTTGGCGGAAGCAACATCACAGCTGTGGTAACAGACGGAGATGTTATTTTGCAAGGTGTTCCGGGTATTCCTGACGGAAAAGTGGTTATTCCACGTAATAACGTTCTTCGTTCATTGGTTTTTGTTCCTGAAGTTTATGTAGAAGGTATTCCCGGTATGCGCTATTATAATGTAGCTTACACACGTCAGGATTTGGATAAGAAAAATACTAAAAACGAAGCGTTTAAAGATATAAAAGATGGTGCGGTTGAATTGAACAGAGGAATTTTGGCACAATATCATGTCAATCCGTCTTGTGTTAACAAGTCAGAATTACAAGTTTTGAATCTGGCTACACGTAATGTGCCTTATCTGACAGCACGTTCGGCTGATTTTGAAGCTAAGGCAACATATAAGGATTTTAAGGACGGACTTTTGACTGTTGGTATAGAGTTAGGTAAAGGGGTTTCTTCTTGGTTGGACCAAAATACCAATGATTCCGTTCCTGTAGCTGCGTTGCAGGTAATCCGTGAAGGCAAAGATACTATTACATCTGACTATGCGACTCTTTATAAAGCAGCTGTGAAGAATGTAAGAATCGCCAATCCGAATGCGAAAGCTGAAGAACATTACCGTTTTGCAATCAATGATAACACTTTGAAATCTAAAGATTCCAAGGTTGTGTTGGGAGACAAGATTGTATGGAATGAAACTCCTCAAGATTATAAGGATTGTGATACAACTTTGGTTGACGGCTCTTCATTAGATTTGATGAGTCTTGTTTCTGCTCATGGTTTGATGGAAAATCAGGATTGTGCAAAACTTGACACCGAAACATATGGTTGGACATGGAAATTTGAAGTGGTAACAGGTTATGTCTTAGGTGCAAACAAAACTCCGCAGGATAAATTTGTTGCTTTGGAAGCTGACGGACATACTTTGAAAACTACGGTTTATGGTGATGATAGTCAGGGTGCTGCTATTGGTCGTACTCCGATTATCCGTGTTACTTTGATTGATGAAGCTGGCAAGATTGTATCAGGAGCTTATATCAAACTTCAGATTGTAAAAGAGGATGTTCCTTCAAGAGAACAGATTGAAATTGATTTGGGTGGAGCTAAATTCTCTTGTGCTGGTTATACAGGTACGGTAGATACGAAGATGATGAATCAGTTGATTTATAATGTTGTTGGTATGAGCAAGGATGCTTTCCACAATCATTTCGATGTCTTCAAAGCTTACAATGCTCCGGCAGAAGGAATTAACAAAGCTAATGTTGGTGAGGTTGAACAGAAAGAGGATACAGAAGCTATCAGTGGAAGAAGCTATAACTTGATTTGGACAGCTACCGATATGGAATTGTGGAACAATGCAGGCAAGGTTATGACTCATAGAGTTGTATACTATGATGATGCTAATGCTCCTACTGACTCATTGGTTGTTATATTGAAAGCTACAGCTGAAGATATTGCTAAGAATGCTGACATTGATGCTGCCAAGATGTTGGACAACTATTGGGATGCAGCCAAGACTTACACAAGTTATAACTTCAGAACTCCTGTTGTTGGTGAAAACAAAGTTGACAAATTTGAATTAATAACTGACCCGAATGCTTCATTCAAGACTGTTAATGGTAATCTGTTACTTTCTGAAGGATTGTCTGCTGGTGCTGTTACTAAATACTATTTCTGCATGGATGACATGAAGAAGATTGAAACAATTGGTAACTTGAAAGTAAAATTCAGCTTTAATGAAAAAGACAGTGTGTCATTATATGCTCAAATTTATGATGAGTCTAAGAAGACGTTTGGAAATCGTGAAATTGTAGCCAAGATTACAAATAAGTTCAGCAATACAGCTGAAGGTGATGCTGCTGTTGGAACTCCTTATGAAAGCTTTGATGGTGGTAAGATGAATAGTTTCTTGCAATATGGTAATTCTGTTGCAGGAGAGGGTATGGCAAATGCAACAAAACAGGGTGAGGTTGCTAAGAAGTTGCTGAACACTGGTGCTATGTATGCATTGATTTGTGCAGACCAATATCCTTGTGCTGACCTTAATAAGCGTGTTTCTGTAAGCTTCAAGGGGGCAGATCATTTCAAAGCTAATATTATCCGTCCTGTAAACGCTAAGGAAGTGGCTAATGGTAACTTCATTGATGGTAAGGATAAGATTCCGGCAGACAAAACTCAAGCTGAGGTTGGTACATATATGTCAATTGAAAAATTGGTTGACTTGTATGATTGGCGTGGACGTCAGTTCTCTGCTAAGGAATATAAAGAATATTATTATGGTTATTATGGAATTAAGAGTATCATTCCTGATCTTAAGAACGTAACTTGTGACTTGAATGGTGAAAATACTGCTGTTCCTACGACTGTAGTACTTGGTTGGGAATCAACAAATGGTAATGAAGTAACTTATGGTAAAGATGTTACAGATGATAAAGGAAATGTAACAGAAAAACGTGCTCAAACTTCTAAATACGGTTTTGTAACTTACTATAACAATGGTGCTAAACTTGATAAGGATTTCAATTTGATTATTCCTGTAACTATTGAGTATGCTTGGGGTAAGATTGAAACAACTGTAAAAGCCCATGTTGTCAAGACAGAACAGAAATAATTATTTGAAAGAATAATTAAAAGAAATGAGAATTTTTCTAGTAAGAAAGATTTTTATATAATAGAAAAACTTTAAATGAATCCCTGGCTTGTGAAAGTCGGGGATTTTTTTTAGTATGCCCAGTAGTGGTGTACGTTATAGGGGGTAAGTTTTGAATGAGCTCTGATAGTGGAAATCGTTAGCCAATAACAAGGGTGTCCGTGGCGACTCAATCTGAAGGAAGCTGGTGGCAAGTATTCAGCCTTGCGAACAGGAACTGCATACAAGTCCTGTTAAACAAGACGAAGTCCAATAACTATCCGAATCCATGTAAAGTAAATGCAGAAGGCATATGAGTTGAAAGTGTACGCTCTTATCTGAAGAGGTCTCACGGACGTATGGTACTTGATATGTGACATGTGGCTGAAACAAGATTGGTCGTGAGAAGTCAGCCGAGACCATAGTACCGATGAGTGAATATTGAGAAGGAACCAACCATTATTAGTAACTCCAATGAGGATTACCTTATGAAGGGAAGAAAGCAGAATAAACCGATGAGGTTAGACCAATCGGAGAGTAGGGTGAAACCTAAGAGTATGATTGGCTTGCAGACCTGTATGGGGATAAGTGAAACAGGATTTACAGATTTTACCCGCCCAAAGTACAGATTGTTAGAGTTTATTCTCTCATCCGCCAACCTTAATGCTGCTTACAAGAAGATGAACAGTAACACGGGTATCGGTGGAATAACGGCATGAGTACAGAAGACTTTGCCCTATCTAAAGGAGCATGGTTCTGAACTTGTAGGGTCCATCCGTGAAGGCACATACAAACCGAATTCTTTCCTTAGGGTAGAGATACCCGAAGCGAACGGTAAGAAGCGTGGACTTGGTATCTCTATGATAGTCGACCGTGTGGTATATCAGGGCATCAATCTGGTACTTGAAGCGTTCTATGAATTTCAATTCAGCGAAACGAGTTATGACTTTCGCCTCCATTGTGGTGCTCATCAAGAATGAAACAGATGATATTCTATCACTAGTGTCCCGTTAAATTCTTGTATGTATCAATTTAGAGAGTAATAAACTCATAATTAACTGATATTGAATATAAATTTTTCTTTCAGAAATGCATACTTTTGGGATTTCTCATTTCAAATCTGTTTGCTTTAAGTTTTAATGTAAATGATTAAGTAACAGTCTTATATAATGGTATTTTTAAATTTTAACGGGATACTAGTGATATTCTATGTGGAAATGTTTTGTATGGTTTGTTTATGAGTTGTTAAAAAAACAAATAGAAAAAGGTCTTGACATTGTTGCTTTTTTGGTAAAATACATATATATTTGGAATGTTCATCAAACTGGACAAGGAATTATAAACAAAAGCGTTTAGCTGGTTCTGTATAAGTGAAAAGTCGAAATTTCCTGGAAAGTACCAAGAATAGCCATACGTTTGGTCTGCAATATTTAGTAGGGGCGTTTCTTGTTTGTACCAAGGGCTTCGGCTCCCGCACTTATAGACGAGGTTAATGCCCTTCCGCTTTTAATTCAGATGGGTTTGCACATAGGGCACAAGCCTGTATATAAAGACATATGATAAAAATGAACAAGTGCAAGTCCCCGTTCTTATCTGAAGAGCATTATCAAACATTGGAACTCCACCGAAAAGAAATTTCCAATACATGACTGATATGTAGGCTTCCACCATTGTCTATGTATCATCGGATAACGATTTCCTTTTTGGGGATCGGTTGTCTTTTATATCCTTTTATCAAGGTACTTCTGTCGGGTTATTATTAATTGAATATAAATATTTAAATGTAAGACGTATGGACAAAAGAATCGTAGGTGTCAATGCCGGTAATGTATGGCACGTCCTTAATGAAGTGAAAAGAATATCAATCCCCGAACTTGCCAGAAAATTGAATCTTAGTGTTGAGAGCACTGCATTGGCTGTCGGATGGCTGGCCCGTGAGAACAAGGTTTGCATACACCGGGTAAACGGATTGATAGAGGTATATGATGAAAGCCATTTTGGTTTTACATTTGGATAAGTGTATGTATTGTTATGGAGGGAAATTGGGGCTGGTAAAATGTTCCGGTTTCCTTCTGTTTTTATTTGGTAATGAATGGATAATATCGTTTTCAAGGGTAAGTCAGCGACGGGAGTTCATACGAAGTATGAGTATGGTACATAACCCGAAGGGATGTTATAAAAAAACTGACAAAACACTTATTCTTTAAGCATTTGTACCTGATTTGCACACTTTTTTATAACACTTTGTCTTACAGTTATGTCATACATTCCACTTACGTTTCATACTTCCGGCCCTGCCAAACTCCTGATAATAACTTGGTCTGTCAGGAAAAGAAATGTTTTGGAACAGGATATCGGGAAATAAGAATCAAATACCCTTCAAATTTCGGATAATATCTTTATCTTTAGAGAAAGTTTTCATGAATCAACAGGTATCACAAGTATTATAGGTGTATGGAAACAGGGATGCTATATGTTTTAGTATGTTGTCTTTTTCTGATTGGTTGCAATGGAAAAAGTAATAAAGAGAGTCACGCTGGTGTTACTGACACGGTCTTTGATGCAATATCTCCTGTAGATAATGAAACGGACAGTCTGATAAAACTTGAGGGAGAGAATTTATGGAAAGAGGCGAACAGGTATAAGGCTTCCATAACCGATACCACTTTCCTTAGGACAAGAGGGATAATGTCCTATGCCGCAATAGATATGTATACAGGAGAAGGGCTCAACAAGAACTACGCCTTTAACCAGATTGTTTATCTGAAAGCGTTGGATAGAGCCAGGAAGTTTCTTACTGTAGCGGATGACAGACTGAAATTCAATGTCAAATCCGGTAAAGAAATTCATATTTCAGAAGATTTATATCTGTTCATATCCGATTTGTTCAACGAATGGAATAAATGGCTGGAATCGGGCAGTCATGAAATATTGAAAGATGAACAGGGACTCTATACTGTATTGCCTAAAGAATACAATCGGACTCAACCCATAATAGTTGAAGAGGGTCCCAAACAAGATCCGAAAGACACAGGAGCCATCGAAATTGAATATATTCCTCCTGTGGATGCCGCTCCTCCTGCAAAGAATACGAGGCTCGTAAAATGGGGACATTTGATAGATGATACGGAAGGAGTGGTCAAGGCTTCTTTTGACAGGCATAACAACCGGATAAACCGTGAAAAAAGTGAGGATATCATGGTAAATGATATCAGTATTTCCGAAAGCAAGGTTTATATTTCCATTGTCAGTTCCAATTATAATCTGATATATAAAGGTGAGGCTGATTTCTATCTGGAGGACAAACAGAAGAAATTACATAAGATTCCCGGTAAAGACGTGGATAAGGAGTCTGTCGCGCTGCATCTTGAAAAAGGGAAGACTGCCGAGATAAGTGTTGATTTCCCTGATAGCTGCCAACCGGGTGATTATCTTTTGAAAATCAGGGTATATAATAAGAACGAGGAATGTTATTATACAATCCATCAATGGTTTGAAGCCTATACCTCTCATCAGGTTTCATCCAGGGACAAACCTATTCCTATAGGACCTGCACGGTCTTCGGACTATAAGGTACTTTCAGACGAGGATGATATATTTGATGTTGTTCGGAATATGCCTGAATTTCCCGGTGGTATGCCTGGACTGATGGAGTTTATAAGACAGAATATCCGATATCCACAAGCTGCAAGACAAAGCAGACTGGAAGGCAGGGTTATTGTACAGGTTGTCATAGACAAGGATGGAAGTGTGATACAGCCCAGAATTCTCCGTAGCATCAATCCTGTACTGAGTGCTGATGCCGCTTTTTGTGAGGAAGCATTACGTATCGTTTCAATAATGCCTAAGTGGAAACCCGGTAGCCAGCATGGAGTGAATGTGAAAGTAAGGTTCACGTTCCCGATAGGATTTGCATCTCCCACTGATTGAAGATTGAAGGGAATTATCCGCAGAGCATAACCGTTAACTTTTGCCAGGCAACCGCAGCCATTTCAGACAGGATCAGGCAAATGTTTATGATAGTGTAAAAGCTGTCTGTTTCCATTTCATTACTTGTGGAATACATAATGGAAAAATTGAAGCTGATATTTTGTGAAATCGGGGAAAAATATTAATAATCAAAATAGCCAATCCCCCCATGATGGAATTGTATAATTTTCAACTTGACATCACATTGTAAAACAATAGATAATTCGTTGAAAAACAATATTCTTATCTAGCTATTAACCTTTTTAACTGCATATTATCAACTAAAAAGAAAATATATATTTAGAAAGAGTTATATAGTAAAAATTATGCCTGTTTATAAAAAAACTTCCCAAGCAATAGTCTGACAAATATTACCGGAATAAAATCGTCATCCTTCCTCAACATATCGGATAGAATATGCATATTGTCGAATTTACGGAAATAATATCCGATCTTCCCAATGTAATTCATATATATTTTTACTTCAGTGTTGTTTCAATTTTGTTGTTTTAGGAGCAAAAGCAAGAAAAACATTCCGGACATAAAAGCTGTGATGTGCCATAGCCTGCTTTTCTTTTGTTAACAGTAGCTCTTTTGTATAATTTTACTTTGAATTGAAGATGACAAAATAGGAGACCGGTTAACAGGACTCTTATTGAGATGAATTGAATTAAAAAGTATGTTTATCTCTATTTTAATTTCTTAACATTTCACTAGTCTGTTTCATTTTGCAGGTTGGTGGATTTTTGTTTTTCCTGCTGATATTCTTATTTTCATTTTTAATAACTTTGCCATGTTCAAAATTTTGTGATAGCATGAAAATAAGGCAGATAGAAGATAATGATCCGGAACTTTACAGTCTGATAGCTCCTTTGGTTATGAATCCGAAAGTATTGAAGAGTAACAACAATTATCCTTTCAAGAATTTCTCGGGAACAGTATGGTATATTGCTATGGAAGATAGTGATATTTCCGGTTTTATGCCCTTGAAGAAGAACAATACCGGTTTTCATATAGATAATTATTATATAAGAGATAATGATCCGGATACGATAGACGGACTGCTGGATTCAATAACTGAGGATATTTCTGCTGATGTGATTCTGACGGCTCTTGTACATAAACGTCATATAAATGATTTCCGGCGTAACCATTTCAGTACGATCAAGGAACTGACCAACTATGATATGATGCAGTATGTCCTTATGAAATCTTGAGTAGTGTATTATATGATGTGAATGCTTTACTTCATAAATGGGGGATCGGTTTCTAGAATGAATTCGTGAACTTTCAGCATCATATCCTCTATTTTCCAGTAACTGTTTATTCTTGCTGACGGATGAAAACTGTCTATCAGCAGAATATTCAGTTTCCTGCTATAATGGCAGAAATAATTTATTTCCCTGAATGATTCATCCTCATATATTATGTTTTTGGCTATATTCAGAACCGTACCTTTTCCTCCTCCACATACTATGATATTGGGGTGAAGGATGCCACGTATCTGCTCCTGTAAGAAAGCCTTGTCCCTGTTTGCATATTCGTACAATGTTTTGTTTGAGACGAATGAAGTTCCTGAAATTTTTTTGATATTGACTATGGCAAGTGGATATTTCGTAACAACAGCATTGGGTACGGCTGCATAATCTCCATTTTCCATTGTGGGAATAAAATCTTTGCTTATTCTCGACAATCCTTCCAGCCATTTAAATATGCAGTTGAAAAAATTGTGATTTATATTTCTCCAGTGCCATTCCCTGTAATCACTGTCTGAATTGTTGTTTGTATCCTTCATCAGAAAGAGTATGCGTCTGTCGGTGTTGTTCCAAAGTTTCTCCTCATTACCTTGGTGTGCATTCTTACCATCATTGTAAATTTCTCCATTATAGCATAGTCCGTCAAAACAGAATGCTTTCCGTTCGTCATCGGGATAGGATTTCAGCCAGCGTTCCCGTAGATCGTCTTCAAGTTCATGAGTGTTTTTCATTTTGTTCTTTTATCAAATTAATAATAGTTTTGAAATATGTCTCATTTCAAGTCTTTGTAAAGATAGAAAAAATATTTCATATTTGCGTTTTTTTGAATGGAATTCCTTGGCTGTTTGATTATGCAATCCGGGGTGGACATGGCTTGTTCTTTCTCTTTTTTACCCTCTGTTAATGTAAGTGTCTTATTCTTTAAAAAACAAGTTTTCCTATTTTTTATACGCTTTTATTGCAGGATAATTAAAATACTCTTATCTTTGTTGCCTGAAAAGATCGAAACATCATGTAAACGGAAGAGTTCAGTTCTTCCGGTAATTTTAGACAGAGTTTCGTAAGTGATTGAAATACAGAAATATAGGTGTGTTTCAATGCTCCATAATTATGTACTCAAGTGAAAAAATGCAATGGTTTGCGATGCGTGCTACTTATCGCAGAGGCATGCAAATCAAAGGACTTCTTGACCAGAAAGGAATCAACAGCTTTATTCCGATGCGTTATGAAATCCATTTAAAAAATGGACACAGGAGACGTGAACTTGTTCCTGTAATCCGTGATATTGTCTTTGTCCATACAACCCAGTCCGAACTTCAGAGAATAAAATATGGTATCCCCTATTTTCAGTATATGATGGATATCCGTAACGGTGAGAAGATCATAGTTCCCGATGAGCAGATGAGGCGTTTCATTGCTGTGGCAGGTACTTATGACGAACAGATTATTTTTTTCAGTCCCGATGAGGTTAACTTAAGAAAGGGAACAAAAGTCAGAATCACAGGAGGACAGTTCGAGGGATATGAGGGAGTTTTTGTGAAAGTGAAGGGAAGCAGGGACCGGAGAGTGGTTATCAGCTTGCAGGGTATACTGGCTCTTGCAATGGCCACACTCTCACCTGATCTTATAGAAGTAATTGAGGAACCGAAGAAAAGAAATCATGACTAAGGCTTTACCGGCAGGAATCAGGCTTCAGATGCTGATAAAGGATCATCATAAGGATATCTTGGAGAGAGAGAGGAACAACGGGAAGTTCATCCACCTTTATAATATAGGTACATACTGGGTGGCTTTTGAAAGATCAGCCTTTCGGGTGGATAATATTTTTCAGGGATGTGAGATTAATCTGTTCATGGTTTCCGGTTATCCTGAATATGTCGTGATGGCTTCTGTTCCACATGATGAGGCTGATGATTATTTTCGGAAACATATTATTCATCACGACAAACCTGATTATAAGGTTCTGTCTATTTCTCCGGCTGCTTTGAATGGAAATTATCATAGGTGGCATATTCAGGCGGTGAAGAAAGTGTTGTGAAGTAGTAGTTAGTATAGAAAGACTATATGGTTAATATAAGATCTAAAATTTACTCTTATTTTACAAAAGGTAATGAACGTAGCGTTATCATAAAGAAAAATATCGCAGCTTCATTAGTCTTGAAATGTGTCAGTATTTTGATTTCATTGCAGGTTGTTCCTTTGACCATTGATTATATTAATCCGACAAAATATGGAATCTGGCTGACTTTAAGTTCAATCATAGCCTGGTTGTCCTATTTTGACTTGGGGTTTGCTCATGGTTTTCGTAACCGTTTTGCAGAAGCGAAAGCGAAGGGGGATATCAGACTGGCTAAAGAATATGTCAGTACTACTTATGCTGTACTGTTTCTGTTGTTCTCTGTTATTCTATTGATAACCTTGATGGTGAACAAATACCTGAACTGGAGTAGTATATTGAATATTGACGCGGTTTATAACGAGGAACTTCATATCGTGTTTGGTTTGCTGGCCTGTTTTTTCTGCATCAATATTGTAGCCAGTGTTTTTACCACAATGCTGACTGCTGACCAGAAACCTGCTCTGGCTTCACTGATACAGACCGGAGGACAAGTTTTGGCCTTTGTTTGTATTTATATTCTGACGAAAAACACAACAGGAAGCTTGAGTGCTTTGGCTCTGGCTTTTTCAGGAATTCCATGTTTGTTATTATTGGTGGTTTCTATTCTGATGTTTTATGGAAAGAGATATAAGATTGTAGCACCATCATTGCACTATATTCGTTTTTCGTTGACTAAAAAGATTTTGGGATTGGGAGGACAGTTTTTTGTTATCATGATTTCCATGTTATTTATCTTTCAATTCATTAATATTATTTTATCTAGAGTAGAAGGTCCGGAAGCTGTGACTCAGTATAATATTGCTTATAAATATTTTAATGTGCTCAATATGGTGTTTGTGATTGTTCTTACCCCGTTTTGGTCGGCTTTTACGGATGCATATGTGAAAAAAGACTATAATTGGATGAGTGGAATAGTGAAAAAATTGGAATTTTTGTGGTTGCTATGTATTCCTATTTTGATTCTGATGGTGCTATGTTCTAATTTTTTTTATCAATGGTGGGTCGGTAATTCTGTGTCTATTTCTTTTTCTTTATCTATATGTATGGCTGTTTTTATGTTTTTTTATACTAGTGCGAATCTTTACATGATTCTCATCAATGGAACAAGTATGGTTTGTTTGCAGTTGATTATAAATGTATGTTTTGCAATTATATCACTTCCTTGCATTTGTTTGTTTTGTCGTTTGTGGGGAGTCCAAGGAGCTTTGTTGATACCAACCGTAACTCTTGCCGTATTGACTTTGATTGGCAAGATTCAGATAATGAAAATTGTAAATAATAGAGCTACTGGAATTTGGCAGCGATAAATAATTTGTTGCTTGTATAAAATATCTCTTAAATATATATTAATTGGATTTGTTTTATTGTAGGAGTAGGTGTTTGTTGAAAATAGTTGATAATTAAAAAGTACTTATATTTGAATATTTTCAGTAGTGGGTAAATGTTATTATTGATATATGAGTATCGCAAAATATGATTCTATAAAAAATGTATTTGAAGAGATTAGTGAAATATATGTATCATAAGATAAAGAATGGTCGGAAGATAAAGTTTGCCTTTTCATCTAATATCAGCACGCTTTCTACTTTTGAAGGTATGTCGCGAATATTGCCACATACTTATTTTCATGGACATCTTGGATATGGTTCATATATAGGTTCATATTGTAGTTTGTCTGCCTACGTAGGACGTTTTACTTCTATAGCTCCAAATGTAAATTGTAATTATGGTATACATGCTTATACTTATCCTTTTGCTACTACTAGTCCTGCTTTTTTTTCTTTAAATAAAAACTGTGGAGGGACATTTGCTACACGCCAAATGTATGATGAGTATAAATTAGTAGATAGAAAAAATGGATATGCTATTTGGATTGGTAATGATTGTTGGATTGGTGAACATGTTTTTTTTGTGGGAGGGATTTCTATTGGTAATGGAGCCGTAGTGCTTGCAGGGGCTGTTGTAACTAAAGATGTTCCGCCTTATGCCATTGTAGGCGGTGTGCCGGCTAAAATCATTAAGTATAGGTATAGTGAAAAGACAATTGAATTTTTACAATCTATAAATTGGTGGAATAATTCCCCGAAATGGTTTAAAGAACATTGGGAATTGTTGACTGATATAGATAAATTAATGGATTATTACAACAAGCATAAATAAACCATATATTAAAACAATACATGAAATAGGGGGTTAGGTACTGAAAATCAGATATTCTATTTCATGCTCTATATAAACTCTATCTATGTTTTTTTATTTTCAGATTTTATTTTGCTTAATATGGTGATATTGTATATATGGTTAAAATCTAATATGAAATTATGATGAGAATTCCTAAAGTTATTCATTTATGTTGGTTTAGTGGTGATGAATACCCTGATATTATTAAAAAATGTATTGATAGCTGGCGGAGGGTATTGCCTGATTTTGAGATTAAAATTTGGACAAAGGAAATGGCACTTGAAACAAATATTTTATATGTTAAAGAAGCCATATCAGTGCGTAAATGGGCGTTTGCGGCAGATGTGATACGTCTTTGGGCTGTATACCATGAAGGAGGAGTATATATGGATAGTGATATTTATATATTGCAACGGTTTGATGCCTTTATGAAAAACAAATTGGTATTTTTCCAAGAATATCATGAAAATATGTTATATAAATATTCTATGTCTAATAAACTTGATGACAGAGGAAAGAATCTTTCTTCTTCAAATATAAAAGGTTGTGGCGTTCAGGCTGCTTTTTTTATGGGAGAGCCAGGAAGTCCTGTTCTTAAAGAGATGTTGGCTTATTATATGGGGCGTCGTTTTATTCAAGATGATAATATATTTGATGTTCAGCTGATATCTCCAGATGTTTATGCTAAGATATTGGAAAAATATGGTTATTGTTATGTTGATAAGAAACAGGAGTTAGATTTTGATACTATGATTTATCCGTCACACTTTGTTGCCGGTGGTTATGATGAATATCAGGAAAGTAATTTTGCGGTTCATTGTGTGGCTCATAGTTGGTGTGAACAGTCTATAAGGGGGAAAATAATAAAGTATGTTAGATCTTTAGTAGATAAGGCTTTATGCAGACCTAATATACCTGTTTGGTTAAAATAATATAAGGGGAGTTTCAAATGTAATGAAAAGAAAAGTCGTAAAAAATGAAATAGTGACCCCTCCTTTAATTTCTGTTATAACAGTTTCCTATAATGCTGTTGCAACTATTGAACAAACAATTCTTTCCGTCATCAATCAGACTTATCCCAATATAGAATATATCATTATTGATGGGGGAAGTAAGGATGGAACAATAGATATTATTAGAAAATACGCAGATCAAATAGCTTATTGGGTGAGTGAACCAGATGAGGGAATTTATGATGCGATGAATAAGGGAATAAAAATAGCAACGGGTGAATGGATTAATTTTATGAATTGTGGTGACTCTTTCTTAGATATGAAAGTTTTAAATAAAATATTTATATCTAGCATTCTAAATGAATATGAAGGAGTAGATATATTATATGGTAATAGAGTAAGTGTATATTCATTTGGTAAATATTTTCACCTAGTGGATTCTTTGGAAAATTTTAGTAAAAGTTTTCCAATCTTTCATCAATCTACTTTTGTTAGAAGAGTGTTATTGGAGAATAATCTTTTTGACTTAAAATATAACATTTGTGCTGATTATAATCAGTTGTTTAGCTTATACAAGCAAGGGTATGTTTTTAAATATATACCTCAATATATATCTATTTGTGAGTGTGAAAATGGTGTTTCTACACAATTAAGAAACGAATTAAAGCGAGTGAAAGAAAATGAATTGATTATTAATAATAAGTTATCGTTCAAATCATATTTTTATCTTTTTAGAATAATGTTAAAAACTAAAGTTAGAGTTGGATTGGAAAAAATATATCCACAATATTTTACTCCTTTGAAAAAAGAAGTGAGATTATTAAAGAATAAGCGATTTGCCAAATTATAATAATATAATCTGTGAGGTATGCAATTCCATAACTTTATATTTTCATTGCCTTATTTATTTATCTTATTTTGTTTTTTGACTGTTAACTTTTTAAGATGTACTATACATAGAAAATATTTAATTAGTGGAGGAATTTTCATTTTATTTTTTGGGTGTCGGGGATTTGTAGGTTGGGATTGGTATAGTTATTATGAAATATATAATCAAACTTCTGATTTGATTATACAAAAATATTCAACAGAACCATGCTTTGGATTTTTTATGGTTGGATGTAAAATTATTGGACTTGATTATCATGGTTTTGTATTGGTTTCCACCTGTTTTGATTTCATATTATTACATTTAATTTTTAAATTATATTTATCCAAATATTATGCGTGGGGATTCTTTTTCTTTATCGTTTTTAGTATGGGATACGAGATTGATTTAATGAGGAATATAAAGGCTTTATTGCTTTTTATTTATTCCTTGCAGTATGTGTATAGAAAAAAAATCACATATTTTTTATTTTATAATACGATAGCAATAGGATTTCATTCTAGTGCGATATTATTCTTCCCGCTATATTTCCTTCTGAATAGAGATATTAATAAAAGATTAATTGGATCACTATTTGTAATTGGAAATTTGCTTTTCATTTGTCATATTGGTATTGTTAAATTAATTTTATTACCAGTGCTGACGTTTATGGGAGGGGTGTATTCAATGATGCTTATAAATTATTTAGATTCAGATTTGTTTAGTCAGCCTTATGGATTATCTTTTGGCTTTGTGGAACGTATAGTTACATTTTTTCTGCTTTATAAATATGCCTCGAGATTGGAGCAGAAAAGTTGTATAAATCGTTTGTTTATAAACACAGCTTATATGTATCTGCTATTAATGGTTTATTGTTCTGATTTTTCTATTTTTATTGATCGGGTGGCAGCAATGTTTCGTTACTTTTATTGGATATTGATACCTTTATTATTGTTTGGAAAAGAAAGGATTAGTTATCATAAGGTATTAATCTCTTTTTATTTATTATTTTCTATAAGTCGAACGATAGCTCTTACAGATACTATATTATATGATTATGACAATATACTTACTGGTATGCGAACTTTTTATGATAGAAAAAATACTTGGGAGCATTTTTACATAAACAATTATTGATATGGATAAGATTTCTGTGATAATTCCTGTATATAAAGTTGCAAATTATATATATAAATGTGCTCTTTCTCTTTTTATGCAAACTTATCAGAATGTGGAATATATTTTTGTGAATGATTGTTCTCCAGATGAGAGTATTCAGATTTTACTTTCTGCATTAAAAAAGTTTCCTCTTAGACAATCTCAAACAGTGATAATTAATCATACTATAAATAGAGGTTCTGCCGCTGCTAGAAATACAGGTTTAAATAGTGCAACAGGAAAATATGTAATATTTATTGACAGCGATGATTTTTGTGAAACAAACATGTTAGAAGAGATGTATTATGCAAAACAACGTTCGCAGGCAGATATTATTGTTTCAGATTATTTTGTAAATTATATTGATAGAGAATATGTGAAAACTCAAAAATGTCCGGATATAGGTGAGAAATGTATCTCTCTGTTATTACAAGGTAAACTGCATGGATCAACATGTAATAAACTAATAAATAGGAATATTATAGAGGATAATAATATACGTTTTGTGGAAAAATTTAATGTATGGGAGGATTTGTTATTTTCTATCAAGTGCTTTTATTATGCAAATCGGATTTATTATTTAAACAAGCCTTTTTTACATTATGTGCAATATGAAAATTCTCAGACAGCTAAAATGTCTTTGATAGCATTAGAAGGTTTAAATAAGATTGTTTCTCTTATAGAGTTTTTTTTGATTAAGCATAATATATATGAATGCCATCAAAACGATTTAATGCAGATAAAAAACAATGTTCGTTTTGTGTGGCTTCAGTATTGTAATAATAAAGATGAAATCAAGAAGATTACAAATATGTATCCAGATGCAAATATGTACATTATGCGAAATTCAGTGTATCCTTTTTATTATAAACTAGCATTGATATCTGCTATTAAAAAAATATATTGGTTGTCTTTGTCAATTGTTTATTTGATTAGAAAAATGCGGGGGTGGTTACGATGAAATTAGCATATATTGTTCCCTCTTTGGCTCAGAGGGGACCAGTCTTGGTCGTTTTTCATCTTGTTCAAGAAATGCTTGCTCATGGGCATGAATGTACGGTTTATTATTTTGATAATATTATAGAACTGAAATTTCCTTGTAAAACAGAAAGAATATTTTTTTTAAAGTCTATTAATTTTTCGTCTTATGATATTGTGCATTCTCATGGCTTACGTCCAGATGCTTATATCTTTTTGCATAAACCATGGCGTTTAAAAGGTACAGTTTGTATTTCTACTTTACATAACATGGTTATACAGGATTTAGCCGCCCAATATAATGTATTGACTGCATATCTAATAGGTAATATGTGGATGTTTCTATTATGTCGTCATACGAAAGTTGTAGTATTGACAAAAGTCGCTTTGAATTATTACTCCCGATGGATTTCTCAAAAGAAGTTGTTTATAGTACATAATACTTGTATTATTGATAAATGTAACAAATTATATACAGCAGAAGTAAAAAGAATATTATCGTTTAAAGAAAATAAAATATTGTTGGGGTGTAATGCTCTGTTGACTCCTAGAAAAGGTGTAGACCAAATAATCAGAGTGTTACCGTTTATGCCTAATGTTAAATTATGGATTGTAGGAGATGGAAAATCTAAAATTTCATTATTAGATTTAGCAGATAGATTGGGGGTAAGGGATCGTGTGTGTATTGCAGGTTATAAAAAAAATGCTTATCAATATTTGCCTTACTATGATATTTACGTAATGTCTAGTCGTAGTGAAGGATTTCCTTTATCATTATTGGAAGCTATGATTTATAAAAGAAATATTGTTTGTTCTGACATACCAATTTTTAAAGAAATACTGTCAGAGAATGAAGTAACATTTTTTGAGAGAGAAAAAATTGACTCTTTAATGGAGGCTATAAAATTGGCGTTGCAAACAGATAAATCTGAAGTGGCTTGTCAATGTTTTTGGGAACATTATTCCCCAGATTGTTTCTATCGGGATTATTTAGCTGTATATACAAATTAGGTTATGTTTTCTATACTTCTGGCTGTTTATAAAAAAGAAAATCCTGTTTATTTTTCTCAAAGTTTAGATAGTATTTTTTCACAGATACTCTTTCCTCATGAGGTTGTTTTAGTTAAGGATGGACCTCTGACTGATGACTTGGAACGAGTTATAAATAAATATCAGTCTAAATATTATATATTGAAAGTAGTTTCGTTACCAGTTAATCAAGGTCTTGGTAAGGCCCTTAATGAAGGATTGAAGCATTGCTCTCACGATCTAGTAGCTCGTATGGACACAGATGATATAGTGAAGCCAGACCGTTTTGAAAAGCAATTGAAGATTTTCCAAGAAGATCCGGAAGTGGATGTAGTGGGATCATGGATTGATGAGTTTGAGGGAGACATTTCCCATGTGGTTTCTGTGAAAAGGCTTCCGGAATGCCATGAAGAGATTCTCAGTTTTGCTAAAAAAAGAAATCCTATAAATCATCCAGTTGTGATGTTCAGGAAAAAAGCAGTACTTGCAGCGGGGGGATATCAACATTTTCCTTTGTTTGAGGATTATTATTTATGGGTCCGTATGTTGATGAATGGAGCAAAATTTTATAATATTCAAGAGAGCTTGTTGTATTTCCGCTCTTCTCCGGATATGTTCAAGCGGAGAGGTGGATTGAAATATGTCGGTACAGAAGTACGTTTCCAGAATTTTCTTTTGAGAAGTCATTTTATATCATTTCCAAGATATGTTCAAAATGTTATTATCCGGGTTATAACTCGAATAATGCCTAATAGATGGAGGGCACTCCTATATAAAAAAAAGCTAAGATAGCAAACATGTTTTTATTGCATCCAAGGTCGAGGCATAAAGACATTTCTTTTATATTAAATCAATCAAAACAATATGGAACAACAGACTGATGCATTCATTCCTGACGGAATGAATGCTTTTCAACGTAATGTCAAACGGATAGGGGACTGTTTGATAGCATTCATCGCATTGATCATTTTTTCTCCCTTGTTTTTATACTGTTATATTGCTGTAAAGCGTGAGGATGGTGGTCCTGCTATCTTCAAGCAGGAAAGAATAGGACGTTTTGGTAAACCGTTCAATATCTATAAGTTTAGAAGTATGCGTCTGGATGCTGAGAAGTTCGGGCCGGCTTTATATAAAGGTGGGGAAGATCCGAGATTGACAAAAATCGGCAAGTTTCTTCGTGAGCATCATCTGGACGAGCTTCCCCAGTTATGGAATGTGTTTATCGGTGATATGGCCTTTATCGGTCCACGTCCTGAAAGAAAATTCTATATTGACCAGATAATGGAACATGATCCACGTTATCGTTTTTTATATCAGATACGTCCGGGGGTGACTTCTTATGCCACGCTTTATAACGGTTATACCGATACAATGGAGAAGATGCTTCGTCGTCTTCGTTATGACCTGTTCTATCTTGAGCACCGTTCCTGGTTTTTCGATTTTAAAATTCTTGTAAAGACTTTCCTCAATATCGCTTTCGGCAAGAAATTCTGATGATTATTCCCTCTTTCCGTCTTTATCATTTCGCGGTAAAATTGATATGGAAATCCATGTTGGTTCTTACTTTTTGCTTCTGGACAGGTATAACTGTTCTATTTTATCTTGTGAACCATGTTGCCATATGGGTTGAGTATGGATGGTGGTTGTTTCTTATGATTTTTGGAACTTATTTTCTTTTTATGGATGTGAGGTTGATGGTGATGATTATGCGTCATGAGGAAAAGAAAAAATGGAAACGGTACAGGTTAAAAAATAAATTTGAAGAATGAGATCTAATAGAATTTTCATAAGTGTATTACTCGTTTTTCTGTTTTTTATACCGACAACAGTGATTTCCCAGATCAATTATGGTACAACTGGCTTAATGAATATGCCTACAGCCGATATGCAGAGGGACAAAACTTTCATGGTTGGAGGTAATTGGTTGAATCATCACGCTACAGTACCGAGATGGTGGTATGATACATGGAATTACTATATTAATATAACTGTTTTTCCCTGGTTAGAAGCAGGTTATCTATGTACCGGTCATAAGGCTGTTCCTGTGGATTATGGTAATCGTTCTGATTATTGGGTTCCTTCAACTTATGGCAAGTTTGTTAATCAGGACCGTTCTTTTCATTTCCGTCTCAGAATCTGGAAAGAAGGCTGGTGGAAATCGTGGACTCCCCAGATCGTGATAGGCGCTAACGATGGGATTGGAGATTCAGCCAATGGAGGCTCATTATCTGTTCAATCTGATCAAAATTATAATAATGGTTTTTTGAACCGTTACTATCTGGCTATAACCAAACATCTTTATTTTGATAAAATCGGTACATTGAGTGGACATATCTCATGGATTTATAGCAACCGTTTTGATAACAAGCTTAATAATCCTGCTTTCGGTGCTAATTTTCGTTTTGACCTGAAAGAAAATGGTTCGTTGATGAACAGGATTATTAATGGTGTGAATCTGATGGGTGAGATTGTTCCGGGTTATACTGATGTGAGATCTGATCTGACATTTGATCCTGATGGCTCGAAATATCAGGTGAATATAGGAATGGAATATAGTTTTTGGAAAGACTATGTAAATGCAGTGGTGGAATTTAACAGGTGTCGTTATTTTTCTGGTGGGTTAGTGTTCAAAGTACATTTAAAGTGAGTTTATATATGTTACGTAAAATTCAATTTTTTCTTTTTATATTCTTTCTCTTCTTTGTTTCTGTATCGGCTGAAGAGAATGAACAATTCGCATCAATGGCTTGTCGTTTTGTCAGTGCCAATCGTTTCACTCTTAATTGTGAACTTCAAGAAAACAGGATTATAGCTTTTAAAACAACAGATGATCAAATGTTGAGGATGTTGTGTTTATGGATACCTCAGATCAAAGATGATGAATACGAGTTGGATGATAAAAGTATTTCGTTATTGTCTAAGGTGGATCATGTTTTGGTAGGATATGGTCAGGTTCCAGGTAATCCTTTATTTTATTATTGTTTACCGGTTAGGAAAGTTGTCTCCAAAATGAAAATGAGGGTTCTTGGGAAGTATAAGATTCCGTTAGCTTTATGTGATTATCATTTCAAGAAGTAGTAAAAATATCTCAAAGTCAGACAGAGGATATCTTTGCTTTTATTAGCAGGGATATTTCTTTTTTATTTTCTCTGTAAAAAAATATGCTGTTTCTGCTTGGATATTTTTGGGGGGGAAGAGCTTAAATTATATAATTGTTGTGTTCTGGTATACCTCTTGATTCCTTATTCAACGCTGCTTTCAATCTGATGGTGGCGTTTTTTATTTTGCATATCATTTGTTTATGTCATGTAATCTGCATACCTTTATAACATTTCAACTAAAATATAAATTTATTTTTTCTCACCTGTTTGTTTTTACTTGTGAAGGCAGGGACAGACTGACCATCAAAGGATTTAGTTTTGTGGAGAGGTTATTCCGAAAAGGAGGTAACCTCATCTTTTTATATTGCTTGTTGAAAAAGAGTGAATGGATAAAACTGTTACTGTCTTTCGTGGACCATAACAGATGATTTTAGGGTTTTCACAATAAAATTAAAAAAGTCCCGTTGTAAGAATAGTAGAAGAGCCTATTCCGAATATAAAAATGCAGCCGTTTTGATCTTGGGTTTATTATTCCTATTTTTGTATTTATCAAGTCCTGTTGTGATCTGTAAAATAATAAATCTTATTGGGCTGAGTGTTCCTAAAAAAGATCACTTACAGGACTTGATTCTTGTGATGTGGAAAAAAATGAAGGAGACCGAACATTTGTATGGTTCAATCTCCTTTTTATTGGCTATTTCTTTCTTGATTTATATTTCCTACGTTCACATCCGAAAGTATTATGAGAGTAGGCATATTCAATTATTTCAGTAATATCATAATCCGGAACAAGCTCTTCGATG
>Ga0073906_1001164_pt1 | contig 42814 bp, 34 predicted proteins | sample Inofromicrocosms_FD_65485 | JGI IMG/M metagenome (GOLD analysis project Ga0073906, IMG submission 65485) | Mouse cecum microbial communities from Vienna, Austria - Inoculum for glucosamine and mucus D2O microcosms | ecosystem: Host-associated > Mammals > Digestive system > Large intestine >...
GTTCGCCACTAAGTATTGCTACTTCGTTCGACTTGCATGTGTTAAGCACGCCGCCAGCGTTCATCCTGAGCCAGAATCAAACTCTTAAGTTTAATTGTTTAAAGCCGATACTTTCGTACCGACGGCTCTAACTTGAATAAATTCTCGTTATCTTTTTGCTGACTTTGTTTTGAGTACTATTTGTTTGCTCAAAAAATTGACAGAAACTTGTTTTTGTGTTACAAAAAAATCGTTTCTTTCCTATTCTATTTTTAATCTACGTGAATCGGGCGACAGCCCGTTGCTGACCTCATGGCGAAGTAAGCTTGTCTATAATACCATAAAGATATTACGGTTGTCAAGCTTTTTTTGCAACTTTTTTCGATTTTTTTTGGAAATTTTTGATTTTTTTCAGAACTTCCGAATTGACCTACTTCGTCGCTTCGCTTTCGAACAGCTTGCATATCATAACATAACAAATGTATAATGTCAACTGTTTTTTACATCTTTTTTGAATATTTTTTTAGATTTTTTTGTCTTTTTTTGACCGACACAAGGGATAGTGTTCGACCTATTTTTTGACCACAAGTTATGGGAAATGCCCGCAAAAAAGAGCTCGGGCTTGCAATTTTCCTTTTCTTTTACAGTATATACATTATTATATATCTCCGATTTGCTTACGCGTCCCCCTCGGCGGGCAAAAAAAGAGCAGGAATTGCTTCCTGCTCAAAAAAGGGGGGAAGGTCACGCCAAAGTTGCAAAATGATTGACGTGTCCGTAGGAATTGGCCATGAGATTATATTCGACTACAAATTGCTTGACGCTGTGCGCCGGCACTTTTACCGTATAGCGGAAACCCAAATCGAACTTTTCACCGTATTCGTTTGACCCGTAAGTGAAGTAGTATTTTTCCGTACCCGGAACAATGCTTCCGTCGGGATTCCGAACGAACGCGACGATCGCACCCGTCGCCAAGACGGATACGGTGACTTCCCGCTCGGTATCTCCCTGATTGACAAAGGTATAGCCTTCTTGATAGTCCTTCATCCAGTTCCCGAGATTGGCAAGCCTGCCCCGCGTATCGAACCAATTGCACCCGACAATGATGTCCTGTCCGTCCGGCCCCTTCGTGTGGAAGGAAGTCATATCCGTTCCGACCGCATCCGGAGTCGTCTGCACGTTGACGTTCGTAATCCAATTCGTCCTGTTCTGTACGTGCGCAACGGAGGGAATTTCCTCTCCGACCGCGCCCGTCGGTCTGATTTCTTCGGCAAGCAACGCTTGGATCGCGTCGCTGTAATAATTGGTAAAGGTGACGGGCAGTTCCTGCGCGGGAGTAGCGTCGTTGAACGTCCATACGGATTGATTGTCAACGACGTAGCCGACGTCCTGCCCCGTATGCACCGCGCCGTATGCGCCGTCGGTGATTCCGAGGTGATCGTCGCCGCCTTCCGTTCCCGGCAATACCTTACGGTAGTCGTCGTAAACGTAATATGCGCCCTCCGCCTGACCAACCACGTCGAACAGCACCGCGCCGTTTTGGCAGTTGCCGTTTACCGCCATATTCGCCGTGTTTGCCACGTTGAAATTGCCGTATGCGTCCTCCGTCGTTCCGCCGAGCACGTAAATGTACTCTCCCGCGGGAACGCGGTAGGTAACGGGTTGGTAATTGAGCGAAATATAATTGCCTGCAAAATTGAAAAACGCCTTCCAATTCGCCATTTGACTTTCATTAAGAACGCTTAAATCGGGAAGCCTGAAACGGGTGTTGTAGAACTGCGTCCACTCCTGTTCGCCGTGATAGGAACCGGCTCCCGCGCGCTGATAACCGATATTTCTGACGGTAACGTACATATCGTCCGTGCCCGTGTTGCGGACGCGGTAGCCATAGTAAACGCTTCTGCCGAGCTTGTCGCTCTGCTGTTCGAAGGTGAAATACACGCTCTGATCGGAAACGTCCTGCCGCGTAATGCAGTGATTGACGACCTCGGGCTTTTCGAGAAGCGCCTCGGGCGCGTTGCAATACACGTAAAGGGTGTCTTCCCGCTTTTTATAATTGACAGTAGCCGGCGTCAGCGGATCTTCGTTCGGATTTTCGGATACGGTGGAAAAGCTTCCCGCATCGGGCATTTCCTCCGTAAGCTCGAAAGGCAACTGCGCTTCGTGCTCCTTTGCCGCAACGTTTAAACGAACCCTGCCGTTTACCGTAGTGACGTCCGCGTAGACGAGCCGTCCCTCTTGCAAAGCGATTTCGAAATCGGACGTTTTGTCCGCAAGAACACCGCCCTCTTCGTCGCGGAGCACCACGCGGGATATGTACTTATCGGAAAATTTCACGGTATAGGTGTCGTTATACGGCACTCTCATCTTTACCGTGGCGGTGCTTCCCGCTTCCCCCACGGTATAGAACGAAGAAAAACGAACCTCGGGCAAATCTGCGCCGTCGGGTTTGTCGGGTTTTTTATTCCCGCACCCCGCCGCCGCGCATAGCACAAATGCCGAAGCCAATAAAAGCGCGCCTTTTTTCAACATGGCTTCCCCCTCTATGTCTTTCTCGACACTATCATACACGATAAAACGGCGTTTGTCAATGGTTTTGAAAAAAAGTTTCTTCTTTTTTGGAAAAAATGGGGATAGAATTTTGTTTTTGTTGAATTTCATTCTGATTTTGAAAATATTTTTTCATTTATCGGAAATCCGCACGCAACCGTACTTGTCTTTTCGTAAATTAAAGCGTATGCCGAAATGACGGAACGGCGGTATAAAAAAGGGACGGCATTTGCCGTCCCCGTAACTATCTACGCTCTTGTTCCGCTGTTGAGATGCAACGCCATACCGCTCTGCATTCCGAGCGCCGTTACCGTGAGTCCCGCCTCACTCTTGTAGTCGAGCCAAGCGGGCATCACGACGCCCTGATATTCCTCCCCTTCGAGCACGAGAGAGATATAATATCCGTCGTACAACCGCCAAGTACCGTGCAGCGTTCCATCCACCGTGCCGTCCGCGCAGAGCGTGACGCGCACGGGTTTTACGGGGTCGTACCGCTGGGTAAACAAAACCGCGTCGAACTTGCCCGCGGAAAGCCCCAAAAATTCTTCTGCGGTGATCGGTTGTACCGTTTCGCCCGCATAACGGTTGCAGTTCATGACGAGCCAGCCCGAGGAATTGAAGGCGTACTGCCCCAAATAGAGGTAATGGAAGTTATTGGAAATACTCGCACCGCGCTCGATGAAGTAATTGGTACGGCAATGATAGCTGATAAGAGGCACTCCCCGCTCGGTAACGAACATGTCGTTGTGCCCGGGGCAAAAGAAATCGGGCGCGCCGTCGCTCCAACGCAAGGAACCGAGCAGTTTATTCCCCGTGCCGAGGTCGGTGGAGCAGACGAGGGTGTTCCCGTTTACGTCCACGTAGGGCCCCTCAGGACGCTCGCTTCTTCCGCAACGCATATTGTACGCCGAAGACAGCGAGCCGTACGAACACATGAGATAGTAATAGTTTTTCTTTTTCCAAACGCCGTTTTCGAGCACGGGCACGTCTTTGTGATAACGGATCACACCGCCCTCTAACGAACCGTTGGCAAGACAGACGCCGTAATACTCTGCATAACTGCATTTACCGCTCTCGAAATCGGCATAGACGCGGGGCGTTTTCCGCATACCCGTTGCGGGGTCGAGCTCCAAGAGGTGAAGCCCCGTCCCGAAAGAGCCGTAAACGAGGAACATTCTCCCCTCCGCGAAAAACACCTGCGGATCGATCGCGTTGGGCGTCCGCCAGCCCGAAGGGGACTGCACGAGAAGAGCTTCGCACTCGAACCCGCCCGAAGGGGACTCCGATTTGGCGATTCCGATACAGGATCTAGAACCGCCGAAGTAGCCCGTTAAACAAAAGTACAGCCAAAATTTTCCGTCGTTTCCCCGCACACAGTGAGGCGCCCAAAGGGAAAAATTGCCGTCCGTACGGGTACAGACGCCGCAGGGCATTTCCCGCCGCCCCGTCTTACACCAATCGTACGCCTCCTGCAAATTGCCCGCGCCCTTTCCGCCCGCACCGCTTTGGTAGCGGGCGGCGCTCCCCTCTAAGGGAAATGCAGAGCCGATATATTTCCAGTGAAGCAGATCGTCGCTCACGCGGATCTGATAGCCGCTCGGCGCGCCGAACGTATCGGTGGAATATGCGTAAAACTTCCCCTCCCATTCCAAAAGAGCGGGATCGTGCGCGCAACCCTCCTGCCAAGCGGTGTAATCGGGTACGCGCATGGCGAGCCTGTTAAACCGCGGATTTTTGGGATATTGTATCGCCATAGTTTCTCCTCTATGAACTCTCCGTTAAAATTGCGTGTTCATATAGAGAATTTTGTTCTCGTTGTCCTTGACGTCCGAAATAGCGGAAATGGTGTAACCGGGCCGTCCCGCCGAGCCGAAGTCCGCGTCGAACTGGCGCACGTAGGCGGGCATGACCGAACCGTAGTAAGAAACGCCGTCAAGCTCCAAATAGATATAGTGACTGCCGTACATTTTCCAACTTCCCGTGTACGCGCCCGAAACAGTACCGTCCGCGTTCAGCGTGCAATCCTTCGCATGCCCGATCGTCGCCTTCGTCGTGTACGACACGTTCGCCGATTCCAGCACGACCGTGGAGAATTTTCCGTCCTTCGCCTTGGAAAGCAGCTCCTCCTTGGTGACGTCGCCCGCCTTCTCGCCCGCATAGCGGTTGGGGTTGATGACGAGCTGACCCTTGGAGTTGAAGTCGTAAAGACTTGTATAGAGATAATGTTCGCCCTCTTGGAAGGAAGGCTTATTATCTTTGGTTCCCTCCGAAACGCGGGTATGATAGATGATCAGGTTGCGCCCGTCGGTGGTGGTGAGCATATCGTTGTGCCCGGGGATATAATAGTTGAGATCCTTTTGGTTGTGGGGAATGGTGGTAGATCCCGTAACGCCCTGCCCCTCTTTTCTCCACGTCCAGCTCGCCGAAACCTGCAACCCGCTCGTACCGCGCTCGGAGGTGAAATTGCCGTCGGGAGCGTCGCTCGTCCACACGCGCATATTGTAGTTGTAGGCGAGCGCGCCCCAAGAGCCCATCATGTAATATTGGCTCTTGTCCTGCCATTTGCTCTCGTCGTATTCCTCGGTTTTGATGTCGCCGTTATAAATTTTTACGGTATGGTGGGAAATCGCCGAGCCCTCGGCGTTGAAGCCGTTCCCCGTCAGAATTTTCGTACCGGGATCGGTCGCCGCCCCCGACTTTCTCAGCCCCGTCTGCGCATCGAGCTCAATGGTCGCAAATCCCGTGCCGTAAGAGCCGTAGGAAAGATACATTTTGCCGTCGGGCGTATAGTAGACGCTGGGGTCGATTTCGTTGAGCCCGCCGTCGCCGTTGCCGTGCTGAACGATGATGCTCTCGTAGGTGTACGGCCCCTCGATGCCCACGGTTGATTTGCACTTGAAAATAATCGACTGCATGGAGCCGAACGCCGCCGTCCAGCAGGAATACAGCCACCATTCGCCGTCCGCGTCGAGCGAAGCGTTGCTCGTTGCGGGCACGACGTCGGGCGCCCAAAGCGTCCAGCAAGCGTTTTTCCAATCGCCGAACTTGGAAAGCACGTCGTAAACGGGTTGAAGCTCCGCCGTCTTGTTTTGGTACATACTCTTCACGTCCGATTCTTTCGTGGAGGAAGTGAACCCCTTGATCGCGGGCTCTTTTCTCTCCCACTGATAGAGGTTCTCGCTTCTGCGCACCTGAACGCCGTACTGGTCGTTGTCGGTGGAGAAGGCGTAATAGACGGACTTGCCGTCCTTTTTCGCCTCAACGAACACGGGGTCGTGCGTGGAATTCATTCCGACGCCCGATTCCGTGCGCGTGCCGTCCTCGTAAATCGTGTCGAGATATCCGACGGGCATGACTGCCTTGGTCGAAGTATCGGTGGGCGGATTATCGTCTTTGGGCGGCTCGTTGGGATCTCCGCAAGCCGAGAGCGCCGCCAAGGAAAGCACGAAAATAGGTGCAAGCGCCAAACAAAGTGTCTTTTTGGTTTTCATAACGTATCCCCTTTTTTTGTATTCCGCAAATCGCCATTTGCGGTGATTGCAGTTGTTGAAGTAAAAACGGAGCGTCGCCGCTCCGTTTTGAATTACTCTTTGGAACCGGTAAGCATGAGCGAGCCGATAATCATTTTTTGGAAGCAAGCAAAGAGAATGATGACGGGCAGGACGCACATGACGGAAGCCGCGATAACGGGCGCCGTGTTGTTCCCGTCCACCGCGTTGTTCATGATGTACATTGCATGAGGCAGGTTGATCCACTGCGAGCCCGGATCGATAAAGATGAAAGAGCCCATATAGTTGTTCCAGCAACCCATGAAGGACAGAAGTCCCTGTGCCATGATCGCGGGCAATGCGAGCGGAAGAATAAACCCGAAGAAAATTCTCGGATACCCCGCGCCGTCGATTTTCGCCGCCTCGATGATGGAGGTGGGAAGCCCGAACAGGAACTGGCGGATAAAGAACGCCGTCATGATCGAGCCGAACAGCCCCGGTACGACAAGAGCGAGCGCGTTGCGCATATTCCATGTGCCGTATAACACGTACTGCGCAGCCATAATGGAAGGCCCGGGAACCATGATTGCCGCAAGCAGGAACAGGAACACCTTATCTCTGCCGAACCAGTTGATCTTGGCGAACGAGAACGCCGCCATCGTGGAAGTGATAACGCCCACCACGACGGGCACGATGGAATAGATGAGGTTGTTTCCGACCGCACGCCAGTAACTGAATGCGGGGTTGAAGATACCGCCCGAAAATCCGTCTTGGAACAGTTTATAGTAGTTGTAGAAAATTCCGCCGTAGGGCATTTCGGAATTCCAAGTGCTCACGCTCGGCCACCAAACCATTTCGCGGAACAAGTCCGCCGTGGAAGAATCCCAAGTGTTTGCAAATGAGCCCGCGATCATCCACCAAAACGGATAGACCATGAGGAATGCTCCGAAAAGCAGAACGATATAAGTAACGATATCTCCCACGAGCTTGGCGCGCTTTTTACTCGCACGGTGCGTTTTGGAAGAAAAACCGAAGAAAGCAAGCACTGCGCCGACCGCATGACGGAAGGTAGAATAATGAACTTCTTCCTCAGCGGGAACGTTGTTTTCATTGATAACGTTTTCCATTTTTCTTTCCTCCTCAGTCTTTTTTCCTCGAATCCAGCCAGAACTGGAAGAGCGTAAGTATTAAGATGATGACCGCAAGAATCATACCGTAGGCAGCGCCCTGCGAAGGATAGGCGGACGGGCTCTTCGCCGTTCCGTGATACCAAATAAGACTTACAAAACCCGACGTCATCAAGTTGGGATAGCCCTGCGCGACGTTCGTGCCGAAGAACAGCTCGGGCTCTGCATAGATCTGCATTCCGCCGATGACCGCCGTTACGACGTTGTAAAAGATAACGGGATACAAATCGGGCATCGTCACTTTCCAAAACGTTGTCCAGCCGTTCGCACCGTCGATCTGCGCCGCTTCCTTGGTGGAAGCGTTTACGCCCGAAAGCCCCGCAACGTATAGAATGATCGTACCGCCCAAACCCTTCCACACGGACATGATGACGATCATCGTCTTGCTGAGCAGTCCCTGCGTCCAATAGGGGTCTTTCCCTCCCCAATCGGGGTTTCCTTCACCAAGCCAAGGAATTACCTTTCCGCCGAGGATTTGGTTAAACACGCCGTCGTCCGTGAACATGATGCGGAACGTATAGACGATTGCGATCGTGCTTGCAACGCAAGGGAGATAGTAGAGCACGCGGAACACGCTTCCGCCCTTGATGTCGCGCGACATACAAACCGCGAAGAACACGGAAAGAACCATGCCGATCGGAATCCCGATCAAATAAAACACCGTGTTGAACATGGTAGCCCACATTGCGTTGCTTGTTCTTCCGAAACCGATGATCTCGCCGACCTCGTTATAGATGGGCTGAGTCTTTGCCCAATCGCTTGTGAACCACGCCTTTTCGGAAAAAGCAAACCGATACCAATAAAACGGATCGTATTCCTTTCCGATTACTCCGCCCGCGCTTTCCGCCGTCATGTCGAACACGCTCTTGTCGCCGCTGAACATCTTCCCTAAATATTCCCATATCCCGCCGGAATTGACGTTATAGTTGGTAAAAGAAAGCAACAGCGCGATTACCAGCGCAAAGTAAACGAATACGACCGTTCCGACAATGAGAGGCAAGCAGAACGCCCAACCCCAGATGTTATCCTGCAACTTTTGCTGGTTGACGGGCTTTCTCTTTTTCTTCTCGGGAATCACCGCTTCCGCTACGGCTTCCGCCGCCTGCGCTACGGTTATATTTTCTTCCATTCTTATCCCTCCTTCCGAAAGATTTACGGCAGTCCCGCCCCGAAAACGGGACCGCCGTACTTATTTTACGAGTTGGTATTCAAGCTGTTCTGCGCCGCGCTTGCCGAGGTAAGGCAGTAAAGAGCAGGCGTCCAGAAATCTTTTCTGTTTGCACCCGATAACGTGCTGTCCGTAATCGAGTGAGCAATCTTGTTGCCGAACGCTTGTTTCTGCGCGCTGGAAAGCTCTCTTTGGTTGATATAGGCAAGAAGCGTAGATTGACCGCCGCCGTTCAGCGTGCCGAGCCAAGTGTCCTTTTCGGTATACATACTTGCATCTCTTACCGAGTTGAGCCCGTACTGCATTCTGATGTTGAGATCGCGTTCCGCATAATTGAAGCAAACCATTCTCAGAACCTTCATCGCAAACGCGATGTTCGTATCGTTACCGCCCGCGAAATCTTTGAGCACGACGTCCGCATATTGCTCGTCGTAACGGAGCGCGCCCTCACCCTTCGGCGCACCCGCCTTGTAGTGACCGTAACCGCTCTGCTCGACCCACTGCTTGACCGTCAAATCTCTCTTTGAGGAACCCGTCAGGGAATCCGCCGCCAAAGCGAGCGCTACTTGATAGTAGTAATCCCAAACCGCTCTGCCCTCGCCCGCGGGCGTGTCCGCAAAGCCGTCGGGGGTCAGCATATCTTTGAAGGATTTATCCGCATACGCTTCGTCCTGATAATACAGGAAATCGGAGCACTGATCGATGAAGTTGGGGAGCTGCGCGCCCGCATAGGTGAGCGTGACCTGCTCTTCTCTGCCGACCGTAAGCGCCGCAATGAGGGAGGGCGCCGCCGCTTTCTTCCAATATTCGTTGCTGTCCGAAGTGAGCTCGGCAAGTCTGCCGTTCGCCGCATACCCTACGGAGTCCATGCGGGCAGCCCATTTATCCTGACGTTTGATTTGGTTGTTCTCGATTTCCGTCTTGGTATAGACTTTCTTTCCCGAGGATAGCGCACTGCGCTGATCGTAATCGCCGTTCGCACTGTCGCCCGTGCCCTTCGCCTTTTCGTTGTTGCTGTAAGTGACGGGGTCATAGTTGGCGTCTTTGGTTTCGGTATAGAGCGCAAGCCGTTCGGAAACGGGCGTAGGCATCTGACCGAATTCGAACACGTCCATCTTGGTATCGTTACGGGTCGCCGCGTCCCAGGTACCCGCGCCGTAGAACACCGCCGCGCCCATACGGAAATAATCCCAACCGGAAGCCGTCTTGGTGGTATCGGTATCGCCCGCGTTGCCGGAGTTGCCGTTCCAGGTAGAACCGAATTCCTGATAAGCGCCGTACGTTTCCATGAAGTTCTTACTGTCCATACCGTACTGCACCTTCGCGTTTCTCGTCGTGCCGTCGAGGTTGAGCTTGGCGCGATCCTCGCTGTTCGTTCCGCCGATTTCATAAGCGGATTTATTCGCGTCGAGGGTTACGCCGTTCGAACATTTCGTAGAATTGCTATTGATGAGGTCGGCGTCGTTGGAGGCAAGCCAAGGAAGAAGGTAGAGCGCGTTGCCCTGCGTGCCTTCGTACTGCTCGCTGCCGTAAATTGCTTGCTGACCGCTCGAAATAGTCAATCCGCCCGCTCCTTGGGTCGGCGTCGAAGAATCCCAATCGAACGTATTGAGATAATAAGTCACCGCCCAAACGAGCGCGCCGTATTCGGCATAAGTGAATACCGTGTGGCCGAGGCTCGCGTCGTAAGGAACATTCGTCGCCTTCGCGTTTGCCTGATCGGTAATTTCGAAAGTGTCGCCGGGGAAGCCGGGGAGAGTAACGGTGTAACCTCCGCCCGCCGTAAACTCGTCCGTCGCGCACGCCATGGGATCCCCCGCGTTGAGCGCTTCCGTAAAGGTCGCATAGCGATAGAAGTTGAACGGTTTATAGGTGACGGGAACGCCGACCGCAATGAGGGGAGCTTCCTGTCCCTCCACCGCCTTTGCCGTCGTGCCGTCTGAAAGCGTATAGTCGCCGCTCGCCGCGAAAGTCGCAACGTTATCGTTTTTGCCCGTATAGCCCTCGTATTCCAATTTGGAAGCAACCGTCGTCTTGCTCGCGCTCTTCACCTTGCGGGCAGTAGAGCCCTTCGTCGTTTCGTACGCCTTCTTCATCGCGTCGGAGAAATATTTTTTATTGTAACCCATCGAGAAGTTGGAGTAGTCCTTCGGAAGTCCGTAGATGCCGACTTTGTCCGAGCCGCTCGTAGTATAGAAACCCGCGCCGTTCGCTCCGTCCGCACGGTACTCGATTTGCTGACCGGGAGAATAACTCGCCGCAGTAGAATTTCCGTAATAAGAAATCGCGTTCGACCAAATACCTGCGATATTTTGAACCGCCTGCGCGTCGGTCGTCAGGTAATCGGTCAAATCCATAACGGTACCCGCTTTCGCATAGCTTTGCACGTATTTAGGCGACAAATAAATGATGTCCTGAATGTTATTGCGTCCGCCGTTCAAGCGTTTGCTTAAATCGCTGAAATACTCCGCTTTGTCGTAGTTCACGGTCAAATCGACTTTTACGGGCTGTCCCGTTTTGGCTTCGTACTCTTTTTCCCACTTTCTGCAAATGGTATTATTGGTGTGTTCGTCCGCCTTGTTGCAGAAAATATAAACGGAAATTTCTTCGGGATTGCTCACCGTCGAATTGCCGTTATTTCCGCAACCGGCAGCCGCCAGCGCAACGCCGCTTACCATCACCGCGGAGAGCGCCACGAGAGATACGTTTTTCAACCATCTTCTCTTATTTGCCTTCATGTTTCTAAATTCCTCCCTTTTCGTTACAAAATTGAAAATACAAGTCCTCGGGGTTCCCGCCCGTTGGGGGTATTGGGCAGTAAAAAACACCCGTCCGGAAAAAATTCCGCCGAGAGGGTGAAGAAAATAAAAATAGACGCATTCGTAAACCTTGCTTCGTTACGCAAAAAAAGTGCAAGCAAAAAAGTTAGCGAATACGCCTCATATCATGACTTCCCCCCATCGTCATTTCTTGTAGTGACTTTAATATAGCACACCCTTCTCGGTTTGTCAATGGTCTTTTGGAAATTTTTTTGTGATAATTTCACCTTTTTTTATACTTTTTTAGAGAAAACTCACCAAAAGACGATTTTTTGCTCGATATTTTGGAATTTTCCGCCTTTTCTGCCATTTTTTAGGCGATTTTTTCGCTTAGCGAACCGCAATTTGCTCTTCCCGTAAAAAAAGGCGGAGAATCGCGTTGACCGCGTTCTTCGCCTTTTGCTATATTATATTGTTTCCCTTTACTCCATACGGTCGAGAATGTCCAGAATCTCGCTGATCCGTTCCAAATCGTCGCGCGTGTAGTAATCGATATAAATTCTGCCCTTTTTATCCGTGCCGATGAGAGATACTTTGGTGCGGAAAGACCCGCGCATCCGTTCCACGAGATGTTTGAGCTCCGCGCTTGCAAGCGCGTTTTTCTTTTCCTTGTCCTTTGCCAAAACCTCGGGCGGATTCAGGAACTGCTTGACGGCGCGTTCCATATCCCGCACCGACCAGCCGTTTCTCACGCATTCGCGGGCAAGCTCGCCCTGCGATTCCTGCGGTACGGTCACGAGCGTTCTCGCGTGCCCGGAAGACAGTTTTCCCTCTCTCACGAGCGCGACGACCTCGGACGACAGCGTTAACAAACGAAGGGTGTTGGCGATGGCGGGACGGGATTTGCCGAGCCGTTCTGCGAGCACCTCCTGCGTCAGACTGAACTCTTCCATGAGCCGTTTCATGCCGTACGCCGCTTCGATGGGGTTCAAATCCTCGCGCTGTAAGTTCTCGATCAGGGAGATTTCTTGGATTTCCCGCTCGTCAAGTTCTTTTACGATAACGGGCACTTTCGAAAGACCTGCGCGCATCGCCGCACGGTAACGGCGTTCGCCTGCGATGATCATATACCGTCCGCCTGCCGCCTTGTTTACGACAAGGGGCATAATGACGCCGTGCTCCTTAATGGAATTGGCGAGATCGTTCAGCGCGTTCTCGTCGAACGCCTTACGCGGTTGGTCGGGATTGGGATAAATGTCCGAAATATCGACCTCCGCCGCGTTCCCCGTTTCCGTTTGCGCGTTCCCGTATGCCTCTTCCGTTTCGCTAAATAACGCGGAAAGCCCCTTTCCGAGTCCTTTCACCATAATTTATTCTCCTTCTCTCTCTGTTTTTTTCATAAATTCTTCCGTTAAAGCGCTGTATGCCCGCGCGCCCATACACTTGGGATCGTGGAGCAGAATCGGTTTGCCGTGGCTGGGCGCCTCCGAAAGGCGCACGTTGCGCGGGATCACGATCTCGTACAGCTTTTTCGTAAAATATTTCTTGATTTCCGCCGCGATCTGTTTACTGATGAGCGAACGTCCGTCGTACATCGTGAGCACGACGCCCTCCACCTTCAACCCCTTGTTGAGGTGCTGGCGCACAAGCGCGATGGTGTTCATGAGCTGCGAAAGCCCCTCCAAAGCGTAATATTCGCTCTGAATGGGAATGATCACGCTGTCGGCCGCGGCAAGCGCGTTAATGGTGATCAGCCCTAAGGAAGGAGGACAGTCGATCAGTATGTAATCGTACTCTCCGCGCACCTTTTCCAAGGCGCCTTTGAGTACTTTCTCACGGCTCTTTTTATAGACGAGCTCCACCTCCGCACCCGCGAGATCGATGTTGGAGGGCAAAATAAACAGGTTTTCGAGCTCGGTGGTAAGAGTATTCTCCTTTACTTCCTCCTCGTCGATCAACACGTTGTATACCGATTTTTTAAGCGTGCTCTTTGAAAAGCCGAGCCCCGTCGTAGCGTTTCCCTGCGGGTCGAGATCGATGAGCAAAACCTTCCGCTTGGCGGTCGCGAGATACGCCGCCATATTGACGCAGGTGGTCGTCTTTCCTACGCCGCCCTTTTGGTTGGAAAACGAAATGATTTTTCCCATACCTTACTCCTTATCGTCGTTGGTTCCGGAGTTTTTCGGCTCCTCTTTTGCAGGCTCCGCTTTCGCTTCTCCGCTCTTATCTTCCGTTGCCTCCGTCTTCTCCGGAAGTTCCTTTTTCTCGGGCGCGGGCGCGCTCTCCGATCTCATTCCCTGTTCGCCGAAGGGGGCGTCGGGCATACCCTTATCGTGATCCTCCAAATATTTCAATACCTCGGTGTAGCTTGCGCCCTCCATGAGCATATCCACTTCCTTGGTATAAATGGTTTCGCACTCCACGAGCACGCGCGCCATATTGTCGAGGATCGAACGTTTTTCAAGCAGAAGCTTCTTCGCGCGCTGGTATGCGCTCGACACGATCGCTTTGACCTCCGCGTCGATGACTGCGGCGGTTTCCTCGCTGTACGAGGAGCGTTCCTCGAAGTCCCGCCCGATAAAGACAGGGCCGTCGCTCGCATAAACGATAGGTCCGAGCTTTTCGCTCATGCCCCACTCCGTCACCATTTTGCGCGCAATCTGCGTGACCTTTTTAATATCGCTCGACGCGCCCGCCGAGATGTCCTGAATGACGATCTCCTCCGCAACTCTTCCGCCGAGCAACATACAAATCATATCGTTAAGTTTCTTAACGGTATAGTCGGTGTCGTCGTTCTCGGGGCGGGTAAGCGTATAACCGCCCGCCATACCGCGCGGAATTATGGATACTTCGTGTACGTTCTCATTCTTTTCGCAGAGCTTCGCAAGGATCGCGTGACCCGCCTCGTGATAGGCGGTACACTTCTTATCCGCCTCCGTCACCACACGGCTCTTCTTCTGAGGCCCCATAATAACTTTGTTAATCCCTTCATAAAGTTCGTGGTTTCCGATCATCGTCTTATTGGCACGCGCGGCCAAAATCGCCGCTTCGTTCAAAAGATTGGCGAGATCCGCTCCCGAGAACCCGCTCGTCATGCGGGCAATGATCTTGAAGTTAACTTCGGGAGCCAACGGCTTATTTCTTGCATGAACTTTGAGAATCTGCTCTCTTCCCTTCACGTCGGGCAGGTTGACGTAAATCTGTCTATCGAATCTGCCGGGACGAAGCAAAGCATCGTCGAGAATGTCGGCACGGTTGGTTGCCGCCATAACGATAACGCCCTCGTTCGTCTCGAATCCGTCCATCTGAACAAGAATCTGGTTGAGGGTTTGTTCGCGCTCGTCATGACCGCCCCCCAATCCTGCGCCGCGCTGACGCCCCACTGCGTCGATTTCATCGATGAAAATGATGCAGGGCTGATTACGTTTTGCCATATCGAACAAATCGCGTACGCGCGACGCACCCACGCCCACGTACATCTCTACGAAGTCCGAACCGCTTACGGAAAAGAAGGGAACGCCCGCTTCGCCTGCAACCGCTTTCGCAAACAGCGTTTTTCCCGTTCCGGGAGGGCCTACGAGAAGCACCCCCTTAGGAATCTTCGCACCGAGGTCGGAGAACTTTTTAGGGCTGCGTAAGAACTCTACAACCTCTTTCAGCTCTTCCTTTTCCTCTTCCGCACCCGCAACGTCGGAGAAACGCACTTTTAAGTTGGTAGACACGCGCGCTTTGGTCTTGCCGAAATTCATGACCTTGCCGCCACCGCCGCTCGCCGCGCGCATCGTAATAATGAGGAGCACACCCGCAACCACGAGAATGCCGATATAGATTACGTTCCCCCATCCGCTCCCCGCGTTCGGATTGCTGTAATCATACTGCACATTGTATTCTTCCAACCACTCTTCCAGCGTCGCAAATCCGTCTACGGTATGCATATTGGAAATGTACGCCCAATGGTCATAGCTACCCGAATTAGTCTTTTTGTCGCTAAAACTACCGTAAATGGTATATCCGTCGATATAAACGCGCGCGAATTTCTCACCGCTTAATATGGGTTGTTTGTCCCCGTTCTCGTCAACTTCAAACCCTTTGACGTGCGTAATAAATTCGCTTGTGGTCATCTTCTTGTTGTCCTTGATCACCGTGGTTAAGATGAAATATAACCCGATGCCGAGTGCCAACGCCAAGACAACCGCAATGATTGCTTTTGCCATCTTACTCAAATCTAATTCTCCTTATTTTCATTATTATTGTCCGCATGTCAGTATGCGTAATTTCAACGGCATTATTGTATCACATATCACAAAAATAATCAAGTGTTTCATGGAAATTCTTTCCGATTTTTCATAATTATCACAAAAACACCTCAAAATCCGCTTTTTTTGCCTTGCGTTAGCTTATTTTGACCGTTTTTATTGTTTCACATGAAACACTCCCGAGGATTTTCTCAAAAATCAGTGTTTCACGTGAAACATTCGGTGCTAATATTTGACCATGGGCGTAACTGATTTTTTATTCTATGCCGGTATGATAATAAATAGACTGCCGTCATTGATAACGTTCCTTTTTTGTGTTATTATCATGACTTAATTTATGTTATGGGAGCTATCTTTCCCCGTAATGGAAAACCTTACACTAAGTATTGTTCAGACGGTTTTCTACACCCGTTGCAGCTTTCCGTATCGAAGGTATAGTCGTCGGTATAATTTTTATGTTTTACTCGGAAATGATAAAAAAAGAATCGCAATACGCGATTCTTTTTGGAATTTATATGGCGCAAAAATCTTAATAGTAGCGCATTTTTAACAGGGTCGTTGCTTTGTTAAGATTCTAACTAATTTATTCTAAAAAACTGAAATTTGCGAGATATGCAAAGAATTCAGACTTATAGATGGCTCCCACTACGCCGCTGTTTGAAATAAAGTCGTTGAGCGCCGTCACGTTCAAACCGTTTGCGATCCAATAGAAAATCGTCATCACCAAGAAAAAGACGAATAGCGCTTCTACAAGTCCGAACAGTCCGCCCGCAAAGCGGTTTATCACCTCAAAGGGTTTTAAACTCTCGGCGAGAGCCGTTCCCACCTTTCCCAAGAGCCATGCGGCGAGCTTTGTTCCTACGGCAAGCAAGATAAAGCAAATAATATACGAAATCCAGCCCGCGACTTTCATGCTGAGCGCACCGCTCGCCATAAGGGAGGTAAAGCCGAACCATTCCTCAAACTTGGCGCTGAGGGCGTTTGCAAAGGTGAACGCCACGATGCCGGCAAAGACGACTCCCGCGATCTTACACACGCTCTTGATAAAGCCCGCCTTCGCTCCCAAAAAGATTCCGAGCAGCAGGACGATAAAAAATATTACGTCGAGTATCCAGGACATGATTCTCCTTAAAAAAACGCCTGCGCGTCTAACATATGTTATTATCCCATTCTCGGGGAAAAAAGTCAACCTATTCTCGCATTTTCCGTTTAAATTTTCATAAATCGGGAAATAATCTACGAGAAATTATGAGCTTGGAGTATGATTATGGAGTACAGTTTTCATTTTTATAATTCGATGGCGGAAACGGGGCTGATGCTCGCGTTGGAAAAGACCTTAGGGCCTTTGACCGCTCCGCCGGTCATTTTATGCATCGGAAGCGATCTTGCCGTAGGCGACTCGCTCGGGCCCGTAACGGGCACTCTGCTGAGAAGATGCGGCGCCGAATGCGGATTTATTTACGGCACTTTGCAAAACCCCGTTACAGCGAAGGAAGTGAAGTACGTAAACGCGTTTTTGCGCAAAACTCACCCCGACAGCAAAATCATCGCCGTCGACGCGGCGGTAGGGGAAGAGTCGGAGGTAGGGCTTTTGAAAGTAATCGACGGTTCTCTCCGCCCCGGCTCGGGCGCAAACAAACGGCTTGGTAAAGTGGGGGACGTTTCCGTGCTCGGCATCGTCGCGCGCAAATCGGCGTTTTCCTATTCTTTGCTCAATCTCACACGCCTGAATATGGTATATTCCATGGCGGAAACGGTAGCGGGAGCGATCTATTCTCTTTCTCTTCGGGGAATCGAAGCCAAACGCGCGTGAAAATTTCACAATATTATTGTCATTGCGATGTTAAATTGTTTCACACTCACAAAATTTAACATTCATTTCGCCCACGGTTTATTTTCTTGACGAAAATGTTAAGAAGTAATAAAATGAAAGAAAAAAGGAGTGTGCAAAATGGTTAAGACAACCAAGACGAAGACTTACGATACGGAAAAAGCTACGATTGCGAAAAAGGTAACGAGCGGATACTACGGCGATCCCGCAGGATATGAAACGACGATGTACGTTACCGCGGAGGGCGACTATTTTCTTTATACCAACGGCGGGGAAGCTTCTCCCTTCAAGGAAGAGAAAATTACCGCTTACACCAAAGCAAACGCAAAAAAATGGTTGGAGGAGAACTGAGTTTTCCGACGCGCTTGCACTTTTGTGCAGGCGTTTTTTGTTGCCGTTTTTGGGGAATGAAAGACTCACCTTGACTCAAAGGGAGTCTTTTTTAGTAGAAGGGTAGGGGTGAAAGGACAAATAAAAACCCGCCGCAATTACACGGTGGGTTTCACAAAACAATATTTTTTCACTGATTGTAAGATTATTCTTCGCTATTTTCGTCGTCTGATTTTCCGAGATAAGTTCCGAAGAATCCGCTGAAACCGCTTTTTTTGTAACCGCTTCCCGAACTTTCGCGGTGCAAGCTCGTTCCCGACGATTCCGGCGTGCCTTCTGCGGGAAGCTCGCGCTTCGGATAGGGCTTTCTATCGCCGTATTTGTCAAACTTTCTCTCGCGGTCTTTTCCGCCCTTTTTAAAGCCGCCGTTTCTGCCGCCGCGGTCGTTCCTGTCGTTCCGGTCGAATTTGCGACCGCCGTTTCTCATGTTTTTGGGAATGATCACTACGTATCTCACGGGTTCTTTCCCTTCGCTCGCCGTCGTCACTTCTTCGTTATCGGCAAGCGCGGAATGGATAATTCTGCGCTCATAGGGGTTCATCGGCTCTAAACGCATTCTTTTGCCGAGGCGCACCGCCTTCGCCGCAAGCTTTTCCGCCACCCGTTTCAAGGTTTCCTCGCGTTCCTCGCGGTAATTCCCGCAATCCACGACCACGCGTTTATAATCTCTTCTGCCCGTGTTGGCAACGGCTCCCGCAAGCGTCTGAACGGCGTCGATCAGCTCGCCTCTTCTGCCGATGATTCTGCGGGCGGACTCCGCCTCCAACTCGATGATGATTTTTTCGTCCTCGCTCGCAAGCGTAGGCTGAGCTTCCACGCCGAGAATGGGGAAGAGCCCCTCCAAAAATTTCACGGCGCGCTGACCGTCCGTCAGCGTTTCCTTAACGGTGAGCGACACTTTCGCGGGCACCGATCCGAACAGCTTCTTTTTTCCCTCGTCCAACACGACGACTTCCACTTCCTCGCGCGCTACGCCGAGCTCTTTCAGTCCGATCTCAACGGCTTCCTCCACAGTCTTGCCGCTGTACTCCTTGTTTGCCATTTCTCTTTCCTCTGTCTTATTTTTTCTTGGACTTTTTGTCCTTTTTGTCGTTGTTTCCCTGCGTCTGCCAGGGCAGTCTGCGGGTGTATTTTTCCTTCAACGCCTCTTCTTCCTTCTTTTTGAAAATGCGTCCGATGATCAAATTCGAAAGGAGCATGACGATAATGGAAATGATACTGCTCATCGTCATATAGATGGAGAACGCCGCACTGTAAAAGAACGCGAAAATTCCGTAAATGAGCGGCATGATAATGAGCATCATTTTCTGCGACCGCGCGCCCGAACCGTCTACCGTCTGATATTGGTTGGTTTCCTTAGAACTCTTCATGGAAAGAATCTGAGAGAGCACCATAAACCCGATCGACAATATAATCAAAATAAAATATCCGTTGGGGGCGTCGGTGAATTCCGACAGCTCCGACACAAGGTTGTCGTACCGCGTTTCGTCGAACACGGCGGTGAGTTCGACCTCCGTATCATCCGCTAAAACGACGTCCATATCTCCGAACGACTTTTTAAATCCGCTGTAATCCTTGATAGGGTGTTCGTAGGAAACGTCGGGATACCAAACGTTTTTTACCCATAAAAAGCTCGAATCGCTCTCCAAATACCATTCTCTCGCCGCCGTCGCGCCGATTTTTACGGCATAATCCTTGCAGGCTTTCTCCCGCGCGTCCTTTTCCTGCGATTCGGAAAGGCTTCCGCCGTTCTCGCTTGCCGATTGCTTCGCCGCCGCGACCGCCTCTTCCACAAATTCGTTAGGCGTCTTGTCCGCCACGATTTTTTGATCGTACGCGAGCAATTTTTCCGTGTCGAGCTTATATTCCTTGCGCATTTTTCCTTCCAAGGAATAATTGTAGTAGATAAACTTGTCCGCCCTGTCGGAGGTCACTTGCATGATCTTGGTGCCGTTCACCTCCGCCATCGTGTAGGTGATCCCGTTTTCCGCGTCGACAAGGGGAGTTTGAGGGTCCCAAGCGATCGTCAGATCGTCGTTTTCCTTTCCGTCGACGGGAAGGCGGTAATCCAAGCCCTCCACAATATAAGAATTGAGCGCGGAATTGTACGCTTCGGACATATGCACGTACATATTGAGGTTTGCGTACGAGGAATAGGTGCGGAAGCCCTGGAACGCCACGATGATAATGACGAGCGAAATGATCATGGGCAGACACGCGCCGAACATACTGTATCCGTTCTTTTTGTACAGCTCCATCATCTTCTGGCTGTACATATTTTTATCGTTCGCGTACTGTTTTTGCAGCTTTTCAAGCTCCGGCTGCATCTGTCGCATGATGAGCGTCTGTTTACGCATTTTTACCCGTTGGTAAATGTCGAAGGGGAGGGTGATCGCCTTTAATACGATGGTGAACACGATGATCCCGAGACCGATGATCCCGACGCCCTCGATGATCACTCTCGCAAAATGACCGAGCCAATCCAGCCCGACCGAATACCCCTGCTCCAACAGGGAAAAGTCTAAAATTGTATTGAGTAAATTGGTCATTTCCTTCCCCGTTCGGAAACTCCGTATCTGTGACGCGAGCAAGATTGCGCTGAGCTTCCTTTTTTAAACAAGCCACTTCCTTTTCCAAAAAACCTCGGGCGCGGGATCTATCCCGCCTTTGGAAAGGGGATTGCACCTCAATATCCGCCACGTTCCCAATAATATGCCGATCACGACCCCCCAATTATTGATGCACCGCTTGGTGTACTCCGAGCAGGTGGGGGAATATAGGCAGGTATGGCGGGAGAGATGTTTTTGATAAAAGCAAATCAGCCGAATACAAAATGCCCGTAAAAACGGTTTAAACACCGTCTTTCTCAGATATTTCGTATTCTGCCGTATCAGTTGTCGGGTGTTGATCTTCAATCAGACGTTCCCTTCCGAGTATTTTTCCGATGTCCTGCGCAAACCGCGCATAGGAATAGCTTTCAGTTACCTTCGGAATCAAAAGAAAGGCGCAAGGCGTTTTCAGCCCGTCCGCAAATTTTCGGAACGCTTCCCGCAGGAGGCGCTTTATAAAGTTGCGCTGCGTGCTCTTGCCGTATTTTTTCCCCACGCACACCGCCATTCGCGTTTGCTTCGCGGGCACGTAAACGACGGTAAGCGAGCCCGTATGGGCACGCTTGCCGTTCTTTAAAATACCGGTGATCTCTTTTTTCTTCTTGATCCGAAGATAATTCATGCGCTTTTACGCGGAAATGTGCTTTCTACCCTTGTTTCTTCTTCTTTGAAGGGTATTTCTGCCCCCCTTGGTCGCCATTCTCTTACGGAAGCCGTGTACTTTGCTTCTCTGTCTTTTTTTCGGCTGATAAGTTCTTTTCATGATCGTTCTCCTAATATGTTCCGTTACGGAATTTTCGTTTCTTTTCGATTATAATGTTTTTACGCCATGCCGTCAAGCAATTATGAGGCGTTTCTTACGGGTAAGATGAGATATAAACTCTCTTTTTGGGTATTATTTTGCAGAATAAAGGGGGAAATCGCGCCGTTGAAGGAAATTACCACCTCGTCCTCCGAAAGCGCGCGCAGGGCGTCGAGGAGGAATTTCGCGTTCATGGAAATTTTCAGTTCCGCGCCGTCTACCTCGGCTCCCACCTTTTCCGCAACGGCTCCGATCTCGGAGGCGGAGGAAACGCTCACCCCGCCGTGCTCCACGTCGAAGGTGATAAGGTTGTTTTTATCTCCGCGAATGAGGATCGCCGCGCGCTCCACGCTCGCCGTCAGCTCCTGACGGCCGAACTTCACGTTGGTAGAGAACTTCGCGGGGATCACGTTTTCCTTTTTAATGAAATCTCCCTGATACAGGCGGGACACGATCACCGTGCCCTCGTTGCTCATCATGAGCATTCCGCCTTGGGTGTAAACGGTCACGTCCTTGTCGTCCTCGTTTAAAAGCTTGGAAATTTCGCTGAGCGTGCGGGCGGGGCACACGATGGAGCGTTCCCCGCTCTTGGATAAAATTTCCGTGCTCGACACGGCAAGACGGTACCCGTCGAGCGCGGTCACTTCGAGCTTGTCCTTAAATTCGAGCAAACATCCCTTTAACACGGGGCGGGCGTCGTCCTGCGCGCAGCAGAAAACGGTGTCCGCGATCACCTTTTTTAAATTGCCCTGTTTGAGTACGAAATAGTTTTCCCCGATTTCGAGGTCGATTTTGGGGAATTCCTCCGCGTCGATGGTCTGCATCGAGGTTCCGCTGTCGCGGTAACGGATATCCATTCCCTTGTCCGTCGTGGAAATGCACACCTCTTCTCCCGCAAGCTTGGATACGAAGTCGGAGAACAGCTTTCCGGGAACGCAGATCTCTCCGCTTTCGAACACCTCCGCCTTTACCTTCTTTTGAATGGAAAGCTCGCCGTCGGTCGCAAACAGGGTGATCTCCTCCCTGTCCGCTCCGAGCTTGATGCACTCCATCACGGGGGCGGTGGTTCTGACGGCGCAAGCTTTGCTCACCTTCATCACCGCTTCCGAGAGAGATAACCCGTCGCATACGAATTTCATGTTGCTTCCTCCTTGATGCTTGTACTTTAAAAAAGATATATTATAATAATAGTAATAATAGCGTGGAATTGTGGATAACTCTCGGCCAAATGCATAAAGAGCTGAAAAACTACCCTTATTATAAACGAAAACAAGAATTTTTTCAAGCATTTTGGGGTGTTTTTGCAAAAGAAACGAATCGAATGGGAAAACTCCCGTTCGTGGATAATTTGTGGACAAGCCCGTGCTTTTCCACAACCCGTTTTCGGGTGCGGGAACACGGACTATGGGCGGTGCGCGAAAAAATTCCCGAACGGGGAGGAATTCCACAGAAAATCCCACAGTGTGGAAAATTTTTGCCCGTTCTTCCACAAAGCGTTGTAAAAAAGAAAAAATCGTGATATAATCGAGGCATGAACAAACCCGATTTCGCCCGTATCGAAGGGCTGTACAACGCGCATAAGGAACAATTCGACGCCTTTTTGGGGCTGTTGAGAGAGTATAACGCACGGTATAATTTAACGGCGATCACGCAGGAAAAGGACGTTTTATACAAACATTTTTACGATTCTTTGGCGGGAGAGGCGTATATATCCGAAAACGCGGAGGTCGTGGAGGTGGGCTCGGGCGCGGGCTTTCCCTCTTTGCCCTTGAAGATCGCGCGGGAGGATTTACGGTTCGCTCTCGTGGAGAGTACGGGCAAAAAGTGCGACTTTTTAAACGTGTGCGTGCGCGAACTGGGGCTGAAAAACGTGAGGGTTTTCCACAGCCGTGCGGAGGATTTGGGGAAAAACCCCGCCTTTCGCGAACATTTCGACGTTTGCTGTGCCCGCGCCGTCGCTTCTCTTCCCACCCTTGTGGAATACTGCCTGCCCTTTGTGAAGGTGGGCGGGAGCTTTCTTGCCTATAAAGGGGAGGCGGAGGAGGAGATCAAGGCGGGCAAACGCGCGTGCGAAACGCTCGGCGGGGGAGAGATCGAGAGCGCCGTCTTTTCCCTTCCCGAGGATTACGGCACGCGCACCCTTGTGCGGATCGGAAAAATCAAACATACGCCCGCCGTCTATCCGCGCGGGAACGGCAAAGAGAGGAGCAAACCGCTGTGAGAAGGACGTGCGCGCTCACGGGGCACAGGGATCTGCCCGATTCGTTCGATCGAAACGCTCTGTACGATAAGTTGGAGGAGCTCGTCAAGGACGGTTGCGATACCTTTTTATGCGGCATGGCGGTCGGTTTCGATCTGACGGCGCTCGAATGCCTCGTTCACTTAAAGCGGAAATACAAACTGTTTTTGGAGGCGTGCATTCCGTTCGGCGGACAGGAATCGCGCTATTCCGAGCAAGAAAAAGAGCGCTATCGAGCGCTCATTCAGTGGTGCGATAAAAAGACGGTGCTCTTCAAAGGCTACCGTAACGGCTGTTTTCTCGTGCGCGACCGCTACATGGTAGACTGCGCCGACTGCGTGTTTGCATATTGCACGCGCGCTACGGGCGGAACCGCCTACACGATAAATTATGCCCGTGAAAAGGGATTGGAGATTTTCTATTTTCCGGAATAAAAGAAAAACCCCGCCTGCGATCCGTTATGGGGAACGGGGCGGGAAAAAATGCTAAAAACCGAACAAATCGCCCGATAGAGAGGAAACCGACTGTGTGGAAAGTGACAGGCAACGCTCCGTATCGGCGATTTTTTTTGTTACGCCGTCTTTCACATAATAAATATGTCTGCCGTTGGTGCAGTACAGCCCGCCGTCCGCGCAAAGCGCAAAATCGCAAATTCCGCTCTTGATCGGTTCGGCGGTGTTTCCGTTGATTTTTACGAGCTTCCAACTCATGGGGATAAACCCGTATTCTCCGTCCTTGTACTTTTTGTTGCGCTTGAACTCCTTCTCCGCTTCGATGAGGTTTCCGTCTACAAAGAGTTTGCGAGAATTGCTTTCTCTTCCTTTGGTCGGGTTGTCCCCGCCCGAGGTGAGCGATTTCCCCGTAAACAGCATCACGAAAGACTGCAAGAACATGGCGATCGCCTGAAACAGCCTTACGGGAAGAAGTAAAATATCCAAGAAAAGATTCCCGCCTTTTTTTTCTTTGGTAGGGCGTTGAATGCAATAAAGCGTGCCGTCCGCCGATTGCTTGGGTTTAAAATATGAAAGTTTGGGGTCCTGTAAAATTTCACGGATCTCCATACTCCCCAGGTCGAGCTCGCAAATACAGGAGGGCGCGTAGTTGCCCGTAAATTCGCCGTCCGCGTCCCGTCCCACGCCCGCGCTGTCGAAAAGAAGTGCGTTTTTCACGGGGGAGAAAAAGGGATTTGCGTCCCGCGAGTCGCCGTCGGTGAGCGTTTTGAGCTCGCTCGAATTTAAGCCTAAGGTACCGATTTGCGAAGTGATTCCTCGGAAGGAAGGGGAAACGGTCACGGCGAGCGTGTCGTCGGCGCGGTGCAGGGAAAAAATATTTTCGTCGGAGGAGGACAATACGTGTTCCTCCGGCGCTTTCTCGTCGTTTACGTTTTTACGGTACACGCCGGAAGAATCGTTCACGCAGAAGGAATAGACGACTTTGTCGCCTTCCCATTCCACGCCGTTGATGCGGGCGTCTATGCGTTCCTTACGGGTGCGGGACGGGTCGGCGTCCCCGCGGAAGAGCGCGCCTTCGCCCGCATGCTTCCATTCGTTGTTTTTCACGCGGGATTCGGCGTATTCGCGGTAGCGTTTGATGTACGCGCTCTCAAAAAACGTCGTCTTTTCCCCGTCGAAAACACCTATTTTTTCGCCGTCCGCAAACGCTAATTTTTCCATAGAAAACCTCCCGACAAATTTCGTTCCGCAAAACACCTCTTGCGGGGCGTGAGACAAACGAACGGAGCGAGCGCAATGCGCGCGCAAACGCTATTCCGCATTATTATAACATTATAATATTATTCTGTCAAGACGGTCGGGCATACGGAAAAACTCCTATAACCGCCCGCGTTTCGTCCGTTGTAGACAAAATCCGCCTTGAAAAACGTGATAAAATTCATTTACCCTTCGGGTACGAGGAGTTTATCATGTCATACGAAAAACGCGTTTGCGTATTAAAACAAATTAAAAAAGGGTTTACCGCGGACGGCGGAGCGTTGACGGGAGCGGTCTATGCCGAACGGTTAGGCGACGTGCTGACGGTTACGCCGCGCATTGCGGGAATCGCGCCCTTGAAGGCGGGGCGTTACGCGCTTGCCGTGTGGGCGGGCGGACAAGTCTATTGCGGTGAACTGACGGGAAGCATGAAAATTGAAAACGCGCCGTCGCTCGCGCGCGGGTTTGCCGCGCTTTTGTGCTTTACGAGAACGGACGCACAGCCCGTCGCCTACGGATACTGCGCGGGCGCACCGCAGGACTATGCCCCGCTCTTGCAGGCGTTAGAGGAAGCGGAACGCAAAAAACCGCAAAAAAGCAAGTCCGCGGCTCAGAAAACGGAGCCCCAAAGCGCGGAAAAGAAAAAGGAGGATTACGATGACGACGCCATCGCGGCAACCAACTATTACAGCATACCCCAAGGCGATGAAAATGAAAGCGCTGGTGTATGCGCGCAAGCGCAAGACGGAGAAGTCGAGGGCGATTGCGATTCTTGCCAAGATGAACGCGCTGTCCCGCCCCGCCCCGTCCCGCGCGGAACGCTCGCCTATTACGACGAAGTAAAAGAACGGCTCGACGAAGCGTTTGCAAAATTCCCCCCCGACAAAACGCTGTCGGACATTTTTCCCCATTCGGAATGGGTGAACTCGAACGGCGCTTTGCTCGGTATTGTTTATTCGGAGGGCCTGCCTCGCTATCTGTGCGTCGCCGCGCCCAAGGAAAGCGCGTCCGAAGAGATGAAGGAGCAAGGGGTGTTCGTCCCGAGTTCGCATTTTTCGGACGACGAGGGATATATCGTCGTCTTTCAGTCCGCCGACACGGGGGACTATATCAAACCGCAGGAAGGGTGAAAGTTTTACGGGGAATCTCAGCCCGCAGGGCGCCGTAAGAAAATAAAATAAAAATATTTTTTCAAACAGGTTGTTTACATTGACAGAATTTTGTGGTATAATAAAATCGGACGAAAATGGTTCAGATTTGTCCGATTTCCAAATTGTACCAAATTCAGGAGGATAAACAACAATGAAAGCATTGACTGAAAACCGCAAAGTGCTTGACTTCGTGGAGGAAAGCGCGAAGCTCGCCTGCCCCGACGAGATCGTTTGGATCGACGGCAGCGAGAAACAGCTCGCGGCTCTGCGCGAAGAAGCGGTCAAGACGGGCGAGATGATTAAACTCAATCAGGAAAAACTCCCCGGCTGCTACTATCACCGTACGGCGGAAAACGACGTTGCCCGCGTGGAAGCGCGCACGTTTATTTGCTGCAAAAACAAAGAGGACGCAGGGCCTATCAACTATTGGATGGATCCCGTCGAGGCGTACAGCCTCAGCCGCGAGATCGCGCGCGGAAAAATGAAGGGACGCACGATGTACGTCATTCCCTATTCGATGGGCGTCGTCGGTTCTCCTTTCTCCAAAATCGGCATCGAGGTAACGGACTCCATTTACGTCGTCCTCAATATGGCGATCATGACCCGCGTGGGGACGGATTGCTACGACGCGCTCGGAAAAGACGGCGATTTCATCAAGGGCTTCCACTGCAAATGCGACGTCGATCCCGAAAAGCGCTATATCATGCACTTCCCCGAAGATAACACCATTATTTCCGTAAACTCCGCTTACGGCGGAAACGTGCTGTTGGGCAAAAAGTGCTTCGCCCTCCGTATCGCTTCCTACCTCGGTAAGAACGAGGGCTGGATGGCGGAACACATGCTCATCTTGGGCGTCACTTTCCCCGACGGCACCAAAAAATACCTCGCGGCGGCGTTCCCGTCCGCGTGCGGAAAAACCAACCTCGCCATGCTCATTCCTCCCAAACACTATTTGGAGAAGGGCTATAAAGTAGAATGCGTGGGCGACGACATCGCGTGGATCCGCGTCGGCGACGACGGCAGACTTTGGGCGGTCAACCCCGAAAACGGATTCTTCGGCGTTGCTCCCGGCACCAACGCCAAGAGCAACCCCAACGCGCTCGCCGCAACCCAAAAGAACACCATTTTCACCAACGTCGCCATCGATCCCAAGGACAATACGGTGTGGTGGGAAGGACTTTCCAAACCCGCTCCCGAAAAGCTTATCGATTGGCTCGGAAACGATTGGACGCCCGACAGCGGCGTGAAAGCGGCGCACCCCAATTCGAGATTCACTGCTTCCGCAGTTAACTGCCCTTGCCTTTCCCCCGAATTTAACTCCAAGGAAGGCGTTCCGCTCGACGCGATCGTGTTCGGCGGAAGAAGAGCGACCACGACGCCCCTCGTTTATCAGTCCCGCGATTGGAACCACGGCGTGTTCGTCGGCTCGATCATGAGCTCGGAAACGACGGCGGCGGCAACGGGTGCGGTCGGCGTGCTCCGTCACGACCCGATGGCGATGAAGCCGTTCGCGGGCTATCATATGGCGGATTACTTCCAGCACTGGATCGACATGGGCAAAAAGGTCGCAAAGCCTCCCAAGATCTTCAACGTCAACTGGTTCCGTCAGGGGAAGGACGGCGAATTCCTGTGGCCGGGCTTCGGCGACAATATGCGCGTCATCGAATGGATCTTCAAGCGCTGCGCGGGCGTTGTCGGCGCGCAGGAAACGGCGATCGGCTACGTGCCTTACGCAGACGACATCGATATCGAAGGGCTCGATTATTCCAAGGATACCTTGCAAGAGATCCTCGCCGTCGACAAAAAGCGTTGGAGCGCGGAAGCGGACGAGATCGCAGGATATTACGAACAGTTCGGCGACAGGCTTCCCAAAGAGCTCAAAGAGAGCCTTACGACCCTCAAAGCCAACTGCGACAAATAATCAACCAAAACACCGCTTCGGCGGTGTTTTTCTATTGACAAAGACAGTGTCTTCTGATAAAATAAATATAAACAAATATTGTTTACCAAACAATTGAAAGGGGGAGAACGGGATGAGGAAGTCTTTGCGATCAAACGCAAAAAGAAAGCTGTGGATATTGGTAGCGGCTGCTATCATGCTCTTGGCAGGGGGGACAAGTTGTTTTATGGCGGGCGGTAAAAAAATACAAACGGCGAAAGCCGCGGCCGACACGGTGGAAAGCGGGCTCGATTACCGGGAAACGACGGACGAGATCGTCAACCCCGAGCGGGGATTTTACAAGGCGCTGAGCGCGCGGTTGAAGGAATCGGCAAGCGGCGCGTTTTGGACGACGGCATATTTGAAGTCCTTGTCGGCGCAGTACGGAATTTTGCACCTGCGGTTCGGGTTGGAGGAATATTCGTCCAACGCGGCGCTTTCTATGACCTCTTCCAACACCGTTGCGTCATACGGCGCCGACGGTTCGATCGGCGCGTCGGCGCTCGGCAGTCTGCGGGCGACTCTTGAAAACGTGCGGTTGGCGGGCGGCACGGCAATCGTGCGTTTTTCCTACAACGTCAACGGTTATCAGGAAAACACGGCGAACGGTATGCGTTACGTGCAAGCAGAACCGAACGGCGGTATGGATATGATAGAACAACACATTGCTCAATTGGGAGGCGTGCTCAAAGAATTCGGCGACGTGGTTGCGGCTGTGGAAACGGGAATGTTCGGGCCCTGGGGCGAGCAACACTCCACTGCGCTTGCCGCCGAGGGCAATCGGGAAAACTACTACCGCTTGGGAGAGGCGTGGCTGAAAGCGGCGCCGTCCGGTCGGAGTATCTCCTTCCGTCGCCCGCTGTATTTTATGCACTGGGCGTCGCAGAGGTACGGGCTTACGCTGACCGAGGAAACGCTCGGAGAAAGGGCGAAGGAGCTTGCGGAAATCGGCGGAGACGTTTTGCGCGTCGGTTGCTATAACGACGGCTATCTCGGTTCGTCGAGCGATTTGGGAACTTTCGGGGCTGACAATCGCAGTTCGGTTTCGCAGTGGCTGCATACGCAGGCGCAAACAACCTTTTACGGCGGTGAAGTGGTCGCCGATGCGAGCGGAAGTGTGATCGGCGCGTACAATTCCGTTGAAAACATTGCCGAGGAAGGGTTCGTAACGCATACAAGCTATCTCAATATCGACTGGAACAACAACGTAATCGCAGCCTGGAAGAATACGCCCTATCACGGAAACGACTCCGTATACGCGGGACAAAGCGGGTATACCTATATTGCAAATCGGTTGGGGTATCGGTTGGTGCAACGCGCGTCCGCACTGTCGGCGGGCACAAAGCAGGGCGATATTCTGCACGTGACGGGGAGGATCGAAAACGTCGGATTCGGCAACGTAATCAACGAAAAGAAAGCGACCGCACTGCTGGTGCATGACGGTAACGGTATGCGGTATACCGCGGAGGTGGATTTCGACGTGCGCACGATCGGGTCTGGCGAATCCGTCGAATACGATTGGCAGTTCCGTATTCCGAGCGGGGCGCCCGCAGGACGGTATACCGTATACTTGCGGTTCGCCGATGCCCTCGAACAGGATCCGGCGGCGCGGGGAATACGGTTTGCCAACGTCGGAAACGTGTACGACTACGGAGCGAATCTGTTGGGAACGGTTGAGATCGCGGTAAACGAGCAGGCGGGGGAATACCCTTTGTTCGAACAAATCGGGAAAACGCCCTCCGAGCCCGACGTTCCCGAAACGCCGAAAGCAACCGTTACCTACGCGGGCGGCGCGGAAGCTACGGGAACGGCAGGCGCCTTCGAAGTGTCCGAGGGAACCACGGTGGTTTTAAGTGAAAATCCGTTCACCCGTCCTCATTACCGTTTTATCGGTTGGAGCGACGGATTGCAAGTATATCAGGCGGGCGATGAGTATATCGTAAGCGGCGACGTGACCTTTACGGCGCAGTGGGAAATTGAAAGCTACCGTGTGATGTTTTACGGAGGCGGAGGAACGCTCGTGCGCGGAAACGAGGAACAGACGGTAGCTTACGGCGAAGCCGCAATCGCGCCCGAATACGAAAGGGAGGGGTATACCTTCCTCGGCTGGGATAAAGCGTTCGACAGTATCACCTCCGAAACAACGGTAAAGGCACAGTGGAAAATTAAAAGCTATCTTGTTCGGTTCGACGGAAACGGCGGATTGCTTGCGAGCGGAAGCGCGGAACAGCGCGTAAATCACGGCGAAGCCGCAATCGCGCCCGAATACGAAAGGGAGGGCTATATCTTCCTCGGCTGGGATAAAGCGTTCGACAGTATAACCTCCGAAATAACGGTAACGGCACAGTGGGAAAAGCGACCCGCACCGCCTTCGCCTCCCGCCGAGGAGAGCGGAGGCTGCAACGGTGCAATCGGCGTGGCGAGCGCCGGCGGAATGGCGGTAATCGGTCTGGGCGCACTTGCCGTCCTGTTGCGGAAAAAGAAGCAATAAAAAGCGCAAACAAAAAAAACACCGCTTCGGCGGTGTTTTTTTAACCCGTCACTCAGCTCCGCGTTCCGTCATTCTGAGCGAAGGCGAAGAATTCCCGCGGCTTCCCCCGCAAATAAAAAAAGAGTGCATGAAGCACTCTTCCGTGAATCGGAAAAAAGCAATCACACAAACTGGGGGGATGTTGAAGTTCTTCTCGTTTCACTGTCTGCAACAAAGGGATAAATCTCGCTATGTCGCAAATTAATTTTATTATAATCGTACAATATACGATTGTCAAGCAAAAAATCGCATATTGTGCGATAAATTTTATATATTTTACATATTTTTTGCGCAAGGGGGGGACGGAGATGCAATTAAAAGACATTCAAAGTCGGCTCAGGGAATGTATCGCGTGGAGCGGGATATCGCAACGAGAGCTTGCGGAGCGGATCGGGGTTTCCCCGCAGACGGTGAGCAAGTACATGAAAAAAGACGTGTTTCCCGCGCTCGATACCTTTGCGCGCATATGTAACGTAATAGAAGTTTCTTCGGATTACGTATTGGGATTAAAAGATTATTGATTTCAGGAAACCCGTAAAAAACGGTAGAAATTTTTGTTAAACACTTGATTTTAGTTAAGTACTGTGTTATAATACAAACCGTCGGGGCCCCGACGGAATTTTTTTGGAGGAAATCAACAACATGGCAAAAAAGAAAAAGATCTCGATAGCGCTCATTTTGTCGGCGGTAGCGGCTCTTCTCGGAATCGTATCGCTCATTATGCTTGCGGCTCCCGGCATCAGTTATACGGTAGAGTTGCTCGGGATGAAATCCACGACGACCTATTCTATGGCGCAGCTTACGTTCGGCTCGGAAAAGGGAGGTTTTGCGTTCTCGTTCATGAATTTGCTGCCTTTCCTGCTCTCGGCGATAGGCATTGTGCTTTGCGCGATCACGGCGATCAAGGGGAACAAGTTCACGGCGTTCATCGCGGCGGTTTGCTTTTTGGCGGCGGGCGTTTTGTTCTTCTGCTGTAAACAGCTCATCGTATTCGATACGGGCGATTTGACGGGCGACCTCAAAGACTCGGCGATTGAAATTTCCAAAGAGGTCATTAAGAACTTTAAGCTCGGCATCGGCGCGATCCTTGCGGGAATTTTGTCTATTTTGGCGGCAATCGCTTCCGCGGGCGCGGCAGTCCTCGGAAAGAAATAATTTACCTATACATAGTGGGAAAAGCACCGCGTCAGCGGTGCTTTTTTGTTCGTCTTCGGCTTTCTTTCGAGCGGAAAGCCGAGAGGAGAGCAAGCGATTTTTCCAAAAATCGGCAAAAAAAATCACGGAAATTTCATTTTGCGATAGACAAGATTCAAACAATGTGCTATAATGTGAAGCGAAATCGGCAAATAGGAAGTTATTTCCAAACGGCTGACGGGAGGTTTCTTCGATGAACTTAAATTTACTCACCGTGATCGTCATGTTTGCGGTGGCGCTCGGGCTTGGTTATGCGGCGCTCAATTACTGCCTGACCAAGAAGCTCAAAGAGGGCAACGAGCGGATGCAGGAAATCGCGGCGGCGATCCGCGAGGGCGCGAATGCGTTTATTCGTTACGAATATAAGATCGTTGCGATCATCGGCTCGGCGATCGCCGTCATTATCGGGCTGTTTATCGCGTGGGAAACGGGCGTTGCGTTCGTTCTCGGCGCGGTGATGTCCGCTTTGGCGGGCTTTATCGGCATGAAAATCGCTACTTATGCGAACGTGCGCGTTACCAACACGGCGAACGAGAGTCGGAGCATCGGCAAAACGCTCAAAGTGGCGTTCCGCGGCGGTTCGGTCATGGGGCTCTGCGTGGCGGGGTTTGCGCTTCTCGGCGTGCTCGTCGTTTACCTTTGCTTCGGTTGGGCGGAAGGCATGGCGAGCTTGGACGCCGTAACGAAGTTACCCGTAACGAATACAAACCCCATTACTCAGCAAAGTTATAACTTCTCGATCATTCTTTCGGGTTATGCGCTCGGATGCAGTATTATTGCAATGTTCAACCGCGTCGGCGGAGGCATTTACACCAAGGCGGCGGACATGGGCGCAGACCTCGTCGGCAAGACGGAAGCGCACATTCCCGAGGACGACCCCCGCAACCCCGCTACCATTGCGGACAACGTGGGCGACAACGTGGGCGACGTCGCGGGCTTGGGCGCAGACCTTTTGGAGAGCTACGTCGGCTCGATAATGGCGACCGTCATTCTTGCAATCGAGCTGTTCGCGCACTCCCTCGCGGGAAGTCCCTTAAACGGCGCGAGCGTGCTGTACCAAAAGATGATGCTCTTCCCCATTTTGTTTGCGGGGATCGGGCTGATCGGCTGCGTGCTCGGAATCACTTATCCGTTCTTGAAGCGCAAGCTTTCCGAGAACCCGCACATGGAGCTCAATCTCGCGACTTGGATCTCCGCAGGGTTTACCTTAGCGGGCGGGTGCGCGCTTTCCGTGTTGTTGTTCAAAGACGAAGCTCCCGCGCTCTTGGAAGCGGCAGGCTTTAAAGCGGGCGTCGTTACGCCTTGGGTGGCGGCGGCGATCGGGATCGTTGCGGGCATTCTCATCGGTATTATTTCCGAATATTACACGAGCTACGACTATAAACCCACCAAAAATATCGCAAAGGCGAGCAAAGAGGGCGCGGCGCTCACCATTACGCAGGGTATGGCAACGGGCATGATTTCCTGTATGCTTCCCGTCGTCTGCCTCGGCGTTGCGATCTTTGCGTGCTACGCTTTGGGCGGAATGTTCTGCGTCGGTTGCGGCGCGCTCGGTATGCTTTCCTTCGTTGCGGCGACCGTTTCGGTGGATACCTACGGCCCCATCTCCGATAACGCGGGCGGTATTGCCGAAATGAGCGGGCTCGACGAAGAGGTGCGCGCCATTACCGACAAGCTCGACAGCGTGGGCAACACCACGGCGGCGATCGGTAAGGGCTTCGCGATCGGCTCGGCGGCGCTCGCGACCATGTCGATGATGTCGAGCTATCTCTATGCGGCGGCGGATCAGTTCATGAAGGACGGGCTTCTTACCCTGAATATCATCAGCGGGACGGTGCTTGTCGGCGCGCTTCTCGGCGCGGCGCTTCCCTTCCTGTTCAGCGGTATGCTCATCAACGCGGTTGCCAAGGCGGCGCGGAAGATGGTCGATGAAGTGCGTCGTCAGTTCAGCGAAAAGCCGGGCATTCTCGACGGCACCGAACGCCCCGATTATAAAACCTGCATCACCATTTCCTCGCAGGGCGCGCTGAAACAGATGATCGTTCCCGCCATCGTCGCGATCGCCTTCCCCGTCGTTTGCGGATTCTTATTCGGCGCGGGCTTTGTGGGCGGAATTCTCATCGGCGCGACGCTTTCTGCAATCATGCTTGCTATTTACACGGGCAACGCGGGCGGCGCATGGGACAACGCGAAGAAATTTATCGAGTCGGGCGGCGTAGAGGGCTGCGGAAAGGGCTCTCCCGAGCACGACGCGGCGATCGTCGGCGACACCGTCGGCGACCCGTTAAAGGACACCGTAGGGCCTTCGCTCGATATTCTCATTAAAATCATGAGCACGGTTTCGCTCGTTTGCGTGGTCGTGTTCAACCACTTCAATCTGCTCAGCCTCATTACGGGCTAAACGAAACAAGTAAAACAAAACCCCGCTTCGGCGGGGTTTTTTGTTATGTGTTTTTTTGGGGCGGCATACCGCTTATGCCTACGAAAGAGGGTTAAATGCCCACTTTCTTGCCTCCCCCTACACTTATTTAGGGGGAGGTGTCGCTCCCGTTGGGACGTTGTTCCGAAATGGAGCGGCGGGGCGGAATGAAGAGTTTAGTAAACAAAACCCCTCCCGGGGAAGGGGAGGGGGAATTCAAACCGAGTTACATCACGACGATGTTTTTCTGCACGAATTGATCTTTGAGCTCGGGCGGGAACGCGTCGTCGGTGATCAGCACGTCGATGTCCTCGATCCTTGCAAAGGTGTAGGGCATGATCTTGCCGATTTTCGAGCTGTCGAGCATCATGTAAAGCGACTTCGCTTTCGCACGCGCGAGCTTTAACAGATCCGCTTCGATTTGCGAGGCACAGGAGAACCCGTGTTCGGGGGTGAACGCCGTGGCGGAAATAACGGCAAGCTCGAAATTGGTGTTGTCGAAATAGCTCTTCGCGACGGGGGAGGCGGTGGAAAGATTTTCCCGTATCACCTGTCCGCCGATCATGGTAACGTTGATGTTTTTCTTCTGCGCAAGCTCGATCGCGACGGCAAGCCCGTTAGTGAACACGTGAATGTTCAAATCGGGCATTTCCTTTGCAAGATACATCGCGGTAGTCCCGCCGTCTACAAAGAGCGAGCAATTTTCGTCGATGAGGCTGGAAGCCTTTTGTGCGATTTTAATTTTAGCGTCGGTGTGCAGGGTTGACTTTTTGGTGTACGGCTCGCCCGACACCTTTTGTACCTCTTTTACCGACATCGCTCCGCCCCGAACTCGGATAATGCGTCCCTGCTGTTCGAGCTGGAACAAATCGCGCCGAAGCGTCATTTGCGATACGTTGGGGAAAAACCCGTCGAGCTGCTCCAAAGAGAGTTTGCCGCGTTTGTCCAACAGTTCTGCGATCTCCTCAATCCGCTCCCGTTTCATTGTAATAAAGCCTCCAATTGGTTTTTCTGATTTGATTTTAACATAGAAAAAAGAAAAGTGCAAGCATTTTTACCAAAAAAATTTTGATTATATGATTATATTTTACAAAAAACAAACAAAAAAAGTGAAAATTTATGTCAAATCATAACACGAAGTCTTGTGTTGTTCCGAAACGGCACAAAAAGACGGTCGCGTTGCGGAAAACGGCGGCCGACGTCTAAGGGGCGCGGTTTGAGTTTGTTGCGGCGAAAGCGCCTAAGTCTTCATTTTCGCTTGATTTTTTACGGGGGAAATGGTAAAATAAAAGCATGGAAAGTTATATACAGGAATTGGACGCATATTTTTGCGAACAGTATTCCGATTACGTAAAGCTGAGCGCGCTTGCGGGCTACGAAATGCCCGATACGGTGTATATCGCGCGGGACGGAAATATCGCCCGCCGCGACTCCTCCGTCATGCGCCTTTGTCATCAAAAAAAGAAGGACGAACTGCTCGCCGCGTTCAAAGCGGGGCTGGCGGATACGAGCTTTACGTTTAATTTTTCGTTTCCCACCTTCCGCAACCGCTTGGAGGACAGGCGGCGCAAGTACACGTTTGCGAAGCTCTTGCCCGACGCGCTCAAACACGTATCGGAAACGGCGGAGAGCGCGGGCGAAAAATTGGATATCGACTCCAAAATTTGGCAGAAAATCGTAAAGGGCAAGCTGTATCCCGAAAAGAACACCGTGCTCGCCCTTGCGCTCGTGTGCCACATGCAGGCGCAGGACTGCGCAAAGCTTTTGGGGGCGTGCGGGTTCAAATTGGACGCAACGAGCGTGCGCGACGTAGTAACCTATTACCTCATCGAGCATAAAATATTCAATAGGGAAATGCGGAACGCCTGCCTTGCGGAATATAAAATCAGCAATCTGCCCATTAAGGATTAGCTTATGAAAAACGTATTTGCTTATCGGGACGCTGCGCCCGAGGGCGGCGTATTTTTATCGCGTTCGCCCGAAGGCGGGCTCGCGGCAAGAAAGAAGGCTTCCGACAAAGAAGCGGAACGGTTCGGACGGCAGGCGATGTTGCCGATCGTTTGGCAGTCGGTTTTTCTTCTTGTGTTCTGCGTGGGTTTGCTTCTGCTCACCGTCGGATTGGATCTTTTGACGGAAGAAGATTTCAAGGGCAACGAAACGATCGGGGTCGTGCTTGCGGCGGTCGGCGGCGGCTTGTTTGCCGTGGGGCTTTTGGTGATTGCCGTCGGCGCGATCAAGCGCAAGCGCGTGACGGGGAGCTCTGCGTTTGTATTTTTCGAGAGTGAGCGGGAAAAGCTCATGCGAGAGGTGAAAGAGGCGCTTGCGATCCCCGCGGAGGCGGTAAAATGCGACGTGTTCGGATGTCGCTGCAAAACGGTAAGGAACAGGCAAAAACGTAAGCCATTCTTTAAAAATTCCTATTTCGCGTTTGAAACGGAAGGCTGGCGGGAAGGCGAGGCGTTTTGTATTTTCGACGGCAATGCAGTATATAAATTCCCTTACGTCAATATCATCGAAACGGAGCGGGTAGAAAAACGCATTACCTTCTTCGGTTGGAACAAACGGGAAAAATACAATCACGGCAAATACAAGCCCTATAAGATCCGCTATAACCATAACGGAGATTGGTATACCGTAAAGCCGTGTTACCGCGTGAGGCTCTTCCGCGAGAGTGATGAATTCGAAATTTTATTCCCCGCTTACGAAAGGGAAACGCTGGAAAAACTTACGGGAAAAACGCTGCCTTAAAACAAACGCGCCAAGAGGCGCGGAAAAGAGGTGAAAAGTGTTTTTTAAACGGTTACGCATGGATATTGCGGCGGCAAAACGGAACGACCCCGCCGCCCGCAACAAATTCGAGATTTGGCTCACCTATTCGGGCGTTCGCGCCCTGAGCTGGCACCGCTTTGCAAACAGGCTGTACAGAATGCACCTCAAATTGCTTGCGCGCGCCGCCTCGCAATGGGCGAAATTCCGCACGGGCATCGAGATCCATCCCGCGGCGAAAATCGCTCCCGGCGTGTTCATCGATCACGGCGCGGGCGTCGTCATCGGCGAAACGGCGGAGGTCGAAGAGGGCGTCATCATTTATCAGGGCGTCACGCTGGGCGGTACGGGTAAAGAAAAGGGCAAACGCCACCCCACCGTCAAGAGAAACGCGACGGTTTCCTGCGGAGCGAAGGTGCTCGGCGGGTTCGTCGTCGGCGAAGGGGCGAAGATCGGGGCGGGCGCGGTTGTGCTGAAAGAGGTACCGCCGTTCGCCACCGTCGTCGGGATCCCCGCGCGGGTCGTGCGCGTTAACGGAGAACGTACGCAGGATTTGATGCCCGAAACGGACGATCCTATTTTAAAAGAGGTATGCGCCCTGCGCGAGCGGGTGTTTGCCTTGGAGGACGAGATCGCAAGGCTCTCGCTCGCCGCAGCGGGACGGGAGGAAGGAGAAATATGAAAATTTACAATTCGCTCACGCGGAAAAAGGAAGAATTCAAGCCCTTGGAAGCGGGAAAGGTGAAAATGTACGCCTGCGGGATCACGGTGTCGGGGGAAGCCCACATCGGACACGCCTTTCAGGCGCTCATCTACGATATTTTCCGCAAGTTCTTGGAAAAGCAGGGCTATCGGGTACAGTACGCCCGCAACTATACCGACGTAGACGACAAAATCATCGCGCGCTCCCGCGAAACGGGCATTCCCGCCGACAGATACGCCGCCGAAATGATTGAAAACATCAACAAAGTGATGAAGCGCGCCGAGATCGACGAGCCCACCCTTTGGCTGAAAGCAACGGAGAATATCGGCAATATCATCGGCTTTATCGAGGAGCTTGTCGCGAAGGGACACGCCTATCTCGCAGAAAACGGCGACGTGTATTTCGACGTGGATACAAGCCCCGCCTACGGTCAGCTTTCGGGCAGAAGCCGAGAGGACGGCTTGGACGGCGTGCGGGTGGAGAACGACGCTTGCAAGCGCAACGCCTACGATTTCGCTCTATGGAAGGCGGCGAAGGAGGGGGAAATCAGTTGGGATTCCCCTTGGGGTAAAGGACGCCCCGGCTGGCATATCGAATGCTCCGCCATGAACCGCGTCGCGTTCGGCGACCAAATCGACATTCACGGCGGCGGGCGGGATCTCGTATTTCCGCACCACGAAAACGAGATCGCCCAAAGCGAGGCGCTCACGGGCAAGCGGTTTGCAAATTACTGGACGCACAACGGGCTCATCAAGGTGAACGGGCAAAAGATGAGCAAATCGCTCGGCAATAGCTTACTGCTTAGCGATTTGTTGGAGAAATACTCCCCCGAAGCGATCAAATTCGCTCTGCTCTCCTCGGGCTACCGCGGCGATCTGAATATCACGGACACTCTCTTCCCCGAAGCGGAGGCGCATATCGCGCGATTCTATTCGCTCATCGGTAAAATCGAAAAGGCGTTCCCCGACGAAACGGGAACGGAAGCGGAAATCGACAAAAAGTTCGACGAAGCCATGAGCGACGATTTCAACACCGCGCTTGCGCTTTCCGACTTGTTCGGGTATTTCAAGGAGGCGGGAAAACTGCTTTCGGCGGGCGACTCCCGCGCGCGGAAAATCACCAACCAAATTCGAAAAACCTATTCGCTGTTGGGGCTTTTCAAGCGCGACGCGGACGACTATGCGGAAAAATACGCCAAAGAAGAGATCCCCGCAGAGGTCGTAGCGGTTGCGGAGGAGCGCAAACAGGCGCGTGCGGATAAGAATTGGGCAAAGTCGGACGAGCTCCGCGAGAAGCTCAAATCGCTCGGGTTTGCGGTCAAGGACGGCAAAGACGGCTACGAATTGACAAAAATTTAAAATATAGACGAAGGGTTCGGAGGGAACAGCTATGAAAATCACATCGAAGCAATTAAGACAAAAATGGATCTCCTTTTACGAGTCGAAGGGGCACGTCGACGTGGGCGCCGTGTCGCTGATCGGCGACGGCTCTACGGGCGTCATGTTCAACGTGGCGGGAATGCAGCCGCTCATGCCCTATTTGTTGGGCAAGCCCCATCCCTTGGGAAAGAGGCTTTGTAACGTGCAGGGCTGTATGCGTACGGTGGATATCGACTCCGTGGGCGACGCCTCCCACTTCACCTTTTTCGAGATGATGGGAAATTGGTCTTTGGGCGATTATTTCAAAAAGGAAAAAACGGCGTGGACGTTCGAGCTTTTAACGAAGGTGTTCGGGCTCGATAAGGACAAGCTGTGCGTCACCGTATTCGAGGGCGACGCTTCCGCGCCGCGCGATACGGAAACGGCGGGCTATCTCGAAGCGCTCGGCGTTTCCCCCGAGCATATCTTTTTCCTGCCCAAGGGGGACAACTGGTGGGAATTGGAGGGGACGGCGGGCACTCCCTGCGGTCCGGACAACGAGTGGTTCTATCCGCTCGACCCCGACAAAAAATCGCCTGTATTTCCCGACGATTATGTAGAAATCGGCAACGACGTATATATGCAATACAAAAAGACGGCGGACGGCTACGAGCCCCTCGAAAACAAGAACGTGGATACGGGCTTCGGGTTCGACCGTATGTTGCTCTTTTTGAACGGGCTTTCCGACGGGTACAAGACCGATCTGTTCCTGCCCGTTATCGAAAAGCTGGAATCCCTTTCGGGGCTTCGTTACGACGACGGCGGGGAGGCGCAAAAGGCGATGCGCATTATCGCCGACCATACGCGCACGGCGGTCATGCTCATCGGTGACGAGCAGGGGATCTTGCCCTCCAACACGGGGGCGGGTTATATCCTGCGCCGCCTCATGCGCCGCGCGATCCGTTACTGCAAGTCGCTCGGGATCTCGTCGGACGCCATGACGGAAATTTCCGAAATTTTCATCGAAACGGTCTACGGCGAAGCCTATCCTTTATTAAAAGAAAAGAAGGCTTACGTCCAAGAGGAGCTGAAAAAGGAAGCCGACCGCTTCGAGGCGACGCTTGCGCAGGGAATAAGGGAATTCGAAAAGTGTGTGAACGGCTTGGAGCGCAAGAACGCGTTTATGGCGCAGAGCAATCCCGCATACGTGAAGGAAACGGTGATCGGCGGGAAACAGGCGTTTCGCTTATACGATACCTACGGCTTCCCCTTGGAACTCACCGAGGAGCTTGCCGCGGAGCACGGGCTCACTGTGGACGCCGAGGGCTTCGAGGCGGCGTTTAAGGAGCATCAGGAGAAGAGCCGCGTGCTTCCCACGGGGCAGTTCAAGGGAGGACTTGAAAGCCATTCCCAAAAGGCGACCGCTTACCATACCGCCACCCACCTTTTGAACGCGGCGTTAAAAGAGGTGCTTTCGCCCGATTGCAACCAAAAGGGCAGCAACATCACCGACGAGAGAATGCGGTTCGACTTCAATTTCCCCCGTCCCATGACGGAGGAAGAGATCAAAGCGGTGGAAGCGCTCGTCAACGAGAAGATCGCGGCGGATATCCCCGTTGAGTTCAAGGAGATGAGCTTGGACGAGGCGCGTGCGCAGGGGTTTGTGGGCGTTTTCGACGCAAAGTACGGCGAAACGGTAAAAACCTACTCCATCGGCGAGTTTTCCAAAGAGATGTGCGGAGGCCCGCACGTAAGCCGCACGGGCGAGCTCGGCGTGTTTAAGATCGCAAAAGAGCAATCCTCCTCGGCGGGGATCCGCCGCATCAAGGCGGTTTTGGAGGAAAAGTGATCCTTTTCGGGACGAAAAATCGGGAAACGAGCAGGAACGGGGGGCGGAAAAGAAAAATTTTAATTTTTTCCGAAAAATCTTTAAAACGCAACTCAAAACAGCTTGACGGAAATTTCCCAAATGCCTATAATGAATGAGTAAGATTGAAAAAAGGGCGTTTTTCGGCGCGAAGGCGCACCCCTTTTCCGGATTTAGCACAAAACAAGGAGTACGGATATGAAAACCTATATGGCAAACGCACGCACGGTTGAAAGAAAATGGTACGTCGTGGATGCGGAAGGAATTCCTCTCGGAAGGCTTTCTTCCAAGGTCGCCGCAATTTTACGCGGTAAAAACAAGCCCGATTTTACGCCGAACGTTGATACGGGCGATTTTGTGATTATTATCAATAGCGACAAGGTCGTTCTTACGGGAAAAAAATGCGAGGATAAAATTCATCGCTATCACACCGGTTATATCGGCGGCTTGAAGGAGATCCCCTACGGGAAGCTGCTTGCCGAGAAGAGCGACGTTATGGTATACGAATCCATCAAGGGAATGCTTCCCAAAAATTCTCTCGGTCGCCAGATGATCAAAAAGCTCAAAGTGTACAAGGACGACAAACACCGTCACGAGGCGCAGAAGCCCGAAGCTTTAAAATTATTTTGAGAGGTAAGCGATTATGGCAAAGGTGAGTTTAAAGAAAAAATTACAGTTTTGGGGCACCGGTCGCAGAAAGAAGGCTATCGCGCGCGTGCGCTTGATTCCTTCCGGCAGCGGCGCGATCATCATTAACGATCGTTCCTTAGAGGATTATTTCCCTATGGGCACCCTGCAATACATCGTGAAACAGCCTCTCGCCGAAGTTCAGGCGGAGGGCAAATACGACGTTTGCGTCAACGTGATCGGCGGCGGTTACACCGGTCAGGCGGGCGCGATCCGTCTTGGCATTGCGCGCGCGCTCCTGCAAGCGGAGCCCGAAACGCGCCCCGCGCTCAAAAAAGCGGGCTTCCTCACGCGCGATCCCCGCGTCAAGGAAAGAAAGAAGTACGGCTTGAAAAAAGCACGCCGCGCTCCTCAGTTCTCGAAGAGATAAAAAGAAAAAAGAAACCGACCGTTTTTCGGTCGGTTTTTTATATATGTTTGCGGTCAGGAAGATGCGGCTATGTTTTCGGGCTCAGCTTCCGCGTTCTCTTCCGTAAAGCGTTTTCGCAGGCAGATTGTGTTGCGTTCCAGCCATTGCGGTTTGTTCAGAAAAACCGCCAAAGCGGCGATACTCGTTGCAAGCGCGCCGAATACGGTAACGAGCATATCCCACATGGTGTCGCGAAGCCCCGTTCCGTAATCGAGGGAGGAAACCACGCTCCCGTCGGGATTGATGGCGATGATGCCGTCTTTATACCGTTGCATATTGCTCGTACCGATGCGGTCGCAGGTAAACTCCGCGCACTCCCACAAAAATTCCATGGCGAGCGCAGTGAAAAACCCGAAGAGCAAGATCCCGACGATTTGGGAAGCGGTCGGCTTTTCTCCGTTTTTGGGGCGCATAAACGCGTATCCGAGCGAAATGCCCGCGCACACCGCCAAGATCCCGCTCATCGCGTGCAAGATCTTGTCGAAGATAAAGCTCTTGTCATACAGGCGGAACACTTCGCCCGGCACGAAATGGATATAGACGAAGAGATAGAATAAAACGAGCAGATAGGGCGGAAAATACAGTTTAAACAGCTTTTGCGCAAAGAAGGGGATCCATAAAAACAGTGCGCCGAGCGCCGCCATCAACAAATGGTTGACCGCCGTTCCCACGCTCTCCCCGTGCGCCGCGCCGATTGCAAGCATCACGATGCAATACACGAACGCCCCTGCCGTCAACGCCGAAAACGCCCAAAATAAAACGAGCTCTATGAGATTGCGGGCGGGAACGCCGTTTGTTTTTTCTTTGGTTTTCAATTCTTCACC
>Ga0073906_1001171_pt1 | contig 42691 bp, 40 predicted proteins | sample Inofromicrocosms_FD_65485 | JGI IMG/M metagenome (GOLD analysis project Ga0073906, IMG submission 65485) | Mouse cecum microbial communities from Vienna, Austria - Inoculum for glucosamine and mucus D2O microcosms | ecosystem: Host-associated > Mammals > Digestive system > Large intestine >...
AAACATATCTATATCTCACTAGGCTACGAGTAGCCTAATTCGTCCACGAAAAAAAGTACAGAAAAGGCACAGCTTAACGCTATGCCTAAACCTTTTTATTTGCGTTTTATTAAATTCCCTATGGGAATTACGGTAAGCGCAAGTCCTTTTTTATTTGTGTTTTCCGCCCAAGGCAGGGGATAAAAAAGCGGCAACCCTCTGCGCGGGGGGGAAGAAAGCGTGGACTTCCTGTCGGTCGGAGGATCGCGGCGCGCGCCGAAGAATCTTGCGCTTTCACAAATGCGGATCATTTTCAAGCATACAAAATATTTTAAAAAATTCTTCCCGAAAAAAGGAATTTTATGCAGGTTTGACGAAATAAATAATAGATGAAGGAAAAAACTTACGAAAAAGAGCGTGCGTTTTTATCGCCGTACGCCACGAAATCCGAGAACAGCAAGGGGAGGCTGAAAGGAGAACCTGCCTGTCCTATGCGCACGGACTTTCAGCGCGACCGCGACAGAATCATCTATTCCAAGTCTTTTCGCCGTTTAAAGAACAAGACGCAGGTCTTTTTCGCCCCTGACGGCGACCACTATATGTCCCGTTTGACGCACACGTTGGACGTGGCGCAGATCGCGCGTTCGATTGCCCGCTGTCTTTCGTTGAACGAGGATTTGACGGAGGCGATCGCGCTCGGACACGATTTGGGGCATACGCCCTTCGGGCATGTAGGCGAGCGGGTGCTTTCCGAACTCTGTCCCGAGGGTTTCCGCCACAGCGAGCAGTCTCTGCGCGTTGTCGATTGCCTCGAAAAGGACGGAAAGGGGCTGAACCTCACGCTGGAAGTGCGCGACGGAATTCTGAACCATCCTTCCTACGGCAATCCCGCGACGCTCGAGGGTGTGGTCGTTTCGCTTGCCGACAGGATCGCCTATATCAACCACGATATCGAGGACGCCATCCGCGCGAATCTTTTGCGCGAGGAGGAGCTTCCTCCGTTTGCGGTTTCGGTGTTCGGCAGGGACACGAGCGAGCGCATCAACACCGCCGTTCTGGATATTGCCACGGAGTCGGCGGATAAGCCCTACGTGCGAATGTCCGACGAGAAGAAACAGGCTTTGGACGAGCTGCGCACCTTCATGTTTAAGCGCGTTTACGAACACGCCAATACGCTGATTCAGGAGAACGCGGGCAGAATGCTGCGCTCCCTTTACAACTATTTCATTGAAAATCCAGACGAAATTCCCCCGCCCTACGACAAAACGAACGTTCCGCGCGCGGCTTGCGATTACATCTCGTCCATGACCGACCAATACGCTATCAACGTATTCCGTTCGTTGTTTTTACCGCGGGAGGGCTTCGTATGAAAGCGGACTTTTCCGAGTTTATAAAGACCGTCAAGGCGAAAAACGATATCGTCGAAGTCGTCGGATCGTACGTAAAGCTCGAGAGGAAGGGGTACAACTATTGGGCGTGCTGTCCTTTTCATCACGAAAGGACGCCCTCATTTTCCGTGAATGCGGCGGACGGCTACTATCATTGCTTCGGGTGCGGCGTTTCGGGCGACGTCATCGGCTTCGTCAAGGATTACGAAAACCTCGAATTCATGCAGGCGGTGGAAATTCTCGCAAAGCGCGCGGGGCTGGAAATTCCCGCATTCGACGACAAGTCGGGCGAAGAAATCGCCGTAAAAAAACAGAAAAAGGACAGGCTGCTGTCCCTGCTGCGCGACGCGGCACGCTTCTATCTGAACAACCTCTATTCGGGGAAGGCGAGCGCGCAGCTCGAATATCTCGAAAAGCGGGGGATCGCGCCCTCCACGATGAAGAAATTCGGCTTGGGCGCGTCCCTCGACTACTTCTCCCTTCCGCTTTATCTGAGGGGCAGGGGGTATAGCGAGGAGGAGTGCGTCGAGAGCGGCGCGTGCGTGAAAACGGAAGAGGGGCGCATCATCGACGCCGAGGGCGAACGTCTGATCATTCCCATTATCAACGCGTTGGACGAAGTAGTTGCGTTCGGCGGGCGGGTGATGAAAAAGACGGACCGCGCCAAATATAAGAACACGCGCGAAACCGCCGTGTTTGAAAAGAGTAAAAATCTGTACAATATCAATCTCGTAAAAAAGGAAAAGCGCGTCGGGGGGATTCCTTACCTTATTATGGTGGAGGGTTATATGGACGCCATGTCGCTGTATCAGGCGGGCTTCAAATGCGTTGCGGCGAGCATGGGCACGTCGCTCACCAAGGAGCAAGCGCGGCTGTGCAAGCGGTATGCGGACACCGTTCTCATCAGCTACGACGGCGACTTTGCCGGGCAGAAAGCCAACCTCCGCGGACTGGATATCTTAAACAAAGAGGGTTTGAAGGTGCGCGTCGTGCCGATGCCCGACGGAATGGATCCCGACGACGTGATTCAAAAGCGGGGCGCGGAGGGGTATCAAAAATGTCTGGACGCGGCGATGCCCTTGCTCGATTTCCGCATTCTGGCGGCACGGCGGAAGTACGACCTGACCCGTAGCGACGAGGGAAGGGAATTTATCAAAGAAGTGCTGCCCATCGTCAGGGAATCGGACAGCGCGGCGGAGCGGGAGGTGCTGTTAAAGCGTGTTGCCGAGTGGTCGAAGGTGAGCGTGGAGGCGTTGCAGCGCGATTTGGAAAACATCCCCGCGCGCGCCGAGCCGCAGGAAACAAGGGAGAGCGCTCCTCCGCCCCGAGAAGCGGACAGGGACGAGAAGGCAGTCTGCTTTGTTTTGGCGGCTTGTCTATTTAATCAGCCCTACGCGCTCGGGTTTCATCCCGAGGATCTGTATCTTGACGGAGATTTCGGTGTGATTGCCGATTTTATCGCGTCGGAGCGGGAAAAGGGCAGGGTGCGCGCAAGCGGCGTTTTCGAGGTTTTAAGTGAAAACAGCCCCGTGCTGAACGAGATTTTGTCGCTGAACGACGGCGGATTGGAGGGCGATTCGGCGGAAAAATACTTTAAGGATTCCGTGCGTATGCTCAAACGCAGGGAGATCATCGGACGGATATCTTTGGCGAACGCAGCGTATGCACAGGCGGAAACGTCCGAAGAGCAACGGGAAATTTTACGGAAGATCGGTGACCTGAGACAGGAATTAAAACGCTGGTCGAACGGGAGGAAACGGTGAGTATTTCAGAACAAAAGCTGACGGAAGTCATTTCGGGACTGGTGGCGGACTATAAGATGAAGGGAAGCATTTCGACGAGCGCCCTCTGCGACGCTCTGGAAAAGCACGACTTGGATCCGTCGCAGCTCGATCAGATTTATAAAGAATTGCCCGAATCGGGGGTCATGATTTACGACGAGGACCAGCGCGATAAGGAATTGTTCGAGCAGGCGCTCTCGGATATCGGGCTGGACGACCCCGTGAAGATGTATTTAAAGGACATCGGACGGGTGCCCCTCCTTTCGGGCGACGAGGAAATCGAACTTGCCCGCAAAATGCAGGAGGGGGACGAGGCGGCGAAGCGCCGTCTGTCCGAAGCGAATCTACGCCTCGTCGTTTCCATTGCCAAGCGCTACGTCGGGCGGGGAATGCTCTTTCTCGACCTGATTCAGGAGGGGAATCTCGGGCTCATGAAGGCAGTGGAAAAATTCGACTATCAGAAGGGTTTCAAGTTCTCCACGTACGCCACCTGGTGGATCCGGCAGTCGATTACACGCGCCATCGCCGATCAGGCGCGTACCATCCGCATACCCGTGCACATGGTGGAAACCATCAACAAGCTGACGCGCGTATCGCGTATGCTCTTGCAGGAAAACGGCAGAGAGCCGACGCCGGAGGAAATTGCCGAAGCGATGGAGGTGGACGTGGCGCGCGTGCGCGAGATCCAGAAAATCGCACAGGATCCCGTCTCTCTCGAAACGCCCATCGGGGAAGAGGAGGACAGCCACCTCGGCGATTTCATCGAGGACGATAAGACGCAGACTCCGAGCGATTCCGTTTCCTTTATTATGTTGAAGGAACAGCTTCTGGGCGTGTTGGATACGCTCACCCCGCGCGAGGAAAAGGTGCTGCGGCTGCGCTACGGAATCGACGACGGCAAGCCCCGCACCCTCGAAGAGGTGGGAAAAGAATTTAACGTTACGCGGGAACGCATTCGTCAGATCGAGGCGAAGGCGCTGCGCAAGCTTCGTCATCCCAGCCGCAGCAAAAAACTCAAAGACTTTCTCGACTGATGCGCCGCATCGAAAAGCTCTGCAGCTATCTTTCGCGGGCGGACGTGTTTGCGGACGTCGGGTGCGACCACGGCTACTGCACCGAATATATGCTGAAAAACGACCTCTGCGGTCGGGCGTATATTTCGGATATCAGCGCGAAGAGCCTGCAAAAGGCGGAAACGCTGCTTGCCTCTTATATCCGCGAGGGACGGTGCATTCCCGTCGTCGCCGACGGATTGCAGGGCATTGGTGAGCCGTGCGATTTAGTGCTGATCGCGGGGATGGGCGGGGAAGAAATCATTAAAATCATTTCCGGCACGCTGCCTGACCGATTCGTTTTGCAACCCATGAAAAATACCGATAAGGTGCGTTCGTATCTTTCGGGACGGGTGAAGTTTATCAGGGACGAAACGTTCCGCATCGGTGAAACGTATTACGACGTCGTCGTGGGCGAGCGGGGCGAGGAAATGCTTACGCCGCTCGAAATAAAGTACGGGCGGGACAATTTAAATACTCCGACCGACGACTTTCGGCAGTGGGTCAAGGAAAAGCTCGAAGGCGCGGAAAAATTTTTGTTGCGCGCAAAGGACGAAAATGCACGGCGGGCGCTCTTGGAACGGCGGGCGGAATTACGGGGGTTATTGCATTGAAACCGATAAATTTATATCAGATCGCAGACGAAATCGCGCCCTTTGCGCTTTCCAAGGAGTACTGCGAGCGTTACGGCGCGTACGACAACAGCGGCGTTATCTTGGATTTCGGCGAGGAACTCACGGGCGTGGTGTTCAGTCTCGACTGTTCGACACTTGCGATCGAAGAGGCGAAAAAGCAGGGCGCAAACTGTATTTTTACCCATCACCCCGCAATTTTTTCACCTGTGCGCTCCCTTAGCGTCGGCGGGACGGCTGCCAATATTGCGGCTTGCGCAAGGGCGGGGATCTCGGTGATTTCGGCGCATCTCAACCTCGACTGCGCACAGGGCGGGGTCGACGACTGCCTCATGCACGGCTTGGGCGGAAAGGCGGCGGAAAGCGTGATGCATCCGTTGCGGGAGGGCGGTTACGGCAAGGTTTATTCCGTTGTGCCAACTCCGCTTGAAGCGTTCGTCGGCGGGGCGCAGAAGGAGTTCGGCACGCGGCGTACCGTCGTTTACGGAAATCGTCCCGTCGGTAAGATTGCAAGTTTTTGCGGCGCGGGCATGGACGACGCGTCGGTGAATTTCGCCGTCGGGTCGGGCGCGGATACTGTGGTTTCGTCGGACGCGAAGCATCATTTGCTTTCGGCGTTGATCGAAGCGGGGCTGAACGTCGTGCTGCTGACGCATTACGCGGCGGAAAATTACGGGTTTATGAAATTCGGCGAAAAAATAAAGAGTAAAATATCGGGCGTTCCCGCGTATTTCGTTACGGACGAACGTCTTTTGTAAGGAGTGTAAATATGTCTACGTTGAACACATTGTTGGAGTATCAGGAAGCGGATAAAAAGCTGCTTGAAATCGAAAAGGAAGTTTCTTCGAGCGAAGAATACAAAAAGTACGCGCAGGCGCGGAAATTTATGAAGAGCGCGCAGGAGCGTCTGGAAGCTTACGACCGCCGTGCGGCGGAGCTGAAATTGCTGTGCGAGGAATTGGCGGCGCGCAGCGGTGAAATTACCGAGGCGATCGCGGAGTACCACGATCTCGACGAGATGATCGAGGACGGCGGCGATACCTCGTACTATGAAAAGACAGTGCGTTCGCTCTCCGATAAGCTGCGCGGCTTAAAGTCGGAGCTGAACAAGCTCGTCGCCGAAATCAAGAGCGTTAACGAGGAATATAAGAAGTTCCGCGAGCAGACGATCGCCATGCAGAATCAGGGCAAGGAATATAAGCAGAAGTACGACGCGGTGCTCGGCGGGCGCGCGGCGGAAGTGAGTGAAATCAAGAAGACACTAGAAGAGCTTGCGGGGAACGTTCCCGCCGACATTATGCAAAAGTACGCGGCGAAGCGCAAGGAGAAGATTTTTCCCATCATCGTGCCGCTCGTCGACGGAAGGTGCATCTGCCGTATGGATATTTCTCTTGCCCGCCAGAGCGAGCTTTCGGGCGGCAAGGTGATCGAATGCGAGCATTGCCGCAGATTTATTTATAAGAAATAGAAGCCGATCCCTTGTCCCCTCGGGGAATGTTAAAGGAGGGATCGCTGCGGACTGCGCAAGAACGTCGGGTTCTTTCGCAGAGAATACGAACACATACGGGCGTGTTGTGCATAGAATGAAATCGTGCAGAACACGCTTGCCGTTATATCGCTCAACCGAATTATCGAAAACGCCGCCGCGCTGCAAAACGCCGCACGCCGACCCTTGATCGCCGTCGTAAAGGACGACGCCTACGGGCACGGCGCAGAAAGGGTGTCGCTTGCGCTCGAGCCGTACGTTTCCGGCTTTGCCGTCTCCTCCGCGGACGAAGGCGCAGCGCTGCGTACCGTCGGCGTTTCCAAAGAAATCCTCGTTTTAACGCCTCCGCTTTGCGAGGAGGAAGTGTTGCGGGCAGCATCCCTCGGCTTGACCGTTTCGCTGACCTGCCTTGCGGTGCAGCATCTCGTGTTGCGCGTGCAGGAAAAATACGCGCTGCCCGTAAAGGCGCACATTGCCGTGAACACGGGCATGAACCGCTACGGCTTCCGCCCCGAGCGGGTGAAGGACGCTTTGAAACACGCAGACGGTGCGGTGATCACGGGCGTATATTCGCACCTGTTTCTTCCCGAAAGCGCAAGGGAAGTGCGGGCGCAAGTGCGCCTGTTCGAGCGCGCCTGCGGGGAGGTGCGCTCGATTTATCCCGACGCAGTGCGGCATCTTTCGGCAACGGGCGGGGCGCTTGCGGGCGTTGCGTTCGACGCGGTGCGCGCAGGGATTGCGCTCTACGGGTATTTGCCCGAGGCGTTTCGGGGGAAAATCGGGGTGAAGCCTGCGGCAAAGCTGTACGCAACGGTGGCGCAGAGCGGAACGCAGCTCGGCGGCGGCATGGGCTACGCCAGAGCAAAGCGGAAGGGCGAAAAATATCATACTCTCCGCCTCGGTTACGGCGACGGTTTTTTCCGCGACGGCGGCTTGGGCGCGGAGGGGAAGCTGTGTATGGACGCCTGCGTCCGTTGGGGCGCGGCGCGCGTATTCGGGCGGCGGCTGGTTCTCTCCTCCGTTACGGAGTACGCAAAGCAGCACGGCACCACCGAATATGAGGTTCTCGTCAACTATTTGAGAAAGGCGGATAAAGAATACGAACGCTAAGCAGGAACTGCGCAAAGAGATGACGGCACTGCGCCGAACGCTCGCTTCCGAGGAAAGGGACGGGCGGATTTTTCAGGCGCTTCTTTGCTCGACCTATTGGAATAGGGAGAGCTTTTTTGTGTATCGTTCGGTGCGCTCGGAGGTAAAAACGGACGAAATCATCTGCGCGCTGCGTTTGGCTGGCAAGCGGGTGTGCGTGCCGCGCGTGAGCGGCGGCGTGATGTCGGCGGTTGAGGAGAAGGGGGAAAGGGAATTTTTTTACGGGATTCCGCAGCCCGCTTCGGGTTCGGACGAGCCCTGCGCCGTCGTTCTGACCCCGCTGTTGGCGTTCGACGAGGCAGGATTCCGCCTCGGTTACGGGGGCGGATATTACGATAGATATTTTTCCTTGCATCCGAACGCGATCCGCGTGGGGCTTGCCTACGAGGGACAAGCGGTGCGGCATCTGCCGCGCGGGGCGTACGACGTGCCGCTTCACGCGGTTATCACCGAATGCGGCGTACGGATTTTCCGAAAACCGACCGATTGACTTGACATTTTGCAGACGGGCAGGGTATAATAGAAAAAGGATAAACGGGAATGGGAGCAACGTTATGAAAAAGAATCAGAACGGAATGCATCTGACGAAAAATCAGCTTTTCTGGCGGATACAAAAAGAGTGCTGGCGCCGTATGGTTACGCCCTATCTTATGTATCTGTTCATGAGCCTTCTGATGCTTGCCACGCAGGCAATCAGCGGAAACAGTCTCGTCTGGCTTAAAATCACGCTCGGCATACTGTGCCTTTTGGGCGGAATGGCGTTCAACGCGCACCTTACGTACAACTACGGAATTATTCATTACGATGCATACCTCACGGGTTGCGTTCACCGCAAAAATCTGGCGTACGGCATCGAGTCGGGCGGCGACCACCGTCCCGAACGGGAGTACCGCCCTTGGAAGGGGTTTTATATCGGCTTTCTTATCGGCGTGCCCGTAATCATTCTCGGCATTATCGCCGCCGCTACGAGCGTTGCAAGCAATCTTTGGGGCGTTGCGGGCATTGCGCTCATTATGTTTGCGGGTTGGGCGATTATTCCCGTCAGCTGGATTCGCGATTTTGCGGGCATTGCAAATATCAACTTCGGCTGGTCGATTTTAATGGTCGTAATTCCCATCGTCGTCAGCGGGGTATTCTATATCGTGGGCGCCATGCGCGAAAAGAAAAAGAAGGAGGCGCAGGCGGCGCGCGACGAAGCGGTGAAAAAGTTACAGGAAGAGCAGGCGGCGCTGCGCCAGGAACAGAAAATGAATCGTATACAGACGGAGGAACAGCGCAGAAAGACGCTGCAATCCAAGAAAAAGAAGAAATGAGAATTATCGGCGGAAAGTTTCGCGGGCGTACGCTTGCAACGTTTCGGGGATGGGACATCCGTCCCACGCCCGACAGAGTCAAGGAATCGCTCTTTCAGATTTTAACGCCCCGCCTCGTCGGGGCGCGCGTTCTCGATCTGTTTGCGGGCAGCGGGGCGTTAGGTTTGGAAAGTCTTTCTCGCGGCGCGGGAGAAGTTGTGTTCAACGATGCGTCGGCTGAGAGCCTTGCCGTACTGAACAAGAACCTTTCCGCGTTGCAGGTGCGCGCAACCGTTACGCAGAAGGATTTTCGCGCCTGTTTGAAGAGTGCGGACGGGAAATTCGATTTGATTTTTTGCGATCCGCCCTATAAGGAAAGTTTTTTGCGGGAAATCTGCAATATCGTAAGCGAGCGGGCGCTGTTGAACGAAGGCGGGATCGTCGTTTATGAAAGCGAACGCGAGGAGTGCGCCGATGGCTTCGAGGCGATCGATGAACGCCGTTACGGACGCACCTGCGTTACGATGTGGAGGCAGCTATGAAAAAATGCGTGTTTGCGGGCACGTTCGATCCGTTTACGTTGGGACATGCGGACACGGTGGAAAAGTGTCTTGCTATCTTCGACGAAGTGATCGTCGCAATCGCAGAAAACAGGAGCAAGACGCCGAAGTTTTCCGTTCAAGAACGCGAAGAGATGATCCGAGCCGTATATGCGGGGGAGCCGCGCGTAAAGACGGTGCGCTGGCAGGGGGTCATCGTGGACTTGTTGCAGCGGGAGGGTACGCCCTTTTACGTGCGCGGAATCCGCAACGCGTCGGACTTCGAGTACGAGACGGCGGATTTTTACGCCAGCCGAAAATTGGACGGGAATATGATATGCGTATATCTTCCCGCCGAGCAGGACAAGCTGCATATCAGTTCCACTCTCGTAAAAAATTGCATCGCGTTCGAAAAACCCTATCGGGATTACGTTCCGGAAGCAGTTTATCGATATATTTCGGAGAAAAAGAATGTTTGAAAGACAAATCAAAATTCCGACGGCGGAGGAGCTGTGTAAGGAGATTCCCGTTCCCGCCGCACTGAAAAAGATTAAAACGGAGCGCGATCGGCTCGTCAAGGACGTGATCGCGGGGCTTTCCGATAAATTTCTCGTTATTGTAGGTCCCTGTTCCGCGCACGAAAGCGCGCCCGTTTACGAGTATGTAAAGCGGTTGGGCAAGCTCAACGAGAGAGTCGGGGACAAGCTCGTTCTCGTGCCGAGGATTTACACGAACAAGCCGCGCACGCGAGGCGTCGGCTACAAGGGAATGTTTTCCCAGCCCAATCCCGAAAACAAAGAGGATATCCTGCTCGGGATCAAGACGATTCGAAAATTGCATCTGGAAGCAATCGAGGCGTCGGGCTTGACTGCGGCGGACGAAATGCTCTATCCCGAAAATTATGCGTATATCGAGGACGTGCTCTCCTACGTTGCCGTGGGCGCGCGGTCGAGCGAAAATCAGATGCACCGCCTCGTGGCAAGCGGAATCGACGTGCCCGTCGGCATTAAAAACCCGATGGGGGGCAGCATTCCCGTGCTGCTCAATTCCGTATACGCGGCGCAGAGCCCGCAGGTGTTCAAGTACGGCGAATGGCAAGTTTCCACCAAGGGCAACGAGTTCGCGCATACCGTGCTGCGCGGCGCCGTCGACAGCTACGGCAACGACATTCCCAATTTCCATTACGAAACGGTAATGCGGGTATTTCGCGGGTATCTGAATGCGGATAATATGAAAAATCCTGCCGTGATCATCGACGCCAACCATTCCAATTCGGGCAAGGACTTCCGCCAGCAGATACGAATCGTCGAAGAGGTCATGCAGAACAGGCTTTACGACAGAGACTTTAAACGGATCGTCAAAGGGTTTATGATAGAGAGCTTCCTCGTGGAGGGGAGGCAGAACCGCGACGTGGTATTCGGGCAATCGATCACGGACGCCTGCCTCGGTTGGGAGGATACCGAGCGGTTAATTTACGATATTGCGGAGAAAGTGTAATGAAGGTTTCCTGTCTGGGTCCTGGCGAGAGCTATTCTTGCTTGGCGGCAAAGCGTTTCCGTTCCGATGCGACGTTCGTATGCTGTAAAAGCTTTAAGGAAGTCATTGATAAATTAAAAAGCGGAGAAGCGGATTTTGCGGTCATCCCCGTCAGCAATTGCATTACGGGGAGTATCGTAAAAAATCTCGACCTTATCACGGAAACGGAAGGGGTCATGGGGGTGGAATCTTTTCTGCTGCCCGTCGAGCACCGCCTCGTAACCAAGGGGAATATCCCGTATGAAAATATCGAGCGCGTGTGTTCGCACGTGCAGGCGCTCGGGCAGTGTGAAAAGTTTATTCAGGCGAATTTTCCCAATGCGCGCCTCGTCGTTACGCGTTCGACGGCTGAGAGCCTGTCCCTGCTGGACGGACATACGGCGGGCATCGTCGGCGCTCACGTGGCGGGCGACGGCTTGGTGCTTTCCGCGGAAAACGTCGCCGACGAACGGGAGAATGCCACGCGTTTTATGCTGTTCGAAAAGAGAACGTTGCCGCCGGAAAAGAGCAATTACTTTTTCTTTTCCGCCGTGTGCAGACATGAGGCGGGTGCGCTTGCATCTCTGTTGGGCATCTTCGCCGAGCTCGGCTTGAACTTGACGCGGATCGGCAGCCGTCCCGTGCAGAGCGCGGAAGGCCCGTACCGCTTCTTTATGGAGTTCGAGGGGAACATCGGCTCGCAAGAGGTGCAATCGGCGCTGGCGGAGGCAAAGCATCGGGGGGCGCAATTCCGCCTGATTGGCGCGTACAACTAAACGCCGAACGCGCACGCGAGCGCGAAACAGAGCGCGGCGGCGGTTATGCCTTGCAACGCTTTTAAGCAGATAAAGGGCAGGGGCTTTACTCCCGCAGGGGTTAAAAAGGCGAGCTGTTGTACGAGTACGCAGACGCCGCCGAAGGTTACGAAGAATGCGGAGAGGGCGAGCGCGAGGGGTGTTTTTACGGACGAGAGGGCTTTGCAGCCCGAGGTCATTTCCACGATTCCGGAAAGTATCGCCGAAAGAAAACCGTCGGAAACCGTGCCCGCCAGCAAGCGGGCAAAAGCATAAAAGATAGCGATCGAAGCGCCCGCAAGGGTGGCGGCGGCAACCGTTTCCGCAAGGCTTTCCGAGAGTGCGTTCTGCGTTTGCGGGGCGGAGATGCGGGAGGCGCTTACGCTTTTTTTTGCGGTAAAGCGCAGAAGAAAGCAAACGAGCCAGACTGCGGCAAGGTGGGAAACCAACAGGAGCCACCCAGCTTTCACGCTTTGAAACGCCCCCGCGCCGACAGCGCCTACGAGGAAGGCGGGACCGGAGGTCGTGGCAAGCGCGGACGTGCGGAAGAGCTCCTCCTTGGGGACTTCTCCGCGCAGAGCGAGAGAGGACAGAGTCTTGGCGCCTACGGGGTAGCCGGACAGCGCGGAAATCAATCCGCAGCAAGCGCCCGCGCCCGATATGCGGAATACCTTTCCCGCAACGGGCGAGAGCTTTCCCACAATTTTCGGATAGGCTTTCAGGCGGGTAAAGAGGGCGCAGAAGAAGAGGAAGGGCAGCGTAGACGGTAGCACGCACGCCGCCCAGAGGGACAGCCCCTCGAACACGAGGGAAGCGGATTTTGCGGGCAGGGCGAGAAGCACTGCAATCGCGCCGACGGTAAAAAGGAGCGCGATCGCGCCCGTGAATTTTTTCAATTTCGTCATATAACAGCGTACGCACCCGCAAGCGCGGATATGCGGGTTTCAGCTTTTTGCCGATCTCTTGAGGGAAGGGGCAGAGGTGGGGTATGGACTTATTCGATTTAAACAGAAACGAAGAAAAGGCAAAACCGCTTGCCGAGCGGATGCGGGCGAATACGCTCGAAGAGTTTGCGGGGCAGAGGCACATCGTTGCCGAGGGCTCGTTGCTTCGGCGTGCCGTCATGCTCGACAGGCTGGGCAGTTGTATTTTCTGGGGACCTCCCGGTTGCGGCAAGACGACGCTTGCCAACATCATCGCCGCCACGACGAACGGCGAATTCGTAAAGCTCAACGCCGTCAATTCGGGCGTTGCCGACGTCAAAAAGGCGGTGGAAACGGCGCGCAACAATTTAAAGCTGTATAACAAGCGAACCTATCTCATGCTCGACGAGTGCCACCGTTTCAGCAAGACGCAGTCGGACAGTCTGCTTCCCGCTATCGAGCAGGGCACGATCATTTTCATCGGCTCCACCACGGAAAATCCATACGCTTCCATGACGCCCGCGATCGTTTCGCGTTGTCGCGTGTTCGAGTTTAAAGCACTCGGGCAGGAGGACATCAAGGCGCAGCTTTTGCGCGCATTGAAGGATAAGCGAAAGGGGCTGGGAAATTACGATATCGAGGCGGACGAGGCGGCAATCAACCATATCGCCGCAACGGCGGCGGGGGACTTGCGCACGGCGTACAATGCGCTCGAACTCGCCTGCCTGACCACCGCGCCCGACGGAAACGGAAAAATTCACGTTACGCTCGCCGACGCCGAGCAGTCCATTCAGCGCAAATCGCTCTCCTATAACAAGGATCAATATTACGATTTTCTTTCCGCGTTCTGCAAGTCTTTGCGCGGAAGCGATTCCGACGCCGCGCTTTATTACGCAATGCGGTTGATCGAGGGCGGCTGCGATCCCGTGATGATCCTGCGCCGCTTGATTGCCCATTCTGCGGAGGACGTGGGCATGGCTGATCCGAACGCGCTCGTCATGGCGGTAAGCGCGTTGACGGCGTTTCAGAATATGGGCTATCCCGAAGGGCTGTTGCCGCTGACGGAGGCGATCGTCTACGTATGCGAAGCGGAGAAGAGCAATTCGGTGGTTATGGCAATGGACGGGGCGATCTCGGATGCGAAAAACGCCCGCGACGACGTCGTCCCCGCGTACCTGCGAGATTCGTCGTACGGCAGTAAGGAAATGAAGGCGGAAAGCGGGAAGTATCTTTATCCGCATAACTTCGGCGGTTGGGTGCAGCAGCAATACCTGCCTGACAGCTTAAAGGACAGGGTGTACTATTCGCCCTCCGATTACGGCTACGAGGCTACGGTAAAGCAAGTAAGAAAGCGAAAGGGAAAGAAATAAACGATAAAAAAACGCTTCCGACAGGAAGCGTTTTTTGGTTTGTGAAACGGTCAGACGAAAACTCCGGCGCACGCTATAAAAACTACTAATATGTAAGTATAGAACAATGCGAGAATGATTACGATTCCGATGGAAATCGAACTGATGATAACGCCCGCCAAAGCAAGACCTTTCCCGCTTTCGCCCGAGGTTTTCAGCTGTTTTAAGGCAATCGCCGAACAGATGAGCCCTGCAAGCGATACGAAGAAGCAGAGGATAAATCCGACGATGGCAAGCACGTTCGTCTTTTCATGCGGTACAGGCTGCGCCGCAGGTTGCGGTTGCGCTTTGGGTTGTTCCGGAGCTTTTGCCTTGGAAAAAACCTCTTCCCCGTGCGTCAGAATACCGCAGTTCGGGCAGACGACAGCTTTATCGTTCAGTTCTTTTCCGCAATATCTGCAAAACATGTTTTTTCCTCCGATACGATTCGGTTAGTAATAGGGGTAATATCCGCCTCCGCCGAGAGACGCAAACAGTTCGGGAAGAACCGTAACAGAAATAATGATGCCGATAATCCAGTAGACGATGGAAATCACGAGACCCGCGATTGCAAGTCCCTGTCCTTTGCCGCCGTATTGAGGCGCTCTCTTTATTCCGAGAATGGAGCAGATCAAGCCTGCGATGGGAACGAAGAACGAAAGCACGAATCCGACGATGGCAAGCGTGTTACCGCCCTGCGCTACCGGTTGCGGTGCAGGCTGGGGTGCAGGCTGCGAATACGCGGAGGGGGGTGTTTGCTGAGGGGAAGCGTCGAAGAACTCGTCTTTATCGGCAGCTTTATTTTCTGCCTGCTGGCGCGCCTGAGCCGCTTTGGCGGCACTCAGCGCCTCTTCGTTGAGGACGGCGCCGCAACCCGGACAGACTACAGCTTTGTCGTCAACTTCTTTGCCGCAATTGTAACAAAACATAACGATTTTCTCTCCTTAGACGCCTTTGTAAAGCGCGGCGTCCGACTTTATTATATGACGAAATTAAGACCTTGTCAAGCTTTTTTGAAAAATTACGGGGGATACGGGAGAAAAAAGAAGGACGTTGCCCCCCCGAAATTAAAGGAAAAACAGGGTTTGCTCGGGGTTTTTACGCTTTTTGGGACGGATTTCATAGCCGTCTTCGGGGTAGCCGACGGCAATCACCAACGGAATACGCACATCTTTTCCAAGGGAAAGCGCCGTTCGCAGCTTGTTCTCGCTGCGCCAGCCGAGAATGCACGTGCTCAAGCCCGCTGCCTCCGCGGCAATTACGAGATGCGCCGTTAAGATGCCGATGTCGTTATGCAAAAAGTCGTTATCCTTAAAGCGGCTTCCGACCTTTGCCGTCAGATTGCTCTTACCTTCGGCAATTGCAATGAGGGCGGGTGCATCGGAGGCAAACTTGTTCATGCCCAAATCCTGCAAGCCCTTTGCCGTTTCCTTTGCTTTTTCGCCCGTAACGCAATAGAGCAGCCACGGCTGGGAGTTACACGCCGACGGCGCAAGCAGGGCAAGGTTGCAGACTTTTTCCAAAAGCTCGCGGGGAACCTCGCGCGACTTATCGAACGCGCGGCAGCTCTGCCTGTGCAGATACAGTTTTTCGATTTCCTCTAAATTCATATCCTTTTTACTTTTGATCCGTCGTCTGATCGCCGACAAATTTTACTACGTACAAATCGCCCGATACCGTTTTTACGGTGCAATGACAGGAGGGGGAACCCGCGTTGACGAGGGCACCGCCCGTTACCGTTTCGTATTTCGGCGCGTCGTTAAAGCCGCTGTAAAACGTTCCGCTCACGGTGTCGAACTTCACCGAGAATCCTGCGTCGGGGAAGCAGAGCGTGACGTCGCCCGAGACGCTTTTCGCTTCGACGGCGACGGGCAACGTAACGAATGCCGCCACGACGTCGCCCGAAACGGAGTCGATTTCCGTCTTTCTCGCTACCGTAACGTTCTTCACCGCAATCGTACCCGAAACGGTTTTCGCCTCGATTTCTCCATAGCTTGCGTTGCGGCAAGCTATCTCTCCCGAAACCGTTTCGATATCGCACGCGTCCGCATGGACGGAAACAACCGTTTCTGCGGAAACCGTTTCAACCTCGACGGAGTTCAGCGTCGTGTTTCGGGGAATCCGCACGGTGAGCGCCTTGGAGGAGAGGTTATTGTTCCTCACGCCCGATTTGGCGAATTTCAGGTGCAATGTATCATCCGTCTGATCAAGCAGATAGCGCATCGTGTAGTCGTCCGTTTCCGTTACGCCGTCGCTGCGGACTTCGGAAAACTTTACCGACGTTCCCTCGTAGTATTCGATATTTACCTCGCCGCTCACCCATTCGACTTCCAGGTTGTTTACGGGGAGGGTGAGCTCGCCGCTTGCCGCCGCCGTGTATTTCTTGGCGTTATCGTAGCGGATAATTGCGCCCAAGCCGCCCGAACAGCCCGTTGCCGCGTATAAAAGACAGAGCAGAAGGGAAAGGGGAGCTAAAAATTTTAAAATACTTTTCATTGTTTCTCGGAAAAACAACCGAGCCGCAAGCGTTTTTTTATTCTTTTGCGGCGCGGAATTTTATTTGTTTGATCGAATCGGTTTATGCGGGAAACGGCAGAGCGGGATCACCGAACCCACGGGATAAAAACATATTATTTTTTTAAAGCGGTTTTAGCCTTTGCGACGACGTTTTCCACGGTAAAGCCGAAGAGCTTGAAGAGCTCGGCGGCGGGACCGCTTGCGCCGAAAGTACTCATGGCGACGATCTCGCCCTTGTCGCCCGCATATTTGTACCAGCTGTAAGGGGATCCCGCTTCCACGCATACGCGCGCCTTAACGGAGGAGGGCATAACGCTTTCCTTGTATTCCGCGCTCTGCTTTTCGTATTCCTCGAAGCAGGGCATAGAGATAACGCGTGCCTTCACGCCTTCCTTTTCAAGCTCGGCTTTCGCCTTGACGCAGAGCTCTACCTCCGAGCCGCTTGCGATCAGGAGAATATCGGGCGTGCCCGCGCAGTCCTCTAAAATATATCCGCCTTTGAGCGCGTTTATACCGCTGTTCGCGTATTGGGGAAGATTCTGGCGGGTCAGTACGAGCGCAGTGGGCGCCGTGCCTTTCAATGCCGAAATCCACGCCGCCGCCGTCTCCTTGCCGTCTGCGGGGCGGTAAACCTTCATGTTGGGAATGGAGCGCAGTGCGATCAGCTGCTCCACGGGTTCGTGCGTGGGACCGTCCTCGCCGACGCCGATGCTGTCGTGCGTCAGGATATATACGACGGGAATATTCATCAATGCGGAAAGGCGCATCGCGTGCTTGCAGTAGTCGGAGAAAATGAAGAAGGTGGAGCAGTACGCTTTTAAACCGCCGTGCAATTGCATTCCGTTTGCAATTGCCGCCATCGCGTGCTCGCGGATTCCGAAGTGCATATTTCTGCCCGCGTAGTTCTCGGGGGTGAAATCGCCGTAGACGACGCTTTCCGTGTCCTTCATATCGGAAAGGTTGGAGGGGGCGAGGTCGGCGCTGCCGCCCATGAGCTCGGGCACCTTTGCGGCGATCTTGTTGAGTACGACGTTCGAGGTCTGGCGGGTCGCCATGGGCTTATCGAAAGAAAACAAGTCTTTATCGTTTTCGATATCGTACAGTTCGCCCGCCATCGCCGCCTTGTACGCTTTGGCGAGCTCGGGATATTTCTTTTCGTACTGTGCGAACAGCGCCTTCCATTCTTCTTCCTTCTTCGCGCCGCGTTTGCCCGCTTCCGCCGTGTGGGTCAAGACCTCCGAGGGGACCTCGAAAGGCTCGTGCGTCCATTGGAAGTTCTCCTTCGTTTTTTGCAGGTTTTCCGTGCCGAGAGGGGAGCCGTGGCACTTGTGGCTGCCTTCGAGCGGAGTTCCGTAGCCGATCTTCGTCTTGCAGATGATGATGGAGGGCTTTTTCGTCTCCGCCTTCGCCTGCTCGATCGCGGCGTCGATGAGGGCGACGTCGTCGGGATTTGACACGAGGTCTACTTTTAACACCTGCCAGTTCTGCGCCGCAAAGCGTGCGGCGACGTCTTCTTTGAAGGTGATGTCGGTATTGCCCTCGATGGTGATGTCGTTATCGTCGTAGAATACGATGAGCTTGCCAAGCTCGTGCGTGCCCGCAAACGAACAAGCCTCGTAAGAAATTCCTTCTTCGAGGCAGCCGTCGCCGCACAGTGCATAGGTGTAGTGGTCTACGATTTTAAAGCCGCCGCGGTTGAACTTCGCCGCAAGGTGCGCTTCCGCAACCGCCATACCCACGGCGTTGGCGATGCCCTGACCCAAGGGACCCGTCGTCGTTTCGATGCCGACGGTATGTCCGTATTCGGGGTGTCCGGGGGTCTTACTGCCAAGCTGGCGGAAGTTCATCAAATCTTCCTTGGTGAGCCCGAACCCGTACAGGTACAGCAACGAATAATCGAGCATGGAGCCGTGTCCCGCAGAGAGAACGAAGCGGTCGCGGTCGTCCCATTTCGGGTCGCTGTTGTTGAACTTCAAAAAGTTCTGCCAGAGCGCGTAGGCGATGGGGGCGGAGCCGAGAGGAAGTCCGGGATGACCCGAATTCGCCTTCTGAATGGCTTCCGCCGAGAGGATACGGATTGCGTTGATGGTTTTTTTGTTCATGGTTATTCTCCTTATATGATTTACGAATTTTTAATCAGATTTTCCGCGTCGAGAAAATCGTACTTTTTCAGGAAGCCGTACAGGCGGTTCAAAATTTTTGCGACGCCGCCTTTCTCGTCGCTCTCCGCGTTTACGGGAAGAATGGGTTCGTGCAGGCTCATGCGAACGAGCGCCCAGCCGTTGCCGTTTTGCCCGTCGAAGTTGATGCGCACGCCCTCGAAGTTGTCGGGCGCAAGCGAAAGCCCCGCCGTCTGCGCGGCAAGCGCGGTAACCTCTTCGATGACGGTTTTGCCGAGCGTTTTAAAGTCGCAGCCCGCTTTGAATTTCAGGCGTACTTCTTTGGCTTCGGCGGGCTCTTTCAGGTCGGCGATCAAATCGAGCAGAGCCTTGTTTTCCTTCGAAAGCTTTGCAAGCGAGATCAGCAGTCTCGTTACGAGGTACGCGCCGTCGTCGAGGAAGTAGTTTTCTTTGAGCGCGGCGTGCCCGCTCGTTTCGATGGCAAGAGGGGAGTAAACGCCGCTCTCGTTCAGTCGCTTGCTCTCGTTGATCACGTTTTTGTAGCCGCGCTTGAAGCGCACGTGCTTGCCGCCCTTTGCCGCAATGAACGCGGCGAGTCCGTCGCTCGTTACCGAGTCGGTTACTATCGCTCCCGCTTTTTCCTTTAAAAGGATCGCCGAAATCAGGGCGATTAAACGGTTGCGGTTGATTTCTTCTCCGTCCGAGGCAACCGCGCCTGCGCGGTCTACGTCGGTGTCGAAGATAATGCCGAAGTCGGCTTTGTTCTTTACGACCGCTTCGGACACGGACTTCATCGCCGCCGCATTTTCGGGATTTGGGATATGGTTGGGGAAGCGTCCGTCGGGTTCAAGGAACTGCGAGCCCGCCGTGTCCGCGCCGAGCGGCTTTAACACGAGGTCGCAGTAGAACCCGCCCGCGCCGTTGCCCGCGTCCACGAGAATGCGCTTGCCCTTCAAGGGCTCGTCCTCGCCGCAGGCGGAGCGCACCATAGCGACGAGTCCCGCAGCGTATTCTTTAAGATAGCTCTTTTCGGAAACGGAGCCGTTCCCTTCGGGGAACCCGCCCGCCGATGCGATCTCCAGCACCTTTGCAACGTCGCTGCCCTCGAGTCCGCCGCTTTTCAAAAAGAACTTCAATCCGTTCTTCTGAAAGGGCAGGTGGCTTGCCGTTATCATGATCGAAGCGTCCGCGCCGAAATCGCTCTTCAACAGCATGAACATCGACGGGGTGGAACTCAGTCCCGTCAGTACTGCGTCGCCGCCGCAGGAAGCTACGGCTTTTGCGCACAGTCCCGCGATATGCGGGGAGGAAAGGCGCGAATCGCACCCGACGGCAACGACGGGCCGCTTGCCGAGTTTCTTTTGAGCCCAGACGAAGAACGCCTTTGCGATCAGGGTAACCGCCTCGTCGGTGAGTGTTACGGGATCGCCCTCTACGCCGCCGACCGCCGTGCCCCGGACGTCCGTCCCGTTTTTTAAATTAAATAATTCCTGTTTTGTCATAATCCCCCTTTTGCGCGTAAGCGCATCGTCGAACAAAGTTCCGTATAGCATTATACAAAAAACGAAAATAATTTTCAAGCCTTTTGTGAAAAAAATTTTACAAAATCGGGTAATTTTGAGAAATGCTTGATTTTGCGGTAAAAATATGATATAATCCGATTATGCTATCCGTAAGGATAGGAAAACGCACGGTGAAATTATGGCGAAATTTACGCTGTCGACGGATTCGACCTGCGACTTATATCACGATTTTTTAACGGAACACCGCATTCCCTGCGCGCCGCTTACTTTTACGGTGGAAAAGAACGGCGTTATGGAAGACAGGCTGGATAACTTTACGGAGTACGGTCAGTACGTCGCTTTTTATAACGAACTGCGCTCGGGCGCCTTTTCGCGCACTTCCATGCTCAATTACGAGGCGCACCTTTCCCACTTCACACGCCTTGCAGAGGAGGGGGCGAAGGATGTCGTACATTTCACGATTTCCTCGGGGCTTTCTCCCACGAAGGAGGTCGCGAAGAAGGCTGCGGAAGAGGTAAAGAAGCGCTTTCCCGATTTTCGGCTGTTCGTCGTCGATCCGCTCACCGCAACGGTGGGGCAGGGCGCGCTCGTGAGAATTGCTTTACAATGCCGCGACGCAGGGCTTTCGGCAGAGGAGACGGTGGAAAAAATTCTGCCCGTCCGCTCGCACATTCAGCATTTTATCGTGGCGGACGACTTGAATTATCTAAAGCGCGGCGGGCGCATTTCCGCGGCGTCGACCCTGATCGGCGGAATCCTCGATATCAAGCCGATCATCTCCTTCGACGGGGCGGGGAAGCTGTTCGTGCTTGCCAAGGTTCGGGGCGCGAAAAAGGCGATTTCCTTTATTAAAAAGAAGATGGAGACGGAGGGACCGGACGAGTGGGGGCTGGTGTATATCGTGCACACCGACAACTCGCCGGCGGCGGAGGAGCTTGCCGCTTTCGTGCGCGCGCGCTTTGGCATCGAGCCCGACGTGTCGATCATGGGCCCGATCATCGGCTCGCACGTAGGACCGGGGGCGTTCGCGCTCGGCTACGTTTCGAAGAGCGGGCGTAATGCGTTTTAAGGGCGCGGGTCATCGGTTTTAAGCAGACACGGATTCTGGGAAAATCCGTTTCGTAAAATTTTATCGGAGAAAAAATCTATGTATTCATTTACCTTATCAACGGACTCTACTTGCGATCTTTACCACGATTTTATCGTGGAAAACGGTATTAAGTTCGTGTCGCTCACTTACACGGTGGAAAAGAACGGCGTTATGGAGAACAGGCTCGACGATTTCCGTGCCTATTCCGAGTACGTCGCCTTTTATAACGAGTTGCGCGCGGGCGCGTTTTCGCGCACGGCGATGCTCAATTACGAGTCTCACCTTGAGCATTTTACGAAGCTCGCCGAAGAGGGCGCGGAGGACGTTCTTCACTTCACCATTTCGTCGGGGCTTGCGCGGACGCACGAGGTGGCAAGGCAGGCGGCGGCGGACGTGCAAAAGAAGTATCCGAAGTTCAACGTTCTGGTGGTAGACCCCTTGACGACCACGGTGGGGCAGGGGTGTCTCGTCAGGCAGGCGCTCGATTGCAGAAATAAGGGCATGAGCGTAAAGGAAGCGTACGACTACGTCATGGGGCTGCGGCTGCATATCCAGCACTTTATCGTGGCGGACGACTTGAATTATTTAAAACGCGGCGGGCGCATTTCCGCAGCGGCTGCGGCAATCGGGGGCGTGCTCAACATCAAGCCCATTCTTTCCTTTAATAAAGAGGGAAAGCTGGAACCGATTGCAAAGGTGCGCGGCACCAAGAAGGCGATTTCATTTATTAAGGAGAAAATGGAAAAGGAGGGACCCGACGGGCACGGTTACGTTTTTATCGTACACACCGATAACGAGCCTCCTGCAAACGAGCTTGCGGACTACGTGCGCGAGCGGTTCGGCTTGGAGCCGTATATACAGATCATGGGTCCCGTCATCGGTTCGCACGTGGGACCGGGAGCGTTTGCGCTCGGATATATTTCAAAGAGTGAGAGGAACGAGTTTTGAGTATGGAAAAATCGGTTTTTCGTAAATTAATCACCGTTTTTGCGGCAGTCGTTCTATTGGCTGCCGTTTTTCCGTGCGCCGCAAGACGCACGACGATGCGGGCGTCCGCGGCGAGCGTGGATAATAACTATTGGTTTCAGCGCGTGGGCGTGGATATCGAGGTGCGCAAAGACAAGACGTTTGCGATCCGCGAGGAGATGAAAGTCGGTTTCCGCTACGGCGGAGTGAATACGGGAATTATCCGCGATATTCAGCGCCTGAACAGGACGACGAGAATACGGAACGGGGAAGCGGGCGAGGGCGCAGTTACGGGCAAAAAGTTTCTCGCAACGCTTACGGACGTGGCGGTTACCATCGACGGCGAGCCCGCGCGCGTTACCCGCAGCCTGTACGACAACGGAAACTTTTACTCGATCAAAATGCAGAAGCGGGATGAATCCTATTTTGATGCGACCGACTATGAGAATGAAGATACGTTTCACACCTTCGTGCTTTCCTATGTTTACGGGATGCGCGACGACAAGGTGTCCGGCTTCGACGATTTCACCTTCGACGTTTACGGTTATGCGATGGCTACGACGGGCGTGGTAGTTGCAAACCTCGTTTTTCCCGACGAGCTTGATGAATCGCAGGTGTCCTTCCGCACCAATAACAAACAGCCCTTCAAGCCGGACGTAACTCACGCGGAGCGCGCTTACGTTACGGAGAACCGTATCCGTCTGGTGGCGCTTCCGCAGACCTCGCACAAGGGTTATACCGTACAGGTGATTCTGCCCGACGGCTATTTTCAGGCGGGGCGGACGGTGCATTGGTACTATTTCGTTTTTCTGGCGCTTGGTGCGGCGGCAATTGCCGGCGGGATCGCGCTGTTCTGCTTTTTCCGTTCGCGCAAGGGGATTGCGCCCGTGGAGTTTGCGCCGCCCGAGGATATGAGCGTGATGCGATTTTCGGCAATCTGGCACGGAACTGCGCATGAAAAGGACGCGCCCGCACTCATTCTCGATTGGGCGGCGAAGGGGTACGTGCGCATCGAGCGGGACGGAAACCGCGACGTCAACGTGTATCTGGACCACGGCTTGCCTAAGAGTGCACGGGATGCGGAAAGCAAGACGCGGACGCGCGGCGCAACCAAAGCCGAGCGCGGCTATTACAACGCGTTGTTCTCAGAAGGCGAAGGCGTGTTCTCCACGCGCAAAGTCCGCAGGGAGCGCGCGTTCCAACCTTCGTTTTCACGCAAGTTGTACCGTTCCGTGCAGGAGCTGAAAACGGAGGCGGAGAAGCCTTCGCCGATGGTGGAACGGCAGAAGTACGCCTATCCCGCGATGCTGATACTGTCGCTATTGCCTTGGATATTCAACGTAATATACACCTGCATTCTGGCGGGAACGGCGGTGGCGATGTGTACCTGTATCTTCGCGGTAGCAGGCACCGCGGTCGGCTATATGCAGGCAAAAAACAGAATGACGCCCATACTGTACGTATTTCCGATTGCCTTTATGGGCGTGCCGCTCGTCATGTTTTCAACGTTTTACATTCCGATGTACGACTATGCGGGGCTCACCTATATCGCGTTTACGTGGTGGGCGGTCTGCCTCGTGCTGGCGCATTTCTTCGGCAAGCGTACGCCCGAGGCGCAGGCGGAATACGACAGGCTACGCGGGTTCAAACGCTTTTTGCTGACGGCGGAGGAGAGCCGTCTTGAAATGCTGTTCGACGAGCGTCCCGACCTCTTCGCCGAAATTCTGCCCTATTGCTATATTATGAAAATTACGAAGAGGGTGGAAAAACGCTTTAAAGCGCTCGGGATCGCCGCGCCTGTCTGGACGGAGGGTCAGTCTGTTTACGCCTGCACCTACGCTTTTTCCCACGCGATCGCCTCGTCCGGCGGCGGGGGCGGTTTGTCGAGCGGCAGCGGAGGCGGCGGAGGCGGCGGGGGCGGCTCGTCCGGCGGCGGAGGCGGAGGCGGCGGCAGCCGCGGCTGCTGAGGTTCTTCCGTTCCCTTCGGAAAAATCTTCCAAACGATAGACAAACGCATTGAAATGCGTTATAATAAGGTAAATTTCAGGTATATTTGAGGAAAATCATGGAAAAATCATACGTATCGCAGATTGCGGACATCGAAACGGACTTTGCGCAATGGTACACGGACGTCGTGCTGAAAACCAAGCTCGTCGATTACGGTCCCGTCAAGGGGACGATGGTCATTCGTCCGTACGGCTATGCGATTTGGGAGAATATCCAGAACGAATTTAACAGACGGTTTGCGGAGTGCGGCTACGAAAACGCTTACTTTCCGCTGCTCATTCCCATGAGTTTTATGTCGAAAGAGGCGGAGCACGTCGAGGGGTTTGCCCCCGAGGTCGCCGTGGTTACGCACGGGGGAGGCGAGAAGCTTGCCGAGCCGCTGTGCGTGCGTCCCACGTCCGAAACGATGATCGGCACGATGTACGGTAAATGGATCGAGAGCTGGCGCGATTTGCCCGTTCGGATGAACCAGTGGGCAAACGTCATGCGTTGGGAAAAGACGACGCGTCCCTTCCTCCGCACGAGCGAATTTTTATGGCAGGAGGGGCATTCGGCGTTCGCTACCGCAGAAGAAGCGGAGGCGGAAACGCAGAAAATGCTGCAGGTGTACGACGAGTTTGCGAGGACTTGTCTGTCGATGCCCGTGCTAACGGGGAGAAAGACGGAGAAGGAGAAGTTTGCGGGCGCCGTTGCCACTTACGGCATGGAAGCCATGATGCACGACGGCAAAAGCTTGCAGTCGGGCACCAGCCATTACATGGGGCAGAATTTCGCCAAAGCGTTCGACATTAAATTTACGGATAAGGACGGCGCGCAGAAGTACGGCTACACCATGTCGTTCGGCGTATCTACCCGTCTTATCGGGGCGATCATCATGACGCACGGCGACAACCGCGGGTTGGTTCTGCCGCCCGTCGTTGCGCCCGTACAGGTGGTTATCGTGCCCATCGCAGCGCGTAAGGAAGGAGTGCTGGAAGCTTGCCGCGCCCTGGAAGCGCGTTTGAAGAATGCGGGGATCCGCGTCAAGCTCGACGACAGCGACAATTCTCCCGGCTGGAAGTTCAACGAATGGGAGATGAAGGGCGTGCCCGTGCGTATCGAGCTCGGTCCGCGCGATATCGAAGCGGGAAAAATGGTGGTTTCCCGCCGCGACGGTTATGAAAAAAACGAAGCTCTGCTCGAAAACGCCGAGCGCGAAATCAAGGATCTGTTAAACGATATTTCCGTCAGCCTCTACGAAAAGGCAAAGGAAAGAATGCAGCAGCGCACGGTCAACGCCGAAAGCTTGCAGGAGCTTTTAGACGGCGTAAACAGAGGCAACTTCGTGCGCGCAGGCTGGTGCGGCTGCCGCGAATGCGAGGATAAGGTCAAGGAGTTCGCTCAGGCTACGAGCCGCGTTATGGACGGGACGAACACCGCAAAGAAGTGCGTTGCGTGCGGCAAAAAATCACAGCACACCGTGTTCTTCGCAAGGGCGTACTGATGTACCGTTACGAAACGCATCTGCATACTTCGATCGTGAGCGCCTGTTCGCGCTTTATGCCCGAGGAAGTCGTCGGAAAATACACGCGTCTCGGCTACGCGGGGGTGTTCGTAACCGACCACTTCCTGCGCGGCAACTCGTCGGTGTCCAGAAATTTGCCGTACGAGGAGCGGGTTGCCCGCTATTTTGACGGATACCGTGCGGTCAAAGCGTGCGCCGAGGGGAGCGGGCTTGCCGTGTTCTGCGGTGTGGAAATATCCTACAAGGGAACGGATTTTCTGTTTTACGGTTTGGACGAGGAATGGTATCGGGACAATTCCGACATCATGACGGAGCCGCCCCGAGAGTTTTGCCGACGCGCAAGAGCGGCGGGCGCGCTCGTCGTGCAGGCGCATCCCTACCGCGAGGCGGACTATATCGACCATATCCGCCTGTTTCCCTCAGAAGTGGACGGCATCGAAGTTATCAACGCGGCGCGGGACGAGCGGACGAACCGTCTTGCGGGAATTCTGGCGAATGCCTACGGCTTGGCGGCGACGGCGGGCTCGGATATTCACGGAGCGGGTCAAAGGGAGCTTGCGGGGATGCAATTCAAAGAAAAATTGACGTCCGAACGGGATTTTGCCGCTCGGGTGAAGCGGGGCGAGGGGAGCGTTTTTACCTTGTCCGACGGAGGAGTGATATGAAACATACGGATATTGCAAAGGTATTGCAAGATAAGGCGGTCGGACAGAGCGTTACCGTCTGCGGCTGGGTGCGCACCTACCGCGATTCGGCGCAGGTCGGTTTCATCGAATTGTCCGACGGCACGAGTTTTGCAAAGTTACAGGTCGTTCTCGACAAGAATGCGCTGAAAATCGACCCCGAATGCACCAAAAACGGCGCGTCGGTTGCGGTCAGGGGCAAAATTGTCAAGGCTTACAGGGGCGACGGGGTGGAACTCAACGCCGAAGCGGTGGATTTGCTCGGCAAGTGTCCGCCCGAGTATCCCATTCAGAAGAAGCGCATCACGCTCGAAACGCTGCGCACGATTCCCCATTTAAGGTTGCGCACAAATACCTTTAACGCAGTGTTTAAGGTGCGTTCGGTGGCGGCGCAGGCGGTGCACCGCTATTTCCACGAGCGGGGATATTACTATATCAATACGCCTATCATCACGGCAAGCGACTGCGAGGGCGCGGGGGAAATGTTCCGCATAACCACGCAGAGCTGGAACGCGAAGGCGGGCTCGGAGGAGGAGTACGACAAGAACGATTTCTTCGGGGAAAAGGCGGGTCTGTCCGTTTCGGGTCAGCTCGAGGGCGAGGTCGCGGCAACGGCGTTTTCCAAGATCTATACCTTCGGACCTTCCTTCCGCGCAGAAAAGAGCAACACGACGCGGCACCTTTCCGAGTTCTGGCATATCGAGCCCGAGGTGGCGTTTGCCGAGTTGCCCGACATCATCGAAATTGCGGAGGAGATGATCAAGTATCTCATCCGCGCGGTGCTCGAAGAGTGTCCCGACGAAATTACTTTCTTCGACAGTTTCGTGGAAAAGGGGCTCAAAGACAAGCTCAACCACGTATTAAACAGCCAGTTTGCCGTATGCGACTATACGGAAGCAATTAAAATTTTAAAAGAAGCGAAGGAGGATTTCCGCTATCCCGTGGAGTGGGGCGCGGACATCCAGACGGAGCACGAGAAGTACCTGACGGAAAAGGTTTACAAAAAGCCCGTGTTCGTTACCAACTATCCCAAGGAAATCAAGTCGTTTTATATGAAGCAGAATCCCGACGGCAAGACGGTTGCCGCAACCGATTTGCTTGTTCCCGGAATCGGCGAAATCATCGGTTGCAGCGAGCGCGAAGCGGATTACGATAAGCTGGTTGCGGCGATAAGGGAGCGGGGCATGAACCTCGACAGTTATAAGCAGTACCTCGATCTGCGTCTGTTCGGCAGCGTTCCTCACAGCGGCTTCGGGTTGGGCTTCGAGCGCTTCGTCATGTACGTTACGGGCATGGAGAACATCCGCGACGTAACGCTCTTTCCGCGCTGGGTGGATAACATCATGTAAAAAATTCGCCGTTTTTAAATAAGACGGCGAATGTTAAACGAGAGTTGGCGGGAACGCCGATTGCGTTGTCTGCGCTCGGTGTGATTTGTGCCTTTTTGAAGCAAATAAAAAGACGGATCGCAAATGCGATAAAAGCAAAAGCGCGGCTGCATAGCAGTCGCGCTTTTGTTTTGTTCTTTTATTTCTTTTTTCCAAGCTCGGCGAGCGCAAAGTTCAGGAAAAAGTCGGCGGTGGCGTCTCTGCGGATCAATTCCTTCGCCTCCTCGGGGGTGCACCAGCGCGCCTCTTCGATTTCCTCGTTGGTAATAATTTCACCTTCTTCGCACACGACTAAAAAGTTCAGCATCAAAACCTCCCGTTGATCGTGGAAGCGCGAGGCGAGATACCGCCATTTGACGGCGGTGAGACGGGTTTCTTCCTTCAATTCGCGCGGAATGGTTTTTTCCGCCGTTTCTCCTTTTTTGATATACCCCGCAAACAGCTTAAAATCTTCTTCGCCCGTGTGGCGAGCCAAAAGTATTTTATCTTCCGCGCGGTTGACTACGGTCATCGAAACGGCGATCGGGAAAAAGGGGAAGACGAACTTCCCGCAGTTTTCGCAATAGGGCACCAATCCCTCGTTTTCCTTAAATCTCAGCGTCAGCTTTGTGCCGCAATACCTACAATACATCTGAATCCTCCTATCTATTACATTATTATACGACGGAAAATATACGTTGTCAAGCGGTTTTTGTAAAAAGCGTGTAAAAAACGAAAGAAAAATGGTAAATACTTGCAAAAAAATTATCGGTTTCTACAAACGGACAAGAGGTGGGAAAAGATAAAACGGGGCGGGCGAAAATGCAAGATTCGCTTGACAAGGCTATGATAAGTATAGTATAATAAAACGTAATTTGTCAACGGGGAAATCCTCGTTTGAGGAGCGAAAAATATGCTAACGAGTATCTGCGGAATCAACTGGGGCGACGAAGGAAAGGGACGCATGGTCGATTTGCTTTCGAGCGATTACGACGTCGTCTGCCGCTATCAGGGCGGAAACAATGCCGGACACACCGTCATCAACGAACGGGGGAAATTCATTCTCAATCTTCTCCCTTCGGGAATCTTGCGCGAGGACGTGGTAAACGTGCTCGGCTGCGGCATGGTGATCGACTTGAAGCATCTGACGGAGGAAATGGGGCGGCTTCGGGAAGCAGGCGTGAAAATTACGCCCGAGAACCTGAAAATAAGCGACAAAGCGGTTATCACGATGCCCTATCACGTGCGCCTCGACTGTTTGGAAGAGGAGCGGCTTGCCGACAAAAAGTTCGGTTCGACCCGCCGCGGTATCGCGCCCGTGTATTCGGATAAGTATATGAAAAAAGCCTTCCGCATGGGCGAACTGTTCCACGAAGAATTGTTGAAGGAGCGCGTTAAGGATATCGTGGAATGGAAAAATCTTTCCGTTGTCGGCGGTTATCGCAGCGAGCCCGTTACCGTGGAGGAGACGCTTGCGTATTTCAAACAGTACGGCGAGCCGTTGAAGCCTTTCGTAACCGATACGGGGCTGTATCTCGATAAAGCGCATAAAGAGGGGAAGAAAATCATGTTCGAAGCACAGCTCGGCGCTCTGCGCGATATCGACTTCGGCATTTATCCGTATACTTCGAGTTCGTCCACGATTGCCGCGTATGCGCCCATCGGCGCGGGCGTGCCCAACTTAAAGCTCGATAAATCCATCGGAATCATGAAGGCGTATTCCACCTGCGTCGGCGAGGGTCCGTTTACGGCGGAATACTTCGGCGAAAAGGCTGAGAAACTGAGAGAGGCGGGCGGCGAATACGGCGCGGCGACGGGCAGACCGAGAAGAGTGGGTCCGTTCGACGCGGTTGCGTCGGCGTACGGGATCCGCTGTCAGGGCGCGGATGAAATCGCCCTTACCAAGCTCGACGTGCTCTCCGGCATGGAAGAGCTCGAAATCTGCACGTCGTACGAGTTAAACGGTAAAATCATTCACGATTTTCCCTTCCCCGACGTGCTTACCGAATGTAAGCCCGTATTTGAAAAGGTCAAAGGTTGGAACTGCGATATTTCCGCTTGCAGAAGGGCTGAGGATCTGCCAAAGGAAGCGTTGGATTATATCCGTATGCTCGAGAAGCTCTGCAATTGCAAAATCACCTACGTATCGGTGGGGGCGGAGCGCGACGCCTACGTAAAGCTTTGATATGTTGAAAAAATTCTGGAAAATGCACGGGATCGGAAACGATTACGTCTATTTCGACGCCTTCGACGGTATGCCCGAAAACGCTTCGGAAATTGCCGTTCGTCTTTCGGACAGGCACCGCTCCGTGGGCGGCGACGGCGTTATCTTCGTTACGAAGAGCGAAATCGCCGACGGCGGTATGCGGATGTTTAACGCCGACGGCAGCGAAGGAAAGATGTGCGGCAACGGCGTGCGCTGCGTGGGCAAGTTCCTCTACGACGTTAAGGGCGTTAAAAAGGACGTTATAACGGTGGAAACGCTCAGCGGAGTTAAGAGGCTTCACGTTCACTTAAACCGCGGGGATGCGACCTCCTTTACCGTGGAAATGGGCAGGGCGGAGCTGGAACCCGAAAAAATTCCCTGTCTTTTCGACGGGGACAGAGTCGTCGGCGAAAAGCTGCTCGTCGCAGATAAGCTCTATTTCGTTACCTGTGTTTCCATGGGCAACCCGCACTGCGTCGTGTTTGAGGATCCCGACGGACTGAATCTGGAAGAGGTCGGAGCGAAGTTCGAAAATCATCCTGCTTTTCCCGAACGCGTGAACACCGAATTTATCAAGGTCATAGGCAAAAACGAATTGAAGATGCGCGTGTGGGAGCGTGGCAGCGGCGAAACGTTTGCCTGCGGCACGGGCGCGTGCGCCGCGGCGGTCGCCTCGGTATTAAACGGTTTTTGCGGCGTGAACGAGGAAATTACCGTTCATCTTTTGGGCGGCGATTTGAAGATCGTCTACGACGGAGAAAACGTAACCATGACGGGCGCTGCGGAAACGGCGTTCACGGGCGAAGTATCCCTGCCTGAAATTGAAGAATAAATCATCGCGGAGAGTGAATAACATATGACGAAGTATATTTTCGTAACGGGAGGCGTCGTTTCGGGCTTAGGCAAGGGAATCACGGCGGCGTCGCTCGGTCGGCTGTTAAAAATGCGCGGCTATAAAATCGCGTCGCAGAAGCTCGATCCTTACATCAATATCGACCCCGGCACGATGAGCCCTTATCAGCACGGCGAGGTGTTCGTTACCGAGGACGGCGCGGAAACAGACCTCGATCTGGGACACTACGAGCGGTTTATCGACGAAGATCTGAATAAGTTCTCCAACCTCACCACGGGCAAGGTGTATTGGACGGTGCTCAACAAGGAGCGCGCGGGCGAGTACCTCGGACAGACGGTGCAGGTTATTCCTCATATTACCAACGAAATCAAGACCGCGATTTACAAGGAAGGGCAGCTGACGGGCGCGGACATCGTCATCGTCGAAATCGGCGGGACGACGGGCGACATCGAAAGCCAGCCCTTTATCGAAGCCATCCGTCAGGTGTCGCGCGAGGTGGGTAGGGACAACTGCTGCTTCATTCACGTAACGCTCGTGCCCTATATCAGCGGCTCGTGCGAGTTCAAGAGCAAGCCCACCCAGCACTCCGTCAAGGAGTTGCAGGGAATGGGGATCAATCCCGATATTATCGTGGCGCGCGTGGACGAGCCGATGCCTGTCGGGATCCGCGAGAAAATCGCCATGTTCTGCAACGTTTCACCCGAGTGCTGTATCGAAAACCTCACGGTGCCGGTGTTATACGAAGCGCCGCTCATGCTGGAAAAGAGCGATTTGTCTACGACGGTGTGCAAGATTTTACACCTTGACGCGGGCGAAATCAACTTGAACGAGTGGGAGGAGATGCTCGGACGCATTCACGGGCGCAGCAAACAGGTAAAAATCGCGCTGTGCGGGAAGTACGTGCAGCTGCACGACGCCTACCTTTCGATTGCCGAGGCGCTTGCGCACGGCGGCTACGAAACGGATGCGAAGGTAGAGATCCTCTGGGTGGACAGCGAAACGATAACCAAGAAGAACGTGGAGAGCCTTTTAAAGGACGCGGACGGCGTGCTTGTCCCCGGCGGATTCGGTAACCGCGGGATCGAGGGCAAGGTGATAGCCTGCCGTTACGCGCGCGAGCACAACCTGCCCTATTTCGGCATCTGCCTCGGTATGCAGGTTGCGGCAATCGAGTTCGCCCGTTCGGTACTGGGCATCGAGGATGCGAATTCCTCCGAGTTCTGTCCCGAAGGGGAGCATTCGGTCATCGACCTCATGCCGGATCAGTACGGCGTGAAGATGGGCGGCACCATGCGTTTGGGCGCGTATCCGTGCAAGGTGCTCGGCAAACGGTTGAAAACGGCGTACGGTGCGGAGGAGATCTCCGAGCGCCACCGCCACCGTTACGAGTTCAACAACGATTACCGCGAGGCATTCGAAAATAGCGGCATGAAAATCGCGGGCGTATCTCCCGACGGAACGCTGTGCGAGGCGATCGAGTACGATGCGAACGACTTTTTCGTGGGGGTACAGTTCCACCCCGAATTCAAGTCCCGTCCGAACGCGGCGCACCCGCTGTTCCGCGAATTTATCCGCGCGGCGGTAAAATATCATGCAAAACGGAAATAATCCATGAAAATCAATTCGAACTTTTTAAATTTAAAGGACAGCTATCTCTTCGCCAAGGTGGGACAAAAGACGGCGGAGTATAAAAAGGCGCATCCCGATCATGACGTCATCCGCCTTTCCATCGGCGACGTTACCCGTCCGTTGGCGCCCTGCGTCGTTTCCGCAATGCAAAAGGCGGTGGAAGACATGGCGCACGTCGGAACGTTTAAGGGATACGGACCCGATCGCTATTGCTACGGGTACGAAAATCTGATCGCCTCAATTTTATCGAGCTACGCCCGCAAGGGAGTAACGCTCGAAGCGGACGAGGTGTTCATCTCCGACGGGGCGAAGAGCGATTTGGGCAATATCCTCGATTTGTTCTCCGCAGACAACGTTGCGCTCGTGCCCGACCCCGTGTACCCCGTATACGTCGACACCAACGTGATGGGTGGCAGAAAAATTCTCTACGCGGACGCGACGGAGGCAAACGGGTTTCTGCCTATGCCCGACGGCGGGGTCGACGCGGATATCATCTATCTCTGTTCGCCCAACAATCCCACGGGCGCGGCGTACACGCGTGCGCAGTTGAAAGCGTGGGTGGACTACGCAATCGAAAAGGACGCCGTCATTTTATACGATGCGGCGTATGAATATTTTATCGGAGACGGCGATCTGGCGCGGAGTATCTTCGAAATCGAGAGCGCGAAGCAATGCGCGATCGAGTTCTGCTCCTACTCCAAGACGGCGGGCTTTACGGGCGTGAGGTGCGGATATACGGTCGTGCCCAAGGCGCTCGTAAGAGAGGGGACTTCTCTCAACCGTTTGTGGGCGCGCCGTCAGACGACGAAGTTCAACGGCGTTTCTTACGTAACCCAGATGGGGGCGGCGGCGGTTTTCACCGCAGAGGGCGAAGCGCAAATCAAGGAAAATATCGCTTACTATAAACGGAATGCAAAGACGATCGCAAACTGTCTCGACGGGCTCGGGATCTTCTATACGGGCGGACAGAATTCGCCCTATCTGTGGATGAAATGCCCGAACGGCATGACGAGCTGGGAATTTTTCGACTACCTGCTCGAAAATGCGTGCGTCGTGGGAACCCCCGGCAGCGGTTTCGGTAAAAACGGAGAAGGGTTCTTCCGCCTGACTTCGTTCGGAACGGCGGAAAATACGGAAGAGGCGTGCAGACGCATACGCAATTTACTGGGATAAGGGGCATTTTATGAAGCAGCAAAGAGGCGCGGGCGTATTATTGCATATTTCCTCCCTTCCGGGGAAATACGGGATCGGTTCGCTCGGCAAGGAGGCGTTCGCCTTCGCAAAGAAGCTTGCGAAATGCGGCGTGAAATATTGGCAGATTCTGCCCCTCGTGCAGACGGGGTACGGAAATTCGCCCTATCAGACGGCGGCGTGCAATTCGCTGAATCCTTATTTTATTGATTTGGAGGCTTTGTACCGCCGAAAATTACTCACCAAGCAGGAGCTGAAAGCGGCGGAGCACCCTGCGGGCGCCGTGGACTACGGCGCGCTGTACAAGGAACGGCTCGCAACCCTTCGCAAGGCGTTTTCGCGCTTTTTCTTCGACGATCCGGAATTCCGCGCCTTCGTCAAGGGCGGCTCGGCCGAGGACTTTGCGCTGTTCATGACGGCGAAGGAGACGTACGGCGGAAGCTTTCCCGATTGGGAGGAGGCGCTGAAAAACCACACGGAAGAGGCGGTGGAAAAGCTGCGCACGGAAAGGCACGAGGAGTACCTGTTCTGGCAATTTACGCAGTACGAGCTCATAGAAGAATGGCTCGCGCTTAAAGATTATTGCAATTCTCTGGGGATCAAAGTCATCGGCGATATCCCGCTTTACGTCGCGATCGACAGTGCGGACGTATGGGTGCACGCAGAATTGTTTAAACTCGATGACGGGAAGAGACCGAAGAAGGTGGCGGGGGTGCCGCCCGACTACTTTTCGGAAACGGGTCAGCTGTGGGGCAATCCCGTCTACGATTGGGACGAGCATAAAAAAGAGGACTATCGCTGGTGGCGCGCTCGCCTGAAATACGCGCTCGAAATTTACGATATCGTCAGGATAGACCATTTCCGCGGAATCGACCGCTATTACGAAATCGAGGCGGGAGCGGAAACGGCGAAGGACGGCGAGTGGGTCGACGGACCGAAGGAAGCGCTGTTCGAGGGCTTTAAAGACGGGATTATTGCGGAGGATCTGGGCACGCTGGACGACGGGGTTTACGCGCTTTTAGATAAGACGGGCTTCCCCGGCATGAAGGTGCTGCTCTTTGCGTTCGACGGCAATCCCTCCAATCCCTTTCTGCCGCACGGCTATCCCGAAAACTGCGTCGCCTATACGGGCACGCACGACAACGATACGGTCGTTGGCTATTGCCGTTCGCTTTCCCCCGAGGACTTTATCCTGTTTAAATCGCGCGTGGCTGCCGAAATGCAGGAAATGGGGTTGTCCGTGCCGTTGGGCGAGCATTCCGCAGACATTGCGGACGCGTTCCTGCATCTGTGCCTCGGCTCGAAGGCGAAAATAGCGATCGTCCCGATTCAGGATATTCTGGGATTGGATAACGACGCGCGCATGAACTTCCCCGGAACGGAAGAAGGGAATTGGCAGTTCCGCCTGAGCAGACTTCCGCGCGGAAAGGATATGAATAAATTGAAAAAGATGATTTTAAAATACAGGAGGTAGGGTATGAAAAAAGAAAAGAAGGATAAGAAAGGATTTTTTAAGGAATTTAAAGAGTTCATCGCCCGCGGCAACGTGTTTGACCTTGCGGTCGGCGTTATTATCGGCGGCGCGTTTACCGCAATCGTCAACGCGCTGTGCAACAACATCTTAAAGCCGATCATCAACTGGATTTTGGCGCTGATTGTCGGCGAGAAAGGCTTGGACGGCGTTTATACGTACTTGAAAAAAGTTACCGATCCCGTAACGGGCGGAGTCGATCTTGTAAATTCGATTTATATCGATTGGGGCGCTTTCATCAATGCGGTCATCAACTTCCTGTTGATTGCGCTCGTGCTCTTTCTCATCATCAAGGCGATGATGGCGATCAAGCGGGCGAGCGAAGCAACCAAGGAAAAACTGGAGGAAAAGGCGGCGGAGCGCGCGGCAAAAGAAGCGGAAGAGGCGGCGAAAAAGGAAGCTGAACTCAATGCGACCGTCCCCGTAGAATACGCGCCGAAAACGGAGGCAGGGGACGAATCGCCTGCGGAGGAAGCGGACAAAAAAGAAGAGTAACATAATGCCGACGCATAGCCGTCGGATTTTTTTTGCCAAAACGGAAAGAAATCGTCAAATAGTTGCGTTATCTATAATCTTATGTTATAATAGTGAAGATCCGTACGGCGCGAAAAACGCGGATGGCGGATATTCGGAGGACGGCATGGACGTGATTTCTGCAATCGCAACCGCCAAGGGGCGCGGCGGAGTGGCTATCGTGCGTTTAAGCGGCGACGGCGCGCTCGGTCTTGCGCAAAAAATGTTTTCGCGGCGGGACGCGTTCGAACCGAACGTCATGTACGCGGGCGAAATCGATTGCGGTGTCTTTCGGGATTTCGGTCTTTGTGTGTGGTTTCGCGCGCCGAAGTCTTTTACGGGGGAGGACGTCGTGGAATTTCACTGCCACGGCGGCAGCGAAATCGCGCGCGGCGTTTTAAAGCGTACGCTCTCCCTCGGCGCAAGGCTTGCCGAGCGGGGCGAATTTACCAAGCGGGCGTTCCTGAACGGAAAGCTTTCTCTTTCGGCAGCCGAGGGCATGGCGGACATGATTAACGCCGAGTCGGAAGCCGAGGTGCGCGCTGGCTATGCACTGTATAACGAAAAACTTACGTCGGAAGTCAAGCGGCTTTCGGCGCTGCTGAAAGAATGCCTTGCCGAAATCGATGCGGACATCGACTATCCGGAAGAGGATCTGGAGGTTTCCACGGGAAAGGAAACGGAAAAACGGCTCGACGTCGTCTGCGGCGCGCTTCGCGCGCTCTTGAAACAGTACGGCGCGGGGAGAAAGCTGAAGTCCGGGGTGAGCGTCGTCATCTGCGGCAAGCCGAACGCGGGCAAGAGCACGCTGTTAAACGCTCTACTCGGTTACGACAGGGCGATCGTTTCGGACGAGGCGGGTACCACGCGCGACCTTGTGGAGGGGACGATGGAGTACCGCGGCGTTCTGTTCCGCCTCGTCGATACGGCGGGATTGCACGACAGCAACGACCGAATCGAGCAGGACGGAATACGCAGAGCAAAGGCGGCGATCGACGGGGCGGACGTTATTCTCTGGCTGAAAGAGGACGAACCTCCCGTAACTTTTCCCGAGGGGACGCCGCTCATCCGCGCGGGTGCAAAGAGCGATGTGGGGCATAAGGCGGATTGCGACGTGCTCTTTTCCGCAAAGACGGGTGAAGGCATGGACGCATTAAAGGAGCTCGTGTACGAGCGCGGCTACGGACGGGAGAACGAGGGCGTGTTCGTAATGGAGGAGCGGCACTACGCCGCCGCGGGCGAAGCGCTGAAATATGCGGACGAAGCAAGGGAGGCGATTTCGCGCGGTGCGCCCGCCGAGTTATATGCCGAGGACGTGGGAAGGGCGCTGAACGCGCTCGGAAAAATCAGCGGCGAAAGCGCGACGGAATCAGTGATCGACGAAATTTTCGAAAAATTCTGTGTGGGGAAGTGAGAACGGATGGTCAATCTCGAACTTTACAAAATATTCCGCACGGTTGCCAAGTGCGGCAGTCTGACCAAGGCTTCGGACGAGCTGTATATTTCCCAGCCCGCGATTTCGCAGGCAATCAAGCAGCTCGAACAGCAGCTGGGCATTCCGCTGTTCAACCGTATTCATAAGGGCATGGAGCTTTCCGCGCAGGGCGGCGAGCTCATCTTCGACGACGTGGACGACGCGTTGAGGATCCTCTGCGACGTGGAGGCAAAGGTTTCGGCAATGAAGGAGAGCGCCGTGGGCACGCTTCGCATCGGGGCATCCGAAACGATTTTCCAATACTGTATTGCCGACCGTTTGGTGGAATTTCATAACCTGTACCCCGAAGTCAAGTACGAGCTGACCTCCGACGTGTCCCCGAAGATCATCGAGTATCTGAAAATCGGAAAGTGCGACGTGGGATTCCTAAATTTACCGCTCGAGGCGGACGACGGCGTTGCGGTCGGCGAAACGGTGATGCTGCTAAACGATATTTTTATTGCAGGCAATGCCTTTGCCGACTTAAAGGGGAAGCGCCTTACCGTATGGGATCTGCAGAACTATCCGCTGCTTTTAATGGAGGAGCACACCGTGGCTCGCACCTCGTTCAAGCATTACTGCGCGAATTTGGGCGTGCACTTGCACCCGAAAATAGAAATCGACAGCTGGGGGTTCATGAAGCAGCTCGTCGTGGACGGCATGGGAATCGGCTGTATTCCGCGCGAGTACGCCCGCAACAAAATCGCGCAGGGAACGATATTCGAGCTGAACGTCGAGCCGCCGCTGCCCACCCGCTCGGTGGGGATCGCGTTGCCCAGAAATACGAGCATGTCCTATTCGTTGCGCGCGTTTGTCAATCTCTTCCGCCACAAACAGCAGCATTTGCAACAAATCGGTCCGTTACAGTAGTTATAAAGTTTATAAAAAGCCCGCCGCACTATTTACGAAGCGCGGCGGGCTTATAATTTATCCGTTTATGCGCCGTATTGCGCTGCCGTTATGCGGAACACGGTCGTTTCCGAAGCAAAGGAAAGGCTGTTTCCCATCCATCCTTGCGAAAGCGTGCCGCGGAAAACGGTAACTTCCACGCTGTCTCCCGGTTTGATTTTTGCAAGAACGGCGTTTAATTCGAGCACGGAGGAAATGGTTGCGCCGTTGATTTTGTCGATTCTGTCGTATTGCATGAACGTGCCTTCCGCGGCGTTCTTCACGGCGGTAACGTATACGATCGTCTGCGGCTGCGTGTTGACTCCCGCATTGATCGTGCCCTCCGCAACCTCCACGTTCAGGGTCGCTCTCCCCACGAGGTATCCGTATTGCACGAGGTCGTTGTACACCGCGCGGGCGGTGTTGGCGGGGATGGCAAAGCAGATTCCCTCGATTTCCTCGTCCGTCGTCTTGGCGTTCACCACGCCGATGAGCTCTCCGTGCATATTAAACAGCCCGCCGCCCGAGTTGCCGGGGTTGATTGCCGTATCCGTCTGCAATAGCGTCATGGCGAAATTTCCCACGCTGATCGTTCTTCCGGCGGCGGAAAGAATGCCCTTCGTAACCGTTCCGCCGAGGCTCCCGAGCGGGTTGCCGATGGCTATCAGATCGTCGCCGATTTTTAAATCGTCGCTGTTTCCCCATACGGCGACGGGTAAATTGTCGCAGGCAACGGTAACTACGGCGATATCGGCGGAGTCGTCGGTAGCGACGAGCGAGGCGGCAAAGCTTTCGCCCGCGCGTGTCGTTACGGTGATGTCATTCGCGCCCGCGATAACGTGGTTGTTGGTAACGATATACGAGAGTTCGCCGCCGCTGCCTACGATAACGCCGCTGCCTGCGCCCGATACGATGTATTGATGTCCCCATTGCGTCGTTACCGTTTCGGTGCGGATTTCAACCACGGTGTCGGCGACCGCCTCTACGACCTCCGAAGTGGAGGAGTACGTTTTGGAATCGCCGGAAAGGTAGGATACGATTCCGTTAGCCGTCTGCGGCGGGACTAACGAATGTCTGCCGCCGAAATAGCAGCCGATGCCGACTGCGGCAAGAACGAGCGCACCCGCCAGCGAGCAGGCGACTGTGATGGTCTGCGTTTTACGATTGATGTTCATATGATACTCCTGATGATTGACGAATCGTTTATAGTTTAAACGATTTGCGTGTCGTCGGTGTTAGCGTTCTGTGAAAAAAATCCGCAATCCCGCGCGCGTGAATATTTTTTCTGCGATTTCGAATACTGTTTTTGAAATTATGGGAAATCAGACGATTTATTTCAAAAACAATCCGCGCATCCTTTCCGTCAGCACGATCGCAGGGACGAAGGAGTGCGAAGGGGTCATCGGCAGATACGTCGAAACGGCGCTTTCGGACGATATGTACGGCGAAAGCACATTTGAAAAGGCAGAATGCAAGATGTTGTCGCACGTGATCGACGGGGCGATCAAAAACGCCGGTTTTGCGCGCAGCGACGTTGATATGCTAGTTTCGGGGGATTTGCTTAACCAGATCATTTCGGCAAGCTTTGCTGCGCGCGATTACTCGATACCCTTTCTGGGCGTGTACGGCGCCTGCTCCACCATGGCGGAGAGCCTTGCGGTGGCGGCGGCGTTTACGGACGGCGGATACCGCCGTCGCGCGGTGGCTGCAACGGGCAGTCATTTCGCCTCGGCAGAGCGGCAGTACCGGTATCCGTTGGAGCTCGGTACCACCCGACCGCCGCAGTCGCAATGGACGGTTACGGGCGCGGGCGCCGCGCTCGTCGCGTGCGAGGGAGACGGGATCATCATCAGGAGTGCAACGCTCGGCAAGGTGGTGGATTACGGCGTAACCGACGTCAACAATATGGGGGCGGCAATGGCGCCCGTAAGTGCTATAATAGCACCATAGTTTCTGCGGGAGAGCCGAAGGCGCTTTAACACAAAAATATAAAAAGGAGGTGCGAACGGCTTCGGCTTTTTCGGCAGAAGGGCAAAAATACTCCCCGTTAACGATATCAAAGTTGTAAATGTCAAGGGAAAATGCGAAAAAAGTTTTGAAAAAATAAAAAAACCTTGAAAATGTGCTATAATAACGCTACCACCGCCCCGTAGGGCGGTGGTAATCGTCTTTTTGTGAGAGTTTAAGGGAAGTATCTATTTCCCCGTTATACGATTATAAGGCAAGCCTACGGGCTTGCCTATTTTGTTGTGCTGTAATCTTACGATATTTTTGCAAGTTCTCTTTCAAAGAGTTCTTCCGAGCTTGCATATCCGAGAATACGGCGCGGATAGCTGTTCAACCATTGCTCTATCTCTTTGATTTCTTCCGGTGAATACTTTGCTATATTTGAACCCTTGGGAATTTTGCGCCGTATTTCTCGATTCATGCGCTCGTTAGATCCTCTTTCCGAGGAACAATAAGGGTGGCAATAGTAGAATACCGTCCGTGAACTTTTTCCCCGTCCGTAGATCGATTTTTTCATTTCCTCATGCGCCGAAAATTCCGAACCGTTATCTACCGTAATTGTCTTGAAAATACGCTTAAACATTCTTCCGTATCTCCGTTCAAGCATATTCAACGCGCCGATAACGCTTGCCGTCGTTTGGTCTTTCATTTTAACGATAATTTCCTTACGGGTCATACGTTCGGTAAGAACGAGAAGAACACATTTTGTAGAACCGCATACGCAATCCATTTCCCAATGCCCGAATACTTTGCGTTGCAAAATCACCAACGGGCGTTGTTCTATACTGATTCCCCGCGGGGCGCGTGTAGTTATTACTTCGCGCTGTTTTCGTTTTTTCTTTTGTCCTTTATTCGCAAGGTGTTGTAACGACAATCTACCGAATACGCCCTTATCAATGTAGCTGTACAATGTAGTGGTGCAGATACTTGTTTTGAACGGGATATGATTGCGGCGGATTTCTCCAAGTACTGCATCGGGGCTGTATTCCTCGTCTACGATTTTCTTTTCGATATAATTCGCAAGGCTGAAATCGTTACCGATTTTAAGCGGTGCACCTTTCGCCGCAAGATTATCACGGTATTTTTGTTCGGCTATATCGGGGGAATATGTTTCCTTAAATTTGTATAACCGTTCGTAACGGTAGCCGTCGTAATATCCTACTTTCTTTTGATACGTTCCCCGTTTAATTTCTCGATAAATTGTGCTTATATGTACGCCGAGCATGGCGGCAATTTCTTTAATCGGTGTTTTCGTTTTTAACCATGCTTCAATTTGTACTCTTGCCGTTTGGGTAAGGTGTGTGAATTTTCCTTTTGCTTTTCTCATTTCCACTTTCTCCGTCGTATGATATGCCTGCACGCAAGCAGGAACAAAGGGACGGGGCGGGTTCCGCGCTAAACCGCTGGAACGCTCGCCCCGATCCCTTTGTTATTCTGCGGTGCTTTTCGTCCTGCTCTTTAATATCCTGATTGCTTCCATTTTCCAACTCTTCCGCCCACGCTTCGCGTATACTGCGGTTTCGAATGCACAGGCGCTCCAAAAGTCAAGGGTCGGAAAAATTCGTGAACATAAATGCGGTAGCTTTATCCTTCCCGATTTTTTCGCTAAAATCGACAAGGGCGGTCGATTTTCCCCTTGACTTTTCTCGGCTATGCCTGTGCAGCTCTCCGAGTAAGGAGTTGTAAGGCGCGCCTTACAACTCCCTCTATTTTGGGAACATTCGGAGGACAACGGGCGCGGCTGAAGTCGAGCGGCGAAAGCCGTAAAAATCTTAAAGGCAGGTAAAAGAATGGACAGATTGAGAAAAGACGAATTTAAAAAGCTCGTCGAGCTTCTCAAAAAGTTGGGTTTCACTGGCGAAGAAATCGTTGAAATCCTACTTATCATAGAGAGCTAAACGAGCTTATAAAGGCAAAAACATAGCCGAACGGGGAAAAGCTACCAGACCCAACCCGAACGGCTACCGCGCAAGGGGCGAACCTGCCCGCCCCATGCCGAACTTTATTTGATTATAGCACAGCAAAAACGGAAAAGCAAGAGTTTTTCGGAAAAATTTCAAAAAGAGGTAAAAAACATGATTAAGTTAAACAAAAACCAAACCGAACCCCACAAGGCAAACGCCATTGACAAACGCGCCATTCATAATTTAATTCCCCATTTGCAATGGGAAACCGAACGCGACGGTCTGAACAATGTTACGTTTGATTGGCTGAACGACGAAAGCTATTACAGGATAATTAAAATCGACGGTTACGAAAATATTATTTTCCAAAACCCGTTCGACGGTAATTATTTTCTCGAAACCGTCCAACCAATAGACAGAGAGAACAACAAACTTTTCCCTATACAAGCAATAGAACTTCAAATCCACTACAAAAGATATTAAACCACAGCCGACCGCAGGCGGCGCAAGTCCTGCGGAAAGGGGTTACAAATGAAATTTATTTACTTTGAGAACGTGAACACCGTCGAGGAGCTCCGAAAGCAGTATAAAACGCTTGCTTTCAAGTACCACCCCGACAAGGGCGGCACAGACGAGCAAATGCAACAAATCCATGCCGAATACGACGAGCTGTTAAAACGGGTTCGGAACGTACACGAAACCGCCGACGGAAAAACCTACACCAAAGAAACGCCCGCCGACGTTCCCGACAACTTCCGCGAAATCATAAACTCGATTATATCTTTTAATTGCCGTATCGA
>Ga0073906_1001204_pt1 | contig 41813 bp, 40 predicted proteins | sample Inofromicrocosms_FD_65485 | JGI IMG/M metagenome (GOLD analysis project Ga0073906, IMG submission 65485) | Mouse cecum microbial communities from Vienna, Austria - Inoculum for glucosamine and mucus D2O microcosms | ecosystem: Host-associated > Mammals > Digestive system > Large intestine >...
AAGTACTTTTACTATGAAGCAAGTTATTAATAAAAGTTAGTGATGGGTGAGACTTAGGACTTATGTTATCCTTCCTTCTCCTTTTTTGTAGCATCTAGCCCTCCTTGGTTTGGTTAATTACCCTCCAAGTGCCAATCTGAGTATTGCGTCACCGATACTTACAAAAATGGCACCGCGAATGGGTGCAACTCCTTATAAAGACAACTTATTTGCTACTTCACTTGGGAACCATTCTTGGTGCCATTTAAGTCGTGAAATAGCAAAATCACCAAGTATAAGTTGTAGTTTTATAAAAGAGTTGCATCTTTATTGTAACACAGTTTTGCGGTTTGGGAGATTTTTTATTGCTAGTGTTTGTTATTTTTCGATAAAGTATGGTGCATTCGGGCATAGGGCGGGGCTGGAGAAGCTCTCCTCGAACCCGACTCCATAGTCGCACAAACGTGGTATAATAGTCCTAACTATTACCTTGAGGAGAAATGATGAACAAGAAAACTGGAATTATCATCGGCGTACTGGTCGTAGCCTTTTTAGCTTTAGTCGGAGTCTCACTCTGGCAAAAATCTCAAGAAGCTAGCGAGATGGGGGATTATCGTCTGTCTACTATTACGGATCTTATCGATCAAAAAGACAAGCAAGGCGTCTTTGCTGATGGTAAGTATGACTTTACTAAAGTTATTCCTGCTAATGAAGACTCTGGTAACCTCCCAGAAAACGTCAACGGCGACCCTAAAGCCCCAGTTGTTATTGTTGAGTACGCCGATTACCAGTGTGATTATTGTGCTCCTATGAACCCCTATGTCAACAAGATCGTCGAAGAATATGATGGTAAAGTTGCAGTTGTCATGCGCACCTACATCTTGTCTTATCATAATAATGGCGTAGCCGCCGCTGCCGCCGCCAACGCTGCCGCTATCCAGGGCTATTGGGAAGAATATAAAGACCTTCTCTTCGCTAACCAAAACGAATGGTTCAGCGCTAGTGCCAAGACCCGACAAAAGCTCTACGAACAATATTTTGAAACCGTCACTAAAGGCAAAGGTGATCTCGACAAATTCCGCGAAGATATGAAAAGTGACGCCGTCAAGCAAAAGATCGCCTTCGACATGGGCATCGGCGATAAGATTGACGTTGGTGGCACACCGTACTTCTACTTGGACGGGGAATGGATTGAGAATAAGAACATGACCCAGGCCCAATACGCTGACAAGATGCGCGAAGTTATTGACGCAAAACTCAAAAAACTCGGTATCGATAAGTAAATAGAAACTAGTCGAGAACTAGTCGTAAATATCCAAAAATGTTTCCACACCGCCAAGCAAGGCTACACTTGTCAAAATCGCTATTTTGGTGTAGAATATAGCTAATTATGTCTACTCCTAAACGTTTATACAAAATTGACAAAGGCCGTATGATTGACGGTGTCTGTGGTGGCATCGCTGAGTTTTTCAATGTGGACGCTACCGTTGTTCGCCTTCTGTGGATTCTATTTGCTGCTTGCGCTGGCGGAGGGATTATTGCGTATTTTATCGCTGCCCTCGTCATGCCCCGCAAGGCTGATGTAGTGTAAACTGGCAAAAAATATTAAAGCCCCTCATGGAGGGGCTTTGTAATTTAATCTAGCACCGCCTTTACGCGAATCGCAATGTAGCACGCCGACTCATAGCCGCCGGGTATTAAACCGTCGCCGTCCTCTATGTACCCAATAGCCACTCCATGTTCTGAAGCTGCCTTCGTTACAATTTCATCGCTTAACATCTTGCCCCCCTCCGTTTTTAGCGGAAGCGTATCCATTATTCTGCATAAGGGCTGACTCATACATGTATTCCAGGTGAAATGGAGCCTCGCTCTCAAATGCCACGCCATCCCAATATTCCGAAGGCGTTGCGTTATCCGAAAAAATAAAACCATGTACGGGTATTTTTGTGCTGCTGTATGTGGGGATGTTAAAGGCTACTCGTACGCCCGTTGCAACAGCACTGGGGTTCGGGTTGTCATTGTGAACGTATAGTCTAACTAGATACTCCTTCCCGTCTTCGATCAAGATGCTATTCCCGTACCAGATATTATCCTTCCCAGCATTAATGCCGGTGTTCTCACGGGCGCCAACATAGTTCTTTTCGTGTCCGATTGTGCCATCAGAGATAGAATTAAATATAATTTGCTCACCGATAACACCGTTCGCGGCCTCTTCGTTAGTGTAATCGCGCCGCCCACCGGCGTTATCACCCCAGCCACAAGGCTCATTAGGGTATACGGGTCCTGTCTGAGAGAGCCAGTACAGAATTGCGCCAACCGCAACGATGGTGGTAATACATAGAAGGGGAACCAAGGTATTAGTTTTTCTGGAATTAGCAAGGTATTTTTTCATGATACTTCTTCCTTTCCGATTGAAACTATAGTTTATACTAGATTGCCGTAAGGTACGTAGGGATAGGCTATTATATATATTATATCATGGATAATAAAAATAACAATAAGAAAGAACTATTTTTACAAATAATCAAAAATTTTTCAGCGTTTCATGCCACTATCTTCGTCTGCGCCACCACGTCTCGCCAGACCTCAGCTTTACCAATCTCGTTCAGAATCTCATGTCGCATATGTGGGTACAGCTTGCTCGAAACGTGATGGTAGCCCCGCTGCCTCAAGAACTCCACCGCCTTCTGTAAATGCTTCTCATCAATAATGCATGGATCATCTTCTCCAGCAATGAATAAAACTGGTAAATTAGGATTTTGCATCGCCCAGCCTTTCTTGCTATAGGCTCGCTGCATCAACTTAAACAAAGTCTCAAATCCATTCAATGTAAATATAAACCCATCCCGCTCATCCGCGTCATAGGCTGCCAGTACTGCTGGGTCGCTTACCACCCAAGCATTTGGATTACCTTCATGCTTAAATTTCTTCATATTACTTGCAAATGCTACGTTATTTACAAAATTGCTACGGTGTTTTTCGCCTTTGAACACCTGCATTAGTTTAGCTATTAAAATCCCTACTCGCGCGCCCACTTGGTAACTTGGCGATCCACACACAATTAGCCCATCAATATCGCGATCATACTCTTGAATATAGCACCTCACCACCAGAGAACCCATACTATGGCCAAAAAGCGTCAAAGGCAGCCTTGGGAATCGCCCTCGTACATATTCTGTGAGTTGGTGTACGTCTTGCACGATATTTTCTACACCATCTTTGCCAAAGTAGCCAAAATCTTCCTTCGACTTTACGCTGGCGCCATGCCCACGATGATCGTGAATAATTACCACCAAGCCATGCTCTGCGCAATAATCCATAAAATCATGATACCGCTCGCGATGTTCTGCCATTCCATGCACTAACTGCAAAATTCCTGTCGGATGTTCTGGGATTCTAATGCTTACGCCCAGATCCAATCCATCACAATTGCTTCTAATTGTAATCTCTTCACGTTTCATAAGCTTATTATAATGCAAATTTTGCGCTTATGATCTAAAACCAACCACCGCCAAAATCAAAGTCGTAACACCAGCTAGGCTTAGTATTACGATCAACTCCTCGACCGTAAAGTATAAAATCGCACACAGAATCGATAGCCCCACCCATAATATCAACAGGCAAGCTGCCGTCCATGGATAACGAATATGTAGAATAAGATTTTTGGTAAAATTTTGAGATTTCTTCATGCGAAAATCCTTTCTCTCACTAAATCAAACATGAACTCATCGTTATCTGCGAGACTAGAGATGGTTTTGACTAATAGCTCATAACTGTCTGTAACGCTGTATCGCGTTCTATTTACTATGTCGTTAGGCACACCTATTTTAGTCGCGTGGCTCATTGCATATTCTACCGAGCGATACATTAGCTGCGAAAAGTCACGATGGCTCTCGGCGTTATCTAAAATCGTAATTGCCCCCAAGAAAGCTTGCATTGCTTTTAGTAGCTCAAAATTTACCATATCAATTTTGATACCAATCACTTTCGTACCTACTACTTTTAATAGAACGTCCATCAGATGGCCATTTTTGAATGTCTCCACATACGATAAATTGCTCACCATTTCGCAGTTTAATTTTTCTTCCATTGCTGATGCCAAAATTGTCAATAAGTTCCCGTTCTTAAAATCACATCTACGCATTGCAATCGATAGATCCGGGCAAAAACATATCACTGTAGCTTCCAAGAGTTGCTTAAAGTCCCCTGCGCCATCCAAGACATCATAATAACTCTTTATCCACTCATAAAACGCCCTATGGCTACTTGGTTTCGATGCAATAATCCCAAAGTCAATCAATGCAACCTTATTATCTGGTAGCAAAATTATATTACCCGGGTGCGGATCTCCGTATACGTAATCTGCACACATTGCAGTATACAACGCTTCGCCCCCCACTAACACCACCTGTTCCCATAAGTCCGATCCAGTCAGATTCTTAGTAAGTTCCATCGCTGATATTTCGCGACTACGTCCACTCATTACGTCAGCCAGTGTCGGCCCCTCAATAAAATCTTGCACAATTACGTGTCTATTCGACAGTTCACTATAAACTTTTGGTATCACGATACGCGGGTGGTTCTTATAGAACTCTGCAAAATATGTTTGGTTTGCCATTTCCCGTGTGTAGTCAGTTTCTAGCATGAACATCTTTGCGCATGCGTCGTATGCCTCATTATAGTCTACCAAGTATCGTGGTAGTAGGTGAGAAAACATCTTGCAAAACCTGCGTAGTACCGCTAAGTCGTGTTTTAAATTCTCTCGAATTGAAGGACGCAAAACTTTAATCGCCACATCTTCACCTGTTTTCAGTTGCCCACGGTACACTAACGCAAAACTACCCGCCGCCACTGGCTCATCGGAAACCCAGCTAAACGCGCTCGTATCGACATAACCCTCCAAATGTAGCGGTTCACGCGGAGCTTGCGCAAAAACCTCCATCTCCTTTGGCCCGCCCCACCCTTCTAGAAACTTGCTCGTCCCTGCTAAAATTTGCAAGAACTTAATATATACGCCTCCCCACTCTTTAAAACTATAAAAAATAGTTCGTCGATATTCCGCATCTTTATTCGCCTCCCCAGAAAAGCGCACCTTTGCTAGCGCATAAATTAGCCGCCAGTAACGCTTGAGCTCTTTCATTGTTTCTTACCGAAGCCAATTACAAACAAAACTACCGTCAACACCATCGCAAAAATCGGCAAGAACACACCTATGCTAGGGTTAAACATCGCAAGCAAAATCACACCCAGCCACATTGCTAGCACTCCTAACGTCACAAAGGCATATTTCATAATAAATAATATCTTAAATCTTGGTCGGGGTTACCAGACTTGAACTGGCGACCTCACGCCCCCCAGGCGTGCGCGCTACCAACTGCGCCAAACCCCGCTCTTCTAGGATAATTATATCAGATAATCACACTAATCAAAAGTGTTTGTTGCTGGCTAAGTATATTGCTATAATAGAACCATGACCTCATATCTAGGTATTATCACTCCTACCAATCTTGCCGCCGAAAAAGAGCGTTTCTTTTCTTCCAATAATTATTCCCCTCAACTCGAGTACAATTGGAGTCGCCAAACCATCGATCGTTTTATCCAAAAGACGCCCAAAGGTAAGCCTTTGGTTGATGCTATGCTTAGCCAAGATGGCATGGCCATTACCGCTGCAGCTTCCAATTTCTTTGATGTTAAGTTTCGAGAGAACGATCTTAAATTTGCCCAAGAACTCATTGCGCACACTCCTATCTCTTCTAATGGTACCGCAGAGGCATACGCCCAGTTAATGCGCCAAAAGCTTGCCAGCCTAGATATTGATTATTCTGTAGAGGTTGTTGACCAACATGGTTTTCAAGCTCGCCCTAATCACAAAAAGCGTGTTCTTAAAATCAGCAAGGTCAACGCTGGCAGTGTCAACTCGCGCTGGGTTGACTCTACGGTTCGCTGTCTCGCCAATTGAATTTATCAAAAATCCATTGCCAAAACCATAACTATTATGTATAATGTAACTAAACAAGGTCAACAAGATAGAAATCTAAAAAATAGGACAAATAATGGAAAAGATTATCAAAAAGCTTTTCATCTCTGGTACACTGCTAGTTGCTTTAGCGGTGTCCTGCACGGCGCTCACTTCCTCTTACGCTGTCGATGAAAACAAACCTCCAAAAGATACCACTTTTGAGCTTACTATCCCAGAAGTTGTTACACTGAGTAAAGTCGATGGCGTAAATATCGAACAGGCCTCGCTTGGCACAATTAATGAAGATAATATCGTTGCAGAGGTTATGACCAACTCGAACTATCAAATTCAGCTCAGTGCCGCCGCGCCAGATCTCAAGCTAAATGGCGACATTACGAGCTCTCAGTTCATCCCTGCCACAGCCAATGTTCAAGCCGGTGTTAATGGTTGGGGTGTCAAGAATGCCAACAATATCTATGATGCCGTCACTACTACGCCCAAGCCTTTCTATAATGGCGTCATGACGGGCAGCACTCCAGCTAGTGTCAATTTGCCAGTCGGCATCGGTGTTGCACCTACTCTTCCAAACGGTACCTATTCTACAGTGGTGACGTTAACCGTAGCGACGCAGCCCTAACCGATGCGTAGAGTATTGGTAGTGCTATTAGCTATTTTAAGCGGGCTAGGTCTTTTGGCGCAGCCCGCTGCAGCGGTTTCCAGCAAAGACGTTGCCATTGCTCTTAGCCCCAGTAATCAAACCATCAGCCTGACACCGGGTCAAGAGTACCGTGGTAAGATTACCGTAGTCAATATCGGCACGGTCGCCTACGATTTCAGTCTCCTCACTACTCCATACCAAGTTGATAGTGAGACGTACGATTTGAATTTTAACACCAATAACGTCTACACGCAGCTCTACACTTGGATCAGCTTCCCGCAAACAATCTACCATATTGAACCTGGACAAACTATTGAAGCTGAGTTCATTGTAAATGTCCCTGCCAGCGCTGCTGGTGGTGGGCAATATGCTACAGTTATGGTGCGCGCTGAGGGTATTTCGGATGCTGGGAGTGCTGTTCAGGTCGTGCCGCAAGTCGCTTCTCTTATCTACGGACGAGTTAACGGCCCCAAAATGATGCCCGAAGGCGAAGTTGCCGAACAAACCATTCCTGGTTTTGTACTCAGCGGTCCACTAACGGCATCTGAAACAGTCTACAATACAGGCAATGTTGATTTCAAAGTCTACCACGCTCTTACCGTTACGGACTTTTTCAGTGGTGATGAGGTTTTCAACGCCGATACGCGCGATGCTAATGGCAATAAAATTGGTTCTAGTACTTCCGTTGTACTCCCAGGCACTTCTCGTCAGCAGACATTAACATGGGAAAACACCCCCAAAATAGGCATTGTCAAAGTTAAGCAAACGGTTATGTTTCTTGAAGAAGAAGTTAATACTGAACAAATTGTAATTTTTTGTCCACTCTGGCTGATACTATCCGTTGTTGGGTTAATCATTTTGGGCGCCCTCTGGATTTTCCTTGCCGCTCGCCGTCGCAAACGCAAAGCTCCACAAGTATTTTAGCCTTGTCAAAAGCTATGATATTGCTATAATTAAGTTAGAGTTTAACTTTTATCAGAGTAATGGAGGTAATTAATCATGAGAGTTAAGGGTAGGTTTTGGCGTCAAAGCATTTTTTCTAGCATATTTGCTTTATTGACGGCACTATCCGTTGGTATAGTGTTGCCCACGGCGTCGGTTGATGCCCTAGAGCCAGGTGATGTCGTTATGTCCATCAACCCCTCCAACCAAGATCTAGAACTCTACCCTGGTGCCACTTACGAAGGCAGCGTCAAAGTCTCCAATGTTGGCAAGCTTCCATTTACAGTTCGTGCTTCAGTACGCCCGTTTTATGTCAAAGGTGATAGTTACGAGCCAGATTTTGTCTCCGAATCAGCATACACCAAACTATACAACTGGATTAAGCTAGAAAAGACTGAGTTTGTCATCGAACCTGGCAAGAATCATGAGCTCAAGTTCAGTGTCAAAGTCCCTGAAGACGTAGCTTCCGGTGGCCAATATGCTGCTATTATGCTCCTTAGTGACAGCGGCGAAGAAGGTGGGGCAGGAGTTAATGTTTCTGCTCAGATTGCCGCCATTCTCTACGGTCATGTCAATGGCGGTGAGCTGCGTGCCGAAGGGGAACTAACCGACCACACCCTACCCAAGACGTTTAGCTCTGATTTTAGCGTTTCGCAAACTATCAAAAACACCGGTAATGTTGACTTTCGCGTCGAGCAGACCATGACAGTCACCGAGTTCTTCAGCAACCGCGAAGTAGTTAATAAAAACAGCGTCTCTGGTGATGGCCAGCTGATTGGCTCCAATATTTCAGTAGTGCTTCCTGGTACTTCTCGCACCGGTATTCTCACTTGGCCAGATGCTCCCAAACTCGGGTTATTCAATGTTGTACAGACAATTCGCTTCCTCGACCAAGACTATACCTTTAAGAAACTTGTTTTCTTATGCCCGCTCTGGCTAGCTGTCATTCTCGTAGCTCTACTAGTCACCCTGATAGTCTGGATTGTTTTCAAGCTTCGCAAGAAACACCAGCGCAAAAACTCCCACAGCCTCTCACCTGATCCCGAAGCTAAACTCTAGCCTTGACAAAAAGCATAACCTGTGCTACAATGGTAGTATTACTCTGCTAATGAGTGCCATCTTCGTGTTGAGAAAAGCACAAACTATCCTTGTCTTTTATCCCTGATTGTGCTATGATAAAAAAATGGTAGAGAATATTCGTAATATCGCAATTATTGCTCACGTCGACCACGGTAAGACTACCTTAGTCGACGGTCTTCTGAAGCAGTCACATACTTTCCGTGACAATCAAGCCGAAATGTCACAAACCCTGATCATGGACTCTATGGATCAAGAACACGAGCGCGGCATCACTATTACCGCCAAGCAGACCTCTGTCTATTACGATGGCTATAAAATTAATATTATTGACACCCCAGGTCACGCCGACTTCTCTGGCGAGGTCGAACGCACGCTTAATATGGCAGATGGTGTTTTGTTAGTAGTAGACGCCCAAGAGGGCCCCATGCCACAGACTAAGTTCGTCCTTCAAAAAGCCCTCGGTCTCAAACTTAAGCCAGTTGTCATTATTAATAAAATCGACAAGCCTGCCGCCCGCATCGAAGAAGTCAAGGACGAAATCTCCGATCTCTTCCTCGAGCTTGCTACTGATGAATCGCAGCTAAATTACCCAATTTACTATGCGGTTGCTCGCGACGGCAAAGCCGGCAAAACCACTGATTTAGACGATAATCTCAACGTCATCTTCGAGTCTATTATTAATGATATCCCTTCCCCTAAGATCGACAAAGACTCCAGCAAGGGCGCCCAGCTCCTCGTGGCTGCTCTGGCTGCAGATAATTACCTCGGCAAATACGCCATCGGCAAGGTATTCCGTGGCAAGCTAAAGAAGGGCGAAAACGTCAAAGTGCTTCATACCGATCAAGAGACCGGCGAGCTTAAAACCTCTAGCGCCAAGATCGAAAATATCTTCACTTACAAAGGTCTAGGCCGTGAAGAAGTTCCCGAAGCTGAAGCCGGTGACATTGTCGCCGTATCTGGCGTACAGCAAGCCAATATTGGTGACACCATTGCCACTGGTGATTCTCCAGAAGCTTTGCCAGTAATCGAACTCGAAGCTCCTACTCTCAGTATCTACATTGGACCTAACACCTCCCCACTCAAAGGTCAAGAAGGTGAGTTTACCACTTCTCGTCAAATCGCCGAGCGTCTTGAGCGCGAGCTAGAGACTAATATTGCTCTCAAGATCGTTCCTGACGGCCTCGGATACAAGGTCTCTGGTCGTGGTGAGCTCCACCTCTCTGTCTTAATCGAAACCATGCGTCGCGAGGGCTATGAGCTAGAAACCGGGCGCCCCGAAGTCGTTTTCAAAGAAATTAACGGTCAAAAATGCGAACCTGTCGAAGAGCTCATTGTTGAGGTTGAACCAGAGTTTGTCGGTGCAGTTTCACAAGAGCTTGGTGTGCGGCGCGCAGAGCTAGTTAGCCAAGAGCTTACCAGCAGCGGTAGCACACGCTTTACTTATCGTATCACCACGGCTGCCTTGATCGGCCTGCGCAATAATCTTCTCACTGCTACTAAGGGTACTGCAATTATGTCCTCACTCCCCGCTGGTTATCGCCCAGTCGAAGGGAAGTATAAACCTGAACGCAATGGCGCTCTCATCGCCTTTGAAGCTGGCACTAGTACCGCCTACGCCCTCGACGCTGCCCAGGCTCGTGGCACCCTCTTTATTCCTCCTGGAGTACCGGTTTACCAAGGCATGATTGTTGGTCTTAGTAACAAAAAAGAAGACATTGACATCAATATCTGCAAAGAGAAACAGCTCACCAATATGCGTACGCATGCCAGTGATGGAGCGATTCAGCTCACCCCCTACACTCAATATTCGCTCGAGCAATGCATCGACTTCTTATTGGACGATGAGCTTCTTGAGGTTACTCCTAAATCCTTGCGCCTTCGTAAGCGCCAACTCGATCCCGTCAAACGCAAAAGAGAAGCTCGCGCTTAGGCTATACTTACAGACCAAGCGAATCACCCAAAACTTTTGTAGCCACTGTATTTTTCTGTTAAAATATGAATATGCCAAATTATCTTATCGACACTCATTGTCACCTGCATGATCAAGAATGGTTTACGCCCGAGCAAGCCGAACAATTCTTGCAAGAAGCTCACGCCGCTAATGTCCGGCAAATCGTCGTCATCGGTACCGACCCTCAAGATTCTGCTAATGCCCAAAAGTTCGCCCAAGCCCACCCCAACGTCTTCTGGACTTACGGCATCCACCCCGAGTATGCTGCTTCTCCCGAGATTAGTGATGCACTACTGGGCGAGGAACTAAGAAAGCTTCGCGAGAAGATCCGGAGTTACGGCGAGGACGAGCGCGTCAACCCTGCGACGGCAGGCGTTGACGACGCGCTTCGAGCGAGGGCTTCAGTAGTGTCTTGCCCAAGTGCGCCTGTTGCCATCGGCGAAATCGGCCTCGACTACCACTACGACGGCTACGATCGCACCGCCCAGATTCACCTTTTCGAACAAATGCTCCAGCTCGCTCAAGACTTAAGCCTCCCCGTTTCGCTCCATATTCGCGAAGCTTTTGATGATGCCTGGCCTATCCTCGATAATTTCCCTTATCTTACCGGAGTTGTTCATAGCTTTACCGGCGGCAAAAAAGACCTCAAAAAAGCCCTTGCTCGTGAATTGTATATCGGTGTGAATGGCTTAGCTACTTATACTACCCCGCCTTTACCTCCGCTCGAAAAAATGTTACTAGAAACCGACGCTCCCTTCTTGACGCCAGTACCGTTCCGTGGTACAATAAATAAACCAGGATATGTTCGCGAAATCGCGACTTACCTATCAGAAAAATTGGGTGTGGCAGAAGTTAATATAGCGGAGCAGACCACCAATAATGCAAAACAACTTTTTCAATTCGGAGACGCCAGCCTTTGCTAAGGCGGAATTCTATAATCCCAACGCCAGCTCACCATCCGACGTATATAATGAAATCATAACCATCGCAAGGGAAATTGAGCAATGCCGTGCGTCTGTTTAAGAAACACTTTTAGATATTGGCAAGCCATCAAGGCGCAAAAGCTCGCCATGTATGGCGTCGCCCAGCCAAAATCATCCACTCCAGAATCATCCACTTCTGTACCAGCTACCACTAACACCAGACTCCAAGACGCTGCCGAGATTCTCTACATCCCCCATCCGCGTAAGCCTTTGTCTGCAAGCCCTACAGCCACGACCTCATCTGCAAGCTTAGGTCATACCACACCACCGTTCGAGAGTCTATCATTACTCTCATCGCAGTTTCTTCGTGCCACTAGTAAGCCATCTCGTGCCGATCTTATCAATGCCGAATCCCAACTTGGCAGCACTATTTTTGGGCCTATTCCAGCTGGGCATCGTCGCGAATTCTTTCATGACCGCGAAAATGTCTGGATTTGGCACGAAGATTGGCAAGATGAAAACCAGCACCCTTGTCAATTCACCGTGCGCTACGAAGTTCGCAACTCTGGTATCTACAAAAAGGTCGCTACTGGCAAATACCTTAAACTTGAAGGTGACGAGCTTACCAACTTCCGCAAAGCCACCTACTCTTACCTCTGTCTAGTAAAAAAGTATCTCTATCATACACCACAAATCACCGACGCCGCTTAAACCTTAGCTACTAAGCCGCCACGCGATCCACAGGGAACGTCACTTCTGCAAAGCCTCCAAGATGACTGACGCATAAACTTTTATTGCAAAACCGTCAAAACTCTCAAAAAGCTATTGACAAAAAATACAAAGTGTGCTACAATGGAAGTATAGAGTTGGATTCTAGCGCCGTCAAATCCTTACCTGATGGCAGTCATCCAATAATCGCACCTTTGAAAGGAGAAATGAAACATGGCTACATCTCGACGCAGTCCCCAGTATGGCGCATTTGCCAATTTCTGGGACTCAATTGCCCGCATCCTCCGGTGGAGGAAGAAACATCGCGAAAAGCTTCAATATGAGACCTATCGCGCTACCTTTAAGGACGCTGTCCGCGAGTATGCCTATGAGAAGCGCCTGGGTGGCGTCATCATCAGGGGGCGCGTTTGCGCCATTATCGGCGTCGTCCTCGGCGTCATCCTCGCTTACAACTGCATCGTTCACCTCATCTTTCATACTAAGTGGGGTTTTGGTGCATACTTCATTGGCCTCTGCTGGATTTGTGGTATCATCGCAATGGCCTACACCTATGTCTCTGGCATCGCCGAGCTTATCCAGCAAGGCGTCTATGACGCTGCTGACGCGGATGCTTACGCCGCTCAGTATAGTGAACTTGAAGAGGAACGACGGAGACGGGCTGGCGGCAGTCCGACTCCTCCCACCAACCCCGACTCGCCTCCTGCCGCCCCCACGTCTCCTCCTGCAGACTCCGCGCCTTCCACTTCTGCACCTCCTGCCGCTCCCACTGAAGAAGACATTCAGGCGATGTGTAGGAATCTGGCTCGTCAGGCCGCCGAAGCCGCGCACCGACGCAACGTTTAGCAATTCATTCTCCTCGCACTACCGCCCTCGCAGAGGGCGGTACTTTTATTGTATTTATGCTATAATTTATACAAGATGAACGGTCAAAACACCAAAAACCCCAAATCTGCCCTCACTGCAGGCGTTCTCGCTCTCATTCTTGGTGCTTTTGGCGCGCATAATTGGTATCTCAATGACCGCAAGAAAGCTAGAGCTCATGTCATTTTAGCTATTGTTGCCGCTTCAGCCTTCGTGCTCGGCACTATTCTCAGGGTATCTATCAGCTCGGTCGGTAGCCTTGGTATCATAAACTTTATGGCTAGCCCCGCTACAGTTTGTCGGATTATTGGTTGGTTTGCTCTTGTGATAGACGCGGTATGGGCAATTATTGAGGGGATTTTACTGCTCATCCAAGGTGATGATGGTCTTGCCGAAAAAGGCTACACCATCGCGCAGTCTTCCGCCGATACTGCCATACAAGAAACTGCTCCTAGCTCAAATGTCATTGCTACCTCAGGTACTACTCAGCCATCTGCCGAGCCGTTGCAAGCGCCCTCCACTATCTCAGCGCCCAACCCTCAGCCACCAGTCGTCACCCCAAATCAACCCGCACCCATCACTTATCACTCTAGTAATATCCAGCAGTCAAGCCAGCCTCAGCTCCTTAGCCAGGCTGTTAGTAGCAGTGATGTTGAGACTGCCGCCCTTACCGTCAAAGATTCTACCGGCAAGTCTAAGATCAACCCAGTTATTCTACGCAAAGTTCTTTTAACTACTGGTGCCATTATTGCTGTTGTTATCGGCGGTTTTGCGGTCAAATGGAGCATCGACTCTGCCCTTGCCGTAGGCTACGGCGATGCCTATAGGCTAGCTCGACAAATCTCCCCCAACCTTACTACTGCCGCCCAGTCATCTAGCTGCCAGTACGCGGTTGATTATCTAACCTCCGCCTATGTCAACAAAAAGACCTATGACGGTTACATAGATGTCTGCCGCAGCCTCGTTACCGAAGACACTAGCCTTGTTGCTCGGCTTGGCGACACCGGCGCTATAAAATGGGATACTGGTATCTCCACTCAGTACAAAGAATTCCAAGAGCTTTACGACGGGATCTTTGCCAATGCTGAACGTGCCGAAAAAATGGTTCAGGCTCTCAATCTCTATCAGATCTGGCATAACTATATTCTTGCTACCGATACGCTAGCAGTAGATAGCCCCGACCAAGATTTCCAAAACGCCGCCGACATCTTGCGCCAATCCGGCAACGACACCCTCGCCAAGTACGGTGACGAGTGGTATTATAAGCAAATCGATTACCTCAATTCCTATCGTGCTTACTGGAATCTTAGTTATACTGACCCAAATAAAGAAGCCGCCAAGCTCGAAGCTGACACTAAACGCGCTGATCTCCAAGCTTGGGTAGCTGACCACCGTCCTAACGTTCGCACACTTGCCCCATTTGACGTACCTAATTTAACTCCTGTCTACGAGAGCTTTACCAAACTCTATAATCTTATTCGTACCGGCTACGAGCAGCATTATGATCGCAAAAGTGGTGATTGCCGTGAAGCTGGCAGTAAGGTTTACTGTAGCTAAAAAATATGATATAATCACTCCATGATTTATCTCGACCATGCTGCCGCTACTCCTGTTAGCCCCAAAGCTCTTGCGGCTATGTTGCCGTACTTTTCTGAACAGTTCTACAATCCATCTGCTCCCTACCTCCCTGCCAAGCGAGTTCGCGAAGCTTACGAAACTGCCAAAGACGAAATTGCCCATACTATTGGCGCCAAAGGTGTCGATCTTGTCATTACTGCAGGTGCGACCGAATCTATCAACCTAGCTTTCACTGCAAGTCATGACAAAGTATTAACCCTAGAAACCGAACACTCTGCCGTTCTTGAAGCCGCTAAACAGCACGACTACGACCTAGTCAAAGTTGATAAAAATGGCCTAATCTCACTTGACGATTTTAAGAATAAACTCGACAGTAAAGTAGAGTTTGTCTCCATCTCTCTCGCCAATAACGAACTTGGTACTATCCAGCCCCTCGCCGAGATCGCCGAGATTATTCGTCAGGAACGCCAAAAACGCTACCAAAATAGCAATACCACGCCACTCTATCTGCATTCTGACGCCTCTCAAGCTCTTAATCTCCTCGATATCAACGTTGCTCGCATGGGTATAGATTTGCTTACTCTTAATGCCGCCAAATGTGGTGGGCCTAAAGGCGTCGGTGCACTCTACATCGGGCATGGCGTCAAATTGCAGCCGCTCACTCTAGGTGGTGGACAGGAGCGAGGCCTGCGCAGTGGTACTGAGAATGTACCCGGAGTCATCGCTTTTGCTGCTGCCGCCACCGAAGCCAAATCCCATCTTAACGGCAATCGTAAGAAATACCAAGAAATGACACAGGTATTTCGCCAAGAACTCACAAAAACCCTCGCGCAGAGCCCAGCTTCTGTGCCTAATGCTCCAATTATAGCACAAAATACTGAAAAAAGCAATAGCAACCACAATACCGGTTTTCCACAGGTGCAATTCCTAGGCAATTCTAAGCGTCAATTAGCAAATTTCTGCCCCATTTGCTTCTCAGGTCTAGATGCTGAGCGCCTCATCTATCGTCTAGAAACTCGTGGTATACTTGTCTCCACCGGCGCTGCCTGCGCCGCCAACAAAGGCAGCAAATCTCATGTTCTTACCGCTATCGGATTAAGCGACGCCGAGATTGCTGGTTCGCTACGGATCTCCTTTGGTAGCACTAATACATTAGATAACGTTCGTCAAGCCGCCCAAGTCATCCGTGAAGAAGCCCTGCACGAGTTCGAAAGGATTTCTCATGGACGCTAAGCCTACTAACCCGCAAACTCCTCGCACGTCCAATACTTCCGAGTCTTTTCATAAGCAATCTTCCACCAAGCGTGTTTTTCTCGGTATGAGCGGTGGTGTCGATTCTTCGGTTTCGGCGATTCTTCTTAAAGAGCAGGGCTATGATATTACTGGCATCTATATGAAAAACTGGTCCAAAGATCTCCCCGGTATGAAATGTCCCTGGGCCGAAGACCTCGCCGATGCCAAACGTGTTGCCGTCCAGCTCGATCTAGATTTTGAAATCTGGGACTTTGAGCAAGCCTACAAGCAGGAAGTTGTTGACTATATGCTTGCCGAATTCCAAAAAGGTCGCACCCCCAACCCCGATGTCATCTGCAATGAGCTGATTAAGTTCAAACTCTTCTATGACCAAGCTGTCTCCCGCGGTGCTGATTATATTGCTACTGGGCACTACGCCCGCACCGGCGTCATCGCGCCCCAGATCGCTACCCGTACTACTGCTTCGCCGACTGCCGCTTCCAATGCCATTCTAGATTCTGCGTCGACCACTCTCCTCCGCGCTCGCGACGAAAACAAAGACCAAACCTACTTCCTCTATCGTATGAGTGATATCGCCACTGCCCGTACTCTCTTCCCAGTAGGGAGTCTCACTAAGCCCGAAGTCAAGGCACTTGCCCAAAAACATGGTCTAGACGTTGCCACCAAAAAAGAATCCATGGGCGTCTGTTTCGTTGGTGAAGTCGGTATGAAGGATTTTCTCAAAGAATACCTTGACACCCAGCCTGGCGAAATCCGCGAGCGCGAAGCCGACACAATACTCGGATATCATGATGGTGCCATCTTTTATACTATCGGCCAACGCCATGGACTTTATTTGGGTGGCGGCTTACCGTATTATGTAGTCGCTAAAGATCTCGCTCGCAATATCGTCTATGTCTCAAAAAACCTTAATCATTCTGATCTCTGGACTAGGGAATTACCACTCGAAGATCTACATCTACGCAACGGACTTACCTTAGATGACCTCACTAGGATTCCTAATCTCCAAGTTCGCCTGCGCCACCGTGCGCCACTGCTCTCAGTTAAGGCTCAAGTTACTCCGAATGCTCAGTCAAAATTCACCAATACTAACACATCCCTTGCCCAATCCGTCAATCCACCGGCTTCGGCTTCAACCTTAGCTCTTCGCTTTTCGGACCTCATCAAACGCCCCGCTCCCGGCCAATCCGCCGTCTTATACAGTGGCGAAACTTGCCTCGGCGGCGGTATTATCACCGAGTAGCCTCACCCGCTAAACTTAGCCCTCACCATCCCGTTTGCCCCAATCATCTCTTAACCCCCAGCGCCCTCACGAGAACGCTTTTTAAGTATGCTTAAAAACTATGTTATAATGTCGAATATGATCTTTGGCCGCAAGAAACACATCGAGCCCGGCAAGCTCACCAGTAATGGCGTAGCTTTGGAAAAACACGAATTTAAGACAATTGCTTTTCTTCTTAGCTTAGGTTTTGATGTTTCGCTTATTCCTCGTAGTACCGAAGTTGGCGTACAGACGCCCGATATTTTCATGCTCGGCCGCCAATGGGAGATTAAATGCCCCAAAGGTGGTGGCAAATGTCTCCTCCAAAACACTATTCAGCGTGCCGTTGAACAATCTGAAAATATTATAGTCGACCTTTCTCGCATCCGCATCCCTCAGTACAAATGTATTCCAGAGCTTGAGCGGCAACTTTATCGCTCCAAACGTGGTCAACGCCTCAAGATTATCACCAAAGGCCGCAAAATCCTCGACTTCTCCAAAGACGCCTATTACAACATCAAGTAGGCAGTTTTGTGTTATAATATTTTTTATGAACGCAAACGAAATTCGCCAAAAATTCCTCAAATTTCAAGAGAGACACGGACACAAGGTCATCCCGCCCGCACCCCTAGTGCTTGAGAATGATCCTACCACACTTTTCACGGGCTCTGGTATGCAGCCGCTTTTGCCTTATCTTTTGGGGCAGCCTCATCCCGAAGGCACCCGCCTCACCGACTCTCAGCCATCTATGCGCCTGCAGGATATCGAAGATGTTGGCGATCCGCGCCATACTACGGTTTTCGAGATGCTCGGGAATTGGTCGCTTGGCGATTATTTCAAAGAAGAGCAAATCACCAACTATTTTGAATTTTTGACTAAAGAAATCGGCCTCGATCCATCGCGAATTTACGTTACATGCTTTATCGGCAACGATAAATATGGCATTCCTAAAGATGCCGAAGCCGCCGAAATCTGGCAAAAAGTCTTCAAAAAGGCTGGTATTAATGCTAAAATTGCCGAAATCGGCTCCGCTAAAGACGGCGACCAGCGGGGAATCAAGCCTGGTGAGCGTATTTTCTTCTACGACGACAAAGAAAACTGGTGGAGCCGTGGCGGTGGCATCGAAACTACTCCACTCGGCGATCCTTGTGGGCCCGATTCGGAAGTCTTCTACGACTTTGGCGAAGACAAGCAAGATGTCGAAAAATACGGCAAATCCCACCCCGCCAGCGACGGTGCCCGCTTCATGGAGATTGGCAACCAAGTCTTCATGCAGTATAAACGTAATGAAGATGGTACCTTCTCCGAACTCGAGAAGAAAAACGTCGACTTCGGCGGTGGGCTTGAACGCCTTGCTGCCGCCGCAATGGACAGCTTTGATGTCTTTAAGATTTCTCTGATGGCACCCATCGTCGCCAAGCTCGAAGAAATGTCCCACAAGAAATATGACAACAATACTGACGAAATGCGCATTATCGCTGATCATCTTCGTGGCGCTTACCTCTTAGCCGCCCAGGGCCTCATGCCTTCTAACAAAGCTCAAGGTTATGCTCTACGTCGCCTGGTCCGTCGTGCCGTCCTAAAGGCACTCGACCTTGGTATCGGCCAAGATTTCTTACCAGAAATTCTACCAGTCATTGAGGAGAATTACACCGAGCTCTCCGACGACATTTTGCCAAATCGTGCTAATGTTCTCGCTATACTTACCAAAGAAGAAAACGCCTTCCGCAAGACCATCAACAAAGGTGTCAAAGAGCTCCAAAAAATGGCTCAGGCCGGTCAGACTATCACCGGACACGACCTCTTCAAACTCCAAGATACCTATGGCTTCCCACTCGAACTCAGCGTCGAAGAAGCCTACAAAATCGGTGTCAATCTCTCCAAAGATTACCAAGCTGAGTTCGCCCAGGCTCTCGATGCCCAGCGTGAACGCAGCAAAACTGCTTCCAAGGGTATGTTCAAGGGTGGTCTCTCCGACACCAGCGACCAGACCGTCAAATACCACACCGCTTGCCACCTCCTCCTCGCCGCTCTCCAAAAAGAAATCGACCCCAGTATCAACCAAAAAGGTAGTAACCTCACTCCTGAGCGCCTGCGTTTTGACTTCAATATCGATCGCAAACTCACTCCTGAAGAGCTCCAGCGTGTTGAAGATTGCGTAATACCTGGATTGCCGCAGATTATCCAGTTTTTTTCGCCGAGTATGATAAAGACTATGCCTTTGATGCCTTGCATGCTCACGGTTCCTTCCGTGATCGTTATCCAGATCGCGTTACCGTCTACGCCATTGGCTTTGGCGTCCCAGGGGATACTCCCGACACTATAGAACAAATTATCTCCATGGAGATCTGTGGTGGTCCGCATGTCGCTCATACTGGCGAGCTCGGCAAGTTCAAGATTACTAAGGAAGAATCCTCCAGTGCTGGTGTCCGCCGCATCAAAGCCATCCTCGAATAGACCTCTATCTCCAAATAATACTCCAGAACGTTGTAAATCTTACAACGTTAGTCACCGTATGCCACTCAAATACGCTTAATCCTGTTGACTTTTTAGACAAAGTGTGCTATAATGGAAAGATAGCACCTTACCATTTCTCCATCTAATCAAAAATTTAATAAGGGGGTTAATTTCATGGAGAAAGAAAATAGACTCGATCGCCTTTTCACGTACGTTAAGGTTTCAGACCTGCTTGATCTTGCAATTGACGGGGTCCGCCATGCTGCGTGTCAAGTGCCAGAGTTCCGGAACACCGGCAACGGCTGCATCCGCATCACGATGACGCCGCTTCATCCGGCCACCGCCGTCTGGATGGGCCAGAGGCCAACCATAGACGATGCTCGTACTCAGGAGTGGGTCTCCAAGATTCGCCCTGGTGGCAGCTACGTCATTGACTGGAAAGATCCCGAGGACGGCCACACCGAGCCCGTGAACTGCTTCGGCTATTCAGCCATGAAGACCGCTTGGGCCATGTATAAGCTGGAGCATCCGGAAGACAATCCTTGCCCGCGTGACCTTCAGGACCTTTTCTGCGAGGAGAATGGCTGGTCCACCCATGAGGGATCTGTTGGCACTATCATCCGGCTGAACGGCGAGCGCTTCGTGGAACTCTACATCTGCACTTCCGGTGCAAAATCGGAAGAAGACCTGAAGTGCTCCATCGTCGGCATGAAAACAGTCCGTGACCACCTGGTGCCTCTGCTTGGTTTCGACTCCAGCGAGACCCCGGCTATTCAGGTGGAGTTCACTCCCGCGCTGCCGGCTGACGGCGCGCCTTACACACATCATTAAGCCTGCGATTGGGTCACCCTAGCCCGAGCTATACGCTCGGGCTTTTGTCAGCCCAAATTTAAGCCCCATCACCAAAATTGTGCCAATCACCAAAGTCCAAGATTTTCGAATTTGTCTCACTATTCCATTTATGCTAAAATAAAAAGATGAAGCAGGGTCAAAAAAGTCCAGTTCATAGGCGTTCATTGCTGCGTCAGCGTGCGGCTATGGAGCAGTCCGTACCTCGTCCTACCCGTACAGCAAGAGCAAAGGCACCCGGCGCTCGTGCAGTTGTCGAACAGACCATACCTCGCTCCGTCTCCGACCGATCCGAAAAAACCTCCGCTTGGCAAAATCCTGTTATTGGCTATTTTTCTGCCAAGTACCCTCGCTTTCGCTTATCTAGACCCAAACCTTCCAAACAAGCTCGCCTTGAGCGTCAGATTATGCTTATGCTGGCATTCTTTAGTATTTCAATTGGCCTATGGGAGAACTTTCGCCAGCTCTGGCTGCAAGGGAATGGCTACTCTGCCACCGACGTCAGCAATATTATTAGTATTGCTACTATCATTAGCGCCCTTGGTGCACTTTGGCTCAGTAAGTACATTAAAACCTCCCAGCTCAAGCGTTTTATGGGCTGGACGCTTGTTTTTCGTTGTGTTAATTTTCTCATTCTTGTTTTTCTCAATTATACCGGTCTCCGTATTTTAATTGACATATTTTCTATCACTGAAATTTTTACTAGTTCACTTTTTCTCACCAGTGTTTACCCGCTCATCACTCTCGTTAATAAGAACAACGAGATTTTCAGTCGTCGCAAGCTGGTTGAGTACCTTTTTCGCGACGTCGGTATCTTAGTTGGTGGTGTTTTTATTGGACAGCAACTTGGCGGTTTTATGTTCAGCTACAACGCTTGTTTGGTATTGGCGCTTGCTTTCTTGATTATTGCTACTATCTGCATGTGGCAAGTCAACCTCGTTGTTACCGAGCGCTCACCTGAGCAGGCATCCTCCATTATCAAAACCGTCCAGGACCTTGCCAAAAACAAAATCCAGCGCGTCTACATGATTTATGTCTTTCTCACCGAAATAGCTTTTAGCACCGCTATGGGGCTCAAGATGCTCATGCTTACTGATTCCTTTGGTTTCTCAGCTGGTATTGCTACTAATTATCTCCTTGTCGCTGGGTTGATTGCTGATTTTGTCGGCATTCTCGCCCTCAAATACTTCACCCCTAAGAATGATTACGCCACTGTAACCCTAAAATTTGGCATCCGTTTCGTTACCTATAGTCTAGCGGCTATCTCGGGCAGCACCTTCCTTTGCTTCTTAGCCTTCACCTGGGCCATTCTCAGCTCCACCGCCTACGAAAACATTACCGAAGGCCACTACATTAATGCTATCGACAACCGCCACCAGTTCAAGTACAATACCGTACGTCATGTCATTCAATACTTTGGCGCCGCCATCGGTACTTTCTTGTGTGGGCAGATGTTTGGCTTTGGACCAGCGGCAGTCTTTGGACTTGCTTCATTTGTGGTGATTTGTCAGCTTGTGCCAGCGTACTACTTAGTCTATCTCCGCCACCAAACTAGAAAGCCCTCGCAGAGGTTAGACCCTCCGTATATCTCCAAAAAAGCTCGTAAGTCTTGACAAAACATATATTCTGTGATACAATGAAGGTATGAGGGGGTTGTCGCGTACATTTTATTCTGGGGTGCCTTATGTTTATGAATATTCTATTTAGATTTAAATTCTAGCCTTCCCAAACCGGCAAATCTTCCGGAAACGGATCAAAATCTTCGTCAAAATCACTAAAATCATCTTTGCCAGTCGACTCCACCGAAGGGTTAGCTGTTGCACCAAACTCTCCGTCCGGATCGCCGCCTAGAATGCCAAAGCTTCCACCCCCATACAACACTCCGTCCATCATCTCGCTACCACTCCGGAACTCGCCCGACTCACCAAACGCCCCTGAGCCGTATGGCTCGTAGCCCAACTCTAATAAGAATCTTGAAGGCGCATTATAATTCCGCCCACCAAAGCTATAGCGTGACCCCGCAAAAGTCAAAAACAGCTCTTGCATCGCTCGCGTCATGCCGACGTAAGCTAGCCGCCGCTCTTCCTCTAGTTCCTCTAGGGAGTTATCCGAACGGCTGCTAGGGAACAACCCCTCCTCTAGCCCCACCATGAAGACCACTGGAAATTCTAGCCCCTTCGCCGCGTGCAAAGTCATCAGCGATACCACATTATCACCCGCCGATTCATCGGCGGAGCTCAGTAGGGCAGCATCTTCCAAAAAATCTTCTAGCGTGTCATAGACGCTCGCGTTACTAGCTAAAACTTCAATATTTTGCATCCGCTCAGCCCCGTCAGGCGTATCCGTCCTCAGTAGCGTTCCAAAATTAAACTGGTCCACGATTTTTTCAATAATTTCCGCTGCCGTAATGTCTTGATTGTCAAGCTCTACCCGCATGGTTTGGAGGAATTCCTCTACTTTGCGCACCGCCGCGTCCGCCCGTGCAGAAAGTTTGAGCCCACCTAAATTAGCCAGGTTTTGCTCTGGATGTTCATTGAGATAAACAAAGATTTTCTCCACCGAAGCCGGACCCACCCCGCTCAAAATATTTTTGGTCACCCGCTCAAAACTCACCCGGTCTAGCGGGTTTGCAATTAGTTTTAAAAGAGCCAAAACATCTTTGACTTCTTTACGGTCGTAGAAGCGCACACCACCAATGATCTTATAGGGGATTTTCGCTGCGATAAAAGCTTTCTCAAACGCCGAAGATTGCGCATTTGTTCGGTATAGCACCGCAAAATCACTAAAATTCCCCCGCTCTGCTTCCATCAGTAAAATCTGCCGCGCCACGTAATTTGCCTCGGCAGTCTCGTCCATCACACCCTCAATCGTCACCGGGTCGCCATCACCCGCCTCCGTAAACAAAGTCTTCTCGGTACGCGTTTTGTTCTGATTAATGATTTTCTGTGAAGCAGTCAAAATATTGCCAGTACTGCGGTAATTTTGCTCCAACTTAATCACCTTCGCCCCCGGAAAATCCCGCTCAAAATTCAGAATATTCGTAAAATCCGCTCCTCGCCATGAATAAATTGACTGCCAATCATCACCCACCACGCAAATATTTCGGTGCTCATTGACCAAACTCTTGATCAAGCGGTATTGCACTGCGTTTGTATCTTGATACTCGTCGATCAAAATATATTTAAACCGCTCTTGCCACTTATGTCTCACTTCGGCGTTTTTTTCAAACATCTCCGCCGCTTTGCTCAGCAAATCATCAAAATCCAACGCGTCCGCTGCGCGCTTTTCCTGCTCGTAGCGCTCGTAGATCTCCACAATTTTCTTCTGATTTGGATAGTAAGCCTCGCGCTTCGCATCAGCTGGCTTCATGCCGAGGTTTTGGTAGTGCGAAATCGCGTTTTGTGCGTTTTTGGGCGTCAGTGATTTATCGCCAGTTAGCTTCATCTCTCGCATAATCCGACGAATCAAAGTCAGCTGGTCTTCGGTGTCGTAAATCGTAAAATTCGCCCCAACCCCCGCCGCCTGGTGCTCAATGTGTAAAATCCGCACGCAAATCCCATGAAATGTGCCCATATATTTCATAAAATTACGATTAGGAGTGGTATCCTGGCTCTGAGGTGTGTCTTGGAGCTGAACCACGCCTTGACGCTGCGATTCCAACAACTTCCAGAGGCGCACCCGCATCTCTTTGGCTGCCTTGTTTGTAAAAGTCACCGCCAAAATCTGATCTGGTCGTGTTCCATGCGCGATGATATTTGCAATACGATGTGTTAGCACCTTAGTTTTGCCCGAACCAGCCCCTGCCAGCACTAGCACTGGTCCTTCCAGCGTCTGTACGGCCTCCACTTGGGGCGGGTTCAACCCGCATAAAATCGCATCCATTTCCTGATTATAGCACAATCCGCATAAAAAAGACGCCCGCGAGGGCGCCTGGGGAGGGAGTTTAGGGTTTCTTTTTGGCTGTGCTGCTGGGCTCGGGCTTCGGATCTTTTATCTGGCAATATTCCAAGAAGCTCAGCGGCTTCTCTTGCTCGGATAACATGGTCTTATTGTAGATTTTGCAATCGCACTTGTCTCGTCGGTAGCCAATCTGGGTGTACACTGTCAGTGCTGCCATACTGAAGGCATAGGCAAGGCAAAATATCATCAGCCAATGAGGCAACGCCGACCAGTCAATCGCATGGTGACCAAAAAATTGTTGCACTCTACACAACTCTTTTAACCAGCTATCCAAGAGCCACGTATTGAGAAATCCCAAGAAAAGACCAAACAACACAGCTAGCCCAAATGATGGTGGATCATTGTCATAATGGGCATGAATGCTCTCTGTCCAAACGAAGGTGATTTCAAATATGGCGCAAATCACGAGATAGGATGTCTCAACCATGAAGTATTTTGCAGTGTTTTGCTGCGTCAAGCCTGACGTAGCCAGAAGTATTACAGGCCATGCGATAATAATTACGGCCAGCTCACAATTTATGATACAGGCTCTCATCTTGCGGCTGTTGTGCAACCCATCCTCGGCTTGGCACTTGTTTTTACGCATTTGCTAACAACTCCTTCCAATTTTTCAAAGTACAACCCCTCCATCCCTCATTATACCACACATGCTTAAAAAAGTCAATACAAAAATGCCATAAAATACTAAAATCTGCAAATCACCACATATTTTATCCTTAAACTTTTGCTTTTTCGGGTAATTTTTGCTATAATAAAGGAAAAGATGATGAAATTACATTTTCATATTCGTGATCTTTGCTGTATTGCAATGGTAGCAATATTAGCGATTTTTTCGACTTTTGCTCTAATTTTACAGCCTAATTCTCGAGCCTATGCCGACGATAATGATGATCTAATTCTCCCTGATAGTAGTGAAGATGAATATTTTGTCACTATTCATGATGATGGCGCTAATCTTATAGTTAAAACTGGGGCCGTTACCGTTGCCGAAGTCCTCGAGAAGTCCGAAATCCAACTTGCCGAGACTGATATCGTTGAGCCTGGTCTTGATACCGTGATCCAGGGCAATTACAGTATTAATATCTATCGTGCGCGCCCTGCCTTAGTGATTGATGGGCTCAAACGCTGCTATGTTATGACCGCCAGTTATGATCCCAAGCAGATCGCTCAAGAAGCTGGTCTCACTGTCTACGATGATGACGAAATCATTCGTGAGTTCAATAGTAACTTCCTAGAAGCTGGAGCCGTTTCGGCATACCGTATTCATCGCAATGGTGGTCGCAAGCTCACCGTCGAAGAGTCACTACCATACGAAGTCGAGGTCCGCTATGATTATAATCGTCCCAAGGGCGAGCGCGTTCTCGAACAACCTGGTGAAGAAGGACGTAAGATTAGCATCTACGAAGTCGAATTTGAGAACAATATCGAAAAGTCGCGTACTCTTATCGAAGAAAAGGTTATCATCGAAGCCATACCGGAGATTATCGTCGAAGGTGCCAAAGTTTCCATTCCTCCTGAGCGCGCACAATGCGCTGCTTGGGCTCGGGAAGCCGGTGTCTCAGAGCTTGACCTTGAAGTTGCTCTTGATCTCATCTATCGTGAGTCTGGCTGTCGCGTCGACGCTAAGAATGCCAGCTCTGGTGCTTATGGTATTCCACAATCTTTGCCAGGCAACAAAATGGCCGAATTTGGCGCCGACTGGGAAACCAACCCCGTCACCCAAATCCGCTGGATGACCAAATATGTTAATAATCGTTACGGTGGTTGGCAGCAAGCGCTTGATTTCTGGTGGTGTACTGGTGTCTGCAAAGGCGTCAAAAAATCAGGGTACTGGTATTAATGAAAAACAAAAAATCTCTCGGCCAGCACTGGCTCAAAAACCGTGCGATCTTAGATACTATTGCTGAACTCGCTTCAGTAGAGGGAGCAGATACCTGTATCGAGATTGGCCCTGGGCTAGGCACCCTGACTTCTAGTCTTCTCAAAAAGTTCCCCGAAGTCATTGCTATCGAATATGACCACGACCTCGCTCGCAAGCTCCCAGGCTCCTTCCCCGGCAAGAACCTCCGTGTTATTGAAGGGGATATACTTAGTATTGACCTTGCCGAACTTGCTTCTGGTAAGCCCTATTGCATAGCAGGAAATATTCCATATTACATCACTAGCCCTATTGTTAAAAAAGTTCTTGATGCCACTCCCCATCCTGCTAAAATTGTCCTCCTCATGCAAAAAGAAGTTGCCGAGCGCATCGCCGCTGAACCTGGTGACTATAATCTCCTCGCTCTCACCACCCAGAACCTTGCTGAGGTCGAGCTAGGCCCGGTTGTCAGGGCTGCCGAATTCACTCCGCCGCCTAAAGTCGATAGCCAGATTCTCGTTCTCACTCCATTTACTGAGCCCCAAATCGATCCAGCCCACTTAGAACTTGCCAAACGTGGCTTCAAGAATCCGCGTAAGAAACTCGCTAGCGTTCTTGCTGACGGCAGCACCTCCCGCGAGCAATGGCGCGCCCGTTTCTCTGAGCAGGGGATTAACCCTGATGCTCGTGCCGAAGATCTTAGTCTCTTGGATTGGGAAACCCTCAGTCAGCTTTAGCTGCCCTATCTAATTAACTTGTTTTATGCTAGATTTTCTTGGACTTTGGCGTATAATGAGAGTTAGTCTACCCCAAAAGTGGAGTACTTTAGAGGAGGGATTACAAAATGTCTCAGCAAGTTTATTCGTCCGGAGGCCAATTCGTTTTCTTGGTTACTGATGGGCCTAAGGAGCCCAACGTCCGCATGTACGGCGTCCGCAGCCAACAAAACATCGCCCTAAACGTGATGCCAGGAGTCTACTACCCCGCCACCGCGGCTAAACCTGCCCACGTTATGTCGTTGCTGGATCGTCCGCAACGTCTGGAGATGGGTCTTAACGCTGTCGAGATCCTCAGTGAAACTAACGAACGTACGCATTGTCGGTTCGCTGTCACGGTATTAGAGCGCGGTATCGACTTCAGTAAGCTCTTGCCTGACAACGCGCCGGTTGCCGGTCGCCTGGCTCAGTTCGAGTATGGCGCTCAGCTCTTCGTGTCCTACAGCTATTACAAAGGCACCAATACCGAAACCAGCTGTGCCAACGCAGGCGAGCTTGCCACATGCTTAGATCAGTTTTGGTTGCCATCACCCATCGTGGATCTGATTCGTATCTACGACTGGCGAGGCAAGGGGCACTACGATCTCATCGCTCCCGCGTCATCTCAGCCCTAACCCCTCCCCCCAGCTTCGGCTGGGGGGATTTTCTTGCCTATACGAGAGAACTGTGCTATAATAAACTCATCATTAATTAACATTGAGATTCCAAAAACTCACTGCCGACTCGTCTAGCAGTCTGCTGAGGTTATGGAATCGAGAAAGGGAATCAATCATGACCGATACCAAAGACGAAGGTCTCAAAATTCGTATTCGCCTCAAGGCTTACGATCATCGTGTTATCGACCAAAGCGCTAAGCAAATCGTCGATACTGCTGTGCGTACTGGTGCCACCGTTTCTGGCCCTGTGCCTCTACCTACTAAGCGCAGTACTTTTACTGTTGTGAAGTCACCACACGTCTACAAGACTGGCGGTGAAGCTTTTGAAATGAAAGTTCACAAGCGTTTGATCGACATTTCTAATGCCACTCCTAAGACTATCGATGCTCTGCAAAATCTCTCGCTTCCAGCTGGAGTTGATGCTGAGATCAAAATGTAGCTGGCCTCGGCTACCTGTCCATAAAGACAAACTTGTCAGCATATCAAGCAGCCATCAAACCGTATGAAAAAGCGCGCCCTTTTAGGCGCGCTTTGAAGTTGTATGGATTTATTTGTGCGGTGTAGTTTGCACGAACTCTACTTCGATTTTCTCGCCTGTCTCCATATCGTAAGCATAAAGACTAGGCGCCCCTGCTACAGGCGAAACCACCCGAAGTAGTGCACAATATGCCGTGCCGACCATCAGCACTAAGCACGTCAAGTAGAGAATTACTGTAATTCCGCAGAATATCCAGTAAACCACCACAAAAGTGCTCAGAAGCCACCAGGTCAAGATACCGGCACTAACGACGCCTACTAACACCAGACTAGCATATTGGCGCTGCGTTAATCTTTTGCACTTGTCTTCCACGTCGAGAACTATAGTGCCAAGAAGCAACGTTAATACTACTATTAGCGTCATCGTTAACGGCGATGGTTTTGTGTAGCTTGCACCATATTGTGTTTTTAGCAGCCTTTCGGCGAGTTTACTGACTTTTGGCGCCAGTGACATGGGGAGGAGTGCTGCTATCGCCACACCGAAAAACAGCGCCGCCGAGTACAGGCTCCCCAGTTCTCTCAGGCACGTCCAGTCGTACATGATTATAACGATAAACACCATAGCGAACATCGTCGGGTATGCTCGGTAAAGAACCTTCTGTGCAAAGAACAAAAATCTTTTCATTGTAATACCCCCATTTTTCTCAAAATCCAAACAAGATTGTAAATAACACCCCTCATCCTTCCATCATACCACATATCATCAAAAATGTCAATACAGAACCTAGTAAAAATTACATCATTCTCAAGCCCCACAGAGAAAAACCTGTGGAAAACTCATTCGCTAAACCATCGCTCGCTAGAAACTCCCAACTAGCCTCCTCTCAGTATGCTATAATGAGGACATGACGTTCGCAATGCGTTTTAAGAAGAGGTTTTATTTCGTTGTAGCTGGGTATTTTCGGTTTTTTGCGAATTTCGCCTTTCGTCGCTGGCGCCCGCGTGTCATCGCTGTTACCGGCTCCGCTGGTAAGACCACTATGCTCAATATGATCGAATTTGAGCTAGGCGATAAGGCTCACTATTCTCACGACGCCAATTCCGCCTTCGGCATTGCTTTTGATCTGCTCGGTATGGATGGCGTGCGTGGCTCTAAATGGCGCTGGATTAAGCTTTTCGCCCTTGCTCCAATTCGCGCCCTTTACTATAAACGTCAAGGCGAGTTTTATGTCGTTGAAATTGACGGCGAGCGTCCTCGTGAGACTGAGTTTCTTGCTAGTTGGCTGCGGCCAGAAGTCACTTTATGGGTATCGTTTGGTCTAAGCCATGCGGTTCAGTTTGAACAGGAAGTCGCTGAAGGCAAGTATCCTAGTCTTGAGCAAGCCATCGCGCACGAATTCAGCACTCTACCCGCTCATACCACTAAGCGAGTCTACATTGACTCGGATTCATCTGAAATGCGCGATGCAGTTCGAGGTATTAAAGCTGAAGTAGTTGCACTTAGTAAAAAGTCTCTCAAGCGTTATAGTGTCTACCCCTCACGCACCGATTTTGTTTTTGAGAATGCGTCTTTTCACTTTTCACAACCTCAACCTCGCGATTTAGCCATTCAGCTCGCGATGCTTGAAGATTTTGTCAAATATCTCCAACTCCCCCTCAAGACCGACTTTCACGACATGAAAGTTGCTCCTGGGCGCAGCTCTTACTTCAAAGGCATCAAAGGAGTTAATATTATTGACAGCAGTTACAATGCCCACATCATTAGTATGCAATCTATGCTTGATATGGTGCGCCGTCTGCATGCTGGGCATAAATGGCTTGTCATTGGCGATATTGTCGACCAAGGATCCATTGAAGAAGCCGAGCATCACAAACTTGCCAATCTTATCGCGGATGCCGGTCCCGAAATGGTAATCCTCGTTGGACGTCGTACCAAAGAATACACTGCCCCCCGTCTCAAAGAGCTTGGTATCACTACTCGCACTACTCTCGACCCCAAGAAAGCCCTCAAGTTTATAGAAGCCAATATTACTGGCGACGAGACCCTGATCTTCAAAGGCAGCCAATATTTAGAATGGATTATCGAAAAACTCCTCGCTAATCCAGAGGACGCCAAGTACCTCCCTCGTCGTGAACCTGCCGCCGTTAAGCGTCGTCAGAAAAGGGGATTAGAATGAAAAAACCCACCCTCTACATTATTCATGGCTGGACTTACACCACCGCGCCTTGGCAGAAGACTATTGCCCTGCTAGAGAAGCAAGGCCTTAAGGTTGAGATGCTCCACGTTCCAGGACTCACCACTTCTTCCAAGAAAGTCTGGACTATCGAAGAATATGTCAAATGGGCTGATTCTAATATTCCAGATGGTTCTGTTGCTCTCGGGCATAGCAACGGCGGGCGTATTTTACTCAATCTCTGCGCTGAGAAGCCTAATAAACTCAAGCATCTTATCTTGCTTGATGCAGCGGGCGTCTACGAAGAGTCTAGCAAGCGCGATTTTACTCGTACTCTATCCAAAAAACTTGCTGTTTTCAAAAAGGTCCCCGGTCTCACCAAAGTTTGGCATAAACTTACTGGTGCCACTGATTACGCTAATGCTCCCGCCAACATGAAACAGACCCTCTCTAATATGCTTGATAGCGATAAGAAACTTGATCTTACTAAGGTAATTGTACCGACTTCTATTATCTGGGGGCTCAATGATAACGTTACTCCTCCACGACAAGCCGAAGTTATGCACGAAAAAATCCTCGGCAGCACCCTAGATATGCACGCTGGCTGGACACATGCTCCGTACATTTCTCATCCCGCCGATCTTGCCAAAGCTATCCTCCGCGCTTACAAGAAACCACCCGAAGAAGCTCCCAAGCTCGATGAGCCCGAGATTACCAAAGCAGCCACGATCTCTGCCTCCATGGCACTCAAACGTGCCGCCGAGCCAGTCCTGCCTAACCTCAAAGATGTTTCTGCTTCCATGGCTTTCAAAAAAGCCGCCGAACCTACCGGCACTGATGTCAAGAAAAACTCCGCTTCGCTTGCTGTCAAAAACAATAAAGACGAAAGCATCGTAGAGAACCTTAAGGGTGTCGAATATGAAAAGGCCAATCTTGATTTGCCAAAGCGTCGTGAAGTCATCAGCACATCCTCCGTACCTAAGATTAGCCGTTTCGAAAAAATGAAACGTGCCGCTCAACGCAAGCGCAAAGCTAAGAAGATCAACCGCGCCAAACGTAAATCCGCCAAAGCTGCCGTCCAATTTGCCACCACTACTAAAGCCACCACCGCTCAAGTCACACAGACTACCTATATTACCAAGACCACAAAGGTTACCAAATGATTACGCTCGGCCAAGCCTCTAATTATTCAGTAGGGCAAGTTTTTCGGCACCTTTTTGCCTGGGGCTCTAAGAATGATTCTGTCGCTCTACGTCAGGCTCTCGCTGTTCGTTATAATGCAAAGATTGAAGATGTCGCTCTTTATCATACTGGGCGTTCCGCCCTCGCCGTGGCCATCACCGAGGCTGCCCAACATCGGCCTTACCATGTAATTGTCCCTGGCCTCACATGTATTGCTGTGGTTCGCGCAGTCCGTGCAGCAGGTTGCGAGCCGGTTTTTGTTGACATCGAACCGGATACCCTAGCCTATAATCTTCAAAAGCTAGAGCAAAAGCTCAAGTCCCTCCAATCTCAGGCCGTGCCTACCTCTGTGGGGGCTACCCTCAAAAATCCTATTGACAAAAACGGTAAAGTGTGCTACAATGGAAGTATAATCCTAGTGCAAAACACTTTAGGGATTTCTTGGAATGTATCTAAAATTGAAGGTATCGCTAATAAGTACGGTGCACTGATCGTCGAAGACCTTGCTCATTCCGCTGGCCGCAAGTATCCAGATGGCCGGGAAGTGGGCACAGTCGGTGCTACTGCTGCCCTATCCTTTGGGAAGGGGAAGGCAATCGATACCATTTCCGGCGGCGCCGTTATTGTTTGTCGCCACGATAAGAACAATCTTAATGCCACATCTAGCCCTACACCACCCAACTCCTCCGCTAACCTTGACCACCTCGCTGAACTCCCTCAGCCTACCCAGAAACCCAAGCTCTCCGACCGCCTCCGTGACCGCTGGTATCCGTTTTTGGGTCTGATCTGTCGTGCCACTTGGCGGATCGGATTTGGTAAGGCGCTGATGTGCTTGTTTGTTAAGCTCCGCTGGGTGCAACGTTCCGCCGATGCCGAGCTTAATACCAAGCATCGTCTTACTCATTGGCAAGCCAAGCTTGCCCTCCGGCAACTTCAACACCTTCCTACTAATAGGCTAAGAGATTATCGGCTCGTCCAAGAGCGCACAAAAGTTCTCACCCAACTTCACCAAAACGGTTACAACCTCGATGAGATTTGGTACGATACGCCAGTCTCGCCACGCCGCTATGCTGACGAAGCCAACTTCCCTACTCAAGAGTGCCCCGAGACTATTACTATCGCGAACCAAATCATCAATCTCCCCACCTGGTATAAGCCAGACAAGCTCGCAAAAGCATACAAAATTATCAAAAAATATGAGGTAAACTAATGGACTGGACACAAACAATGCAAAAATATCCCGAAGCTAACTTTTTACAATCACCAGTTTGGGGTAGAGTGAATGAGCTAGTTGGGCATAAAGTCATTATCGAAGAAACTGCCAATTACTGGTGTCAGATGATAGTTAAGGATGCTAAGCGCGGCCGTTACTTAGAAGTGCCTGGTGGCCCGTTGGTAGATTGGAAGAACCGTGAACAGGTTGAAGAGATCTTTCTCAAGATTAAAGCTATTGCCCACCAAGAGAAATGCGTCTTTGTGCGTTTGCGCCCGCAGCTCCGCGCTACCGAGATTGAACAGCTTGAAGGTCTAGGCTTACGCAAAGCCCCTATGCATCTGCATGCTGAGCATACCGTAATCCTAGATCTTACCAAAAGCGAAGACGACCTTCTCAAAGAGATGCGCCGCCAGACTCGCTATGAAGTTCGCCAAGCTGATAAACTTGGTATTGAAGTCGAGTGGAGCAACACTGAAGATATTTTTCGGGAGTTCCACCGTGTTCAGGCTGAAACTGCCACTCGACATCATTTTGTGCCGCCAGACCTTAAAATGCTGATGGCCGAACGCGAAGCTTTCGGCGATAATGCTCGACTCTACGTCGCTAAGAGTGAAACCGGCGCGCCCGTAGCCTATGGCTTAATTTTGATTGAAGGTGATGAAGCCGAATATTTTGAAGCTGCTTCTACTGAACTCAATTATAAACTACCCGGTGCCTACGCTTTACAATGGCAAGTTATCCGTGACCTCAAGACTCTCGGCATCAAACGTTACAACCTCTGGGGGATCGCTCCGCCCGGACAGACAAAACATCGCTACGCGAAAGTTACTACCTTCAAACGTGGTTTTGGCGGCGAAGCCGTTGAATACGTACCAGCACAAGATCTTGTCCTGAACTGGGCACGCTATTCGCTCAATCTCAGCGTCGAAACTATCAGAAGGAAACGGAGGAATTTATAATGAAGCTAGTTGATGCCGAAAACCGCAAAGAGTGGGATGATTTCGTCACTAGTCATCCGGAAGCGAATTTCTTACAATCTTGGGATTTTTACGAATTCTATAAGAGCCGGGGTAATCAAATCGTGCGTCGCGTTGTTTGGGATAATGACGAAATTGTTGCCGTTTATGCTGGTGTAATCGAGAATGCCAAGCGTGGTCGCTACCTTGCCATTGCTGGTGGACCAATTCTCGATTGGGAGCGTCGTGAGCTCGTCGACGTCGTTTTTGCCGATATGCGTAGGGAGGGGAATAAGCACAAGTGTGTTTTTGTGCGTGTTCGCCCACAGTTGGAACTTAGCCCGCAGAGCCTTAATTTGATGCAAGAGCTTGGCTTGCGCCGCGCTCCGATGTATTTGTCGGTTGAGTTTGCAGGCGTTCTGGATCTGGAGAAAGACGAAGCCGAGATCATGCAAGACATGCGCCAGCGTCTGCGTCGCGCTTTGCGTAAAGGTGCTAGAAACGACATCCAGATTGAGAAAAGTACTAATCCAGACGATATTCATAAATTTTACCAAATCGAACTAGAAACTGCTGGACGCCATCGCTTTGTGGCTTTCTCTGAGGATTTCCTTACCAAGCAATTTGCTGCTTTCACTAAGCATAACGAAGCCATTCTCTATACCGCCAAGTATCAGGGCGAGATTTTAGCCCAAAATTTCATGATCTTTTACGGCAACGAAGCCTCATACCATTATGGTGTATCATCCGAACTTGGTACTAAATATTCCGGTGCACCACTTCTGCACATGGAAGCCATGCGCGACGCCCGTAAACGCGGCATTAAACGTTACAATTTTTGGGGTATCACCGAAGAAACCGATATCCACCATCGCTTTTACGGCGTATCGTGCTTTAAACGCGGTTTTGGTGTGACGGAGCTTAAATACACTCCTGCACACGACTTGGTCTTGAACAGCTTCAAATATGCATTCAACTGGACTATTGAAACCCTCCGTAAGAAGATGCGCCATGTCTAAGCCGCTCACTCCAGCCGCCGAACTTTAGCCACCCCAACGTTAAGTCATGAAAACCGAGCCGCTTAGATTACCTAGAATGCCAATGCTTTTTCGATAAAATCGCTCAAAATCAACAAAACATGAGCAGAATCTGCGTCAAAACCATTGTTTTTGTGCTAAAATATATTAAATAGGAGATTTTTATGGCAATTAAACGCAAATATATTGATAGTCATTGGCTGGTATTCATATTTCAGGGTGCGATCGCGCTACTCTTTGGCTGTTTGACTTTATTCACTTCCGATGAAAGCGCCGCTGGGTTAATTCCGATTGTAGGCATCTTTCTGCTCGCATTATCCGTAGTGGAGTTTGCTAATTCTCTTTATCGTAGTCGTCATAAACAAGGCTGGCTAGTGGCAGTTCTTATTGCTCTATTTGATGCTGGCTTTGGTCTTGCGATGCTTTTTGTCGCTGATCAAGCGATGGTCTGGCACCTATCACTTGTCGCCGCCTATACTGGTTTGCGTGGGATTTTTGAGCTACTAATGGGCTTCCGTACTACAGTTGATCCTACCGATCGCTTCATTTGGGCACTCTGTGGTGTTGTCGGCATCATCTTCGGTCTAGTTATTTTCAACTCCGGCCATCTCGAGAATATCGAGTTCATGCGCTTCTTTGGTGCCTATATGATGATTTTAGGCGTCTGTGGCCTAATCTACGGTATTCATAACCGCGAACAGGGCATCGAGGATCGTGAAGCTCGTTCTATCGCCGCTAAGAAGGCAATCAAGACCAAAACTTCGAAATCTACCCGCAAGAATTAGGGTATGGTATAATTAGGTTTTAAGGAGACCTTATGAAATATCGTACACCAACTAAGGCAATTATTACGGATGCTGGTTGTGCTAGCCGTTATTTGCCTATTACCAAAACCTTACCCAAGAGCATGTTGCCTATTGGCGCTAAGCCTATTATGCAGCTCGTGGTTGAAGAATGCGCCGAAGCTGGCATCAAAGAGATTATCCTAGTGGCCACCTCTGAGGGTAAGGCTGTTTATGAAGATTATTTTAATAATGCTGCTATCAAGATCAAAAAGCAACTCCATAGCCAAGGCAAAGACAGCCGTTATCAACCAGTCGCCGAGGTCTTAGATCTTCCAAAAATCACCATCATTGAGCAAGATCCGTCTTACCCCTACGGCAATGGTTCACCTATCGCATCTGCACGTAAGTTTATCCAAGATGATGAAGCCTTTGTTGTACTTTATGCCGATGATGTCGTTTTCGGTAGTTCCGACGTCGAGACGTTAATCGATGCCTATACTACCCATCCTGAGGCTAAAGCCATCATCATTGCTCAAGAGATGCCAAAAGAAGTTCTCAATAAGTACGGCATCATCAAACTCGCCGACGAACAAAAGATGACTCTTGACAACATTGTTGAAAAACCCAATATCGAAGACGCCCCATCCAACCTCACTAGCTACGGGCGTTATTTGCTGACCCCAGAGGTCTTTGACTATCTCAAACCCAAGAACACAGGCCTCGACAATGAGCTTTGGACCGTTGATGCTATTACTAAGATGGCTGAGCATGGCGAAGTTCTCGTTGAGAAAACCAAAGGAGAGTGGATGACTACCGGTGACCCTAAGAATTACTTCCTAGCTCATCTCAAGTACGTACTTGATAACGAAGACTACGCCGACGACGTCAAGGCCGCCATCAAATAAAATAACCCAGGAGGTAATATATGAGTACAGTTGAATGGATTTTAGTGGTAATGCTATCAGTAGCGCTATTTATCTTCTTGGTGGCGGGTATCGTGCTTGCCATTAAGCTAATTCATCTCGCCGAAGATGCCAAGAAAGTCATTGAAACTAGCCAAAGTATCGCCGTCAAAGCTGATGATATTGTTGATAATGTCAAAGGCATGACTTCTGTTGGCGGCATCGTTAAAACTTTTGCTAATCGCGTCATTGAGAAACAAGAGCGTAAATACGCCGAAGAAGACGCCGCTGAGTCTGCCGCACAAGCCGTTGTCAACGAAGTAGTCGCCGAAGCTATCTCTGAAGAACGCGCCAAGAAAGCTAAGAAATAGCCCCATATCCGCCTGGTCGTTATACCTATAATCTTTGTACTCCGAGTTACTACTATCTTAGGTGTCAAGAAAACTCCCCCTCTTCAAGAGGGGGAGCCTAGGGGTTAGCCAGTTTGCTGCGCATTAAGCCGACCAAACATCAAATCTTGATCGTGCTGGATAAACTGCTCCAGCGTGCCCAACTCGTCCGGAACCCAGAAGTAGTAGCGTAAGCCCATATGCTGCCAATTAGAATCATAAGGCGTCTTGTCTGCCAAGGAACTTGGGCGCAAGTACTTGCATTGCTGATCAGACCAGGTGACGATGCCACCAATGTTGTAGGCCATTGCTGCCAATTGATCAATCTGACGATCAAGGTTGGCCTTCTGTCTGTTGGTGGCATCTTGCTCAGCTGCTTGAGTGGACAGCAAGACGACTTTGCACGCATCCGCTTCGTGCAAAGCAGGAATCGCAGTCGTGATGTCCGTCGGCACGAATTGTTGATTCTCGAGGCAATCAACTCGTGTCTGCAGAGAGCTAATCTCTTCCAACATTGTGCTGATCTGATCAAGCAGCTCGTGCGGTGTGTTGGCATATTGTGCGCGCCAGGCAAATTTTACTATATCCAGTATTGCCTGCATGACATCAGTGTTGTCTGCACAAATGTAGCCAAAACTCTCCACCACCCCTTTCTGGAACTTGAGTACCCTGGTCTTGGTGTCATAGCTGGCGCTCCACTGGAGCCGCCGCGCCAGATCACCAATCTCGAGCATTATCTGCAAGGGAATGCCTTGCAGACCACTCTTCGTCTTGAGCTGTGCTCTGTCGTCCAATACAATGACCGACATTTTATTCTCGCTCCTCTCTTGTGAATAGTCTAAGGATACTTGTGTGAGTAACCTTAGTTCTATCCATAAGAAAGGACTAGCTAACTGTAAGGTGCCATAGGTTTGTTAAATCCGACAAAACCTCAGACTCTAAGCCAAAAGCTTGAGCCTTATAACCTTATTGTAGCACAGATTATATAAAAAGTCAATAGTAATTATGCTGTTCTTGAGAAAAAATCAAAAAAATAGTATACAAAATAACCCCAACTTCATATTTGTTATTCTCCCAAGAATGCGCTATAATAATACATATGACGGAGGTAACTAAAGGTAGCGAACCACTGAAAGTCAGTGACTTTGTGCATCTGCATAACCATACCCACTACTCGCTTCTAGATGGCTTGACCAAAGTTCCGGAGCTCGTTGCCTTTGTTAAGAACCTTGGCATGGAGGCTGTTGCCGTTACCGACCATGGGACTATGAGCGGGCTAGTTGAGCTATATAAGTCTTGTAACGACGCCGGCATCAAACCGATTCTAGGTCTCGAAGCTTATGTAGCCGCCCGCAAAATGGAAGACCATGATCCCGCCCACGACAAACAGCGCTTCCATATTACATTGCTTGCCATGAACAACCAAGGTTTTGAGAACCTCTGCCATATGATGTCTGAAGCTGAAATCCGGGGGCGCTATTATAAGCCTCGTATTGATCATGACTGCATGACCAAATACGCTGATGGTATCATCTGTCTCAGTGGCTGCGCTGGTTCCGAAATCTCTGAAGCTATTCGTGCCAACGACCTCAAAAAAGCACACGAGCTAATCGAGTGGTATCACGGTCTTTATGGCGATCGATTTTATCTAGAGATGCAAGACCATGGACATCCTGAGTCCCCTACTCATTGGGATGTACAGAACCAGATCAATCAACAGCTCGCCAAGTTCTCTGAAGAGTTCAATATTCCATTAGTTGTAACATGTGATGCACATTACCTCAAACACGAAGACCAAGATGCGCACGAAGTTTTGCTCTGTGTAGGTACTGCGTCTAACCTTTCTAATCCGAACCGCATGTCACTCAAAGAATTTGAGCTACACGTTATCCCTCCTCAAGATATTATCAATCGCTGGGGCAAAGAATATCCCGAAGCAATTCGTAATACTCGTCGTATCGCTGAGCGTTGCAATGTTGACTTGCAGCTCGGTCGTATTTTGATTCCTAAGTTTCCACTTCCAAAAGGTGAAAATGAAAAATCCTTCCTTGATAAGCTAGTTTTTCAGGGGCTGGTTTATCGCTATGCTGGTTATAAACTCGAAGACACTGTCAATATGAGCGTTGCAGAGTGTCGCAAGCTGCTTGAACAGGCTGATAATAGTGAAGAACGCCAAGACGAAAAACTCAAAATCCTACCACGCATTGACTATGAGCTCGGCGTGGTCGATAAGATGGGTTACAATGGCTATTTCTTAATCGTGCAAGATTTTATTAACTGGGGCAAATCGCAACGTATCGTCTTTGGGCCTGGACGTGGCTCGGCGGCTGGTTCGATCTTGGCTTACGCTCTTAGGATTACTGAGCTTGATCCACTCAAGTATGACCTACTTTTCGAGCGTTTCTTGAACCCAGACCGTATTTCCATGCCGGATATTGATACTGATATTCAGGATACCCGACGTGATGAGGTGATCGAATATTGTACTCGTAAATACGGCGCTGGGCGCGTTTCTAATATTGCTACTTTCGGTAAAATGATGGCCAAAAACGCCGTGCGCGACGTCGCACGTGTACTTGAAGTGCCTTACGCTGATGCCGACCGCCTTGCCAAACTCGTACCAGATCCCGTGCAAGGTCATCACGTGCATCTGCCAGACGCTATCCGTGATGTACCCGACCTTAAGCACGAATATGAAACCAACCCTATTTCTAAAGAGGTGCTAGACTTCGCTAGCCGCCTTGAAGGCACCATCCGTAACCACGGCGTCCACGCCTGTGGCGTCATTATTGCGCCCGACGAACTTGACAAATTCCTCCCTCTTGAAGTCTCTGCCAAGGGTCCAATTGCTGCCCAATTTCCAATGACTCAAGTCGAAGAACTTGGCCTGCTTAAAATGGACTTCCTTGGACTTTCTAACCTCTCCGTCATCAATAATGCCTTGCGTATGATTCGCAAAGTCTATAAAGACGATATTGACCTCGTCCAGATCCCGCTTGACGATGAGGAGACCTTCAAGCTCTTGCAGCGCGCAGAGACTACTGGCGTATTCCAGTTAGAATCTGCCGGCATGAAACGCTACCTTAAGGATCTTAAGGCTAGCCGTTTTGAGGATATTATCGCTATGGTGGCACTTTATCGTCCTGGCCCAATGCAGTTTATTGATCAGTTTATTCGCCGTAAGCACGGCCAAGAACCCATTACTTACCTTCATCCCGGTCTAGAGAATTCGCTCAAAGACACTTACGGTATTATGATTTACCAAGAGCAGTTCATGAATATCTCGCGTGAATGGTGCGGTTTTACGGGCGGTCAGGCTGATACTTTGCGCAAAGCTGTTGGTAAGAAGAAAGTCGACCTTATGAACAAAGTCAAGCCAGAGTTCATACAAGGTGCCATCAAAGTTGGCGGTGCCACCGAAGAAATCGCCGAACAATTCTGGAGCGAACTTCTAGAATTCGCTAACTACTGTTTTAATAAATCCCACGCTGCGTGCTATGGCTTAGTGGCGTACTGGACGGCTTATCTCAAAGCTCACTACCCAGATGCATTTATGGCTGCATTGATGACTTCCGATATGCGCTGGACTGATCGTCTAGCTATTGAGATTACTGAATGTAAACGCATGGGACTCAAAGTCCTTGGTCCTGACATTAACCAATCTTATGGTGACTTCGGTATTGTTGGCGGTGAGCGCACTATCCGCTTTGGACTTTCTGGCATTAAATCGATGGGCAAGGCCTTGGTTGAGGAGTTTGTTATTCCGGAGCGTGATAAGAACGGACCATTCAAGAGCGTCTGTGACTTCGCTGCCCGCGTTAATTCTAATAAATTTAACAAGAAATCTTGGGAAGCCGCCATTAAGACCGGGGCCTTTGACCGTTTTGGTGATCGTAGCGATCTTTTATTCAATCTTGAACAAATCCAGGCTTATGGTGCCAAACGCCAAAAGGATGCTGCCTCTGGGCAAACCGATCTTTTTGGTGCCATGGGCGATGCAGGAGTAATCCCAGAGCCAGAGATCAAGACTGCACCTACTCATGTACCAGAAAAAGAAAAACTACTCTGGGAACGTGATTTAATGGGTCTCTATATCTCCAGCCATCCACTTGATCGGTATGATGTCTATTTTGAAGAGCAGACTCATCCTTATGACTTAGTGACCGCCGAAAATGACGGAAAGGGAATTGTTATTGGCGGTCTTATTAGTGCGGTGCGTACCATTATTACCAAGAGTAATACCCGTATGGCCTTTGTTAAGTTAGAAAACAAAACCAGTGAGCAGGAAGTTATTATCTTCCCAAGTCTTTACGAAGAAGTTGGCGCCAAACTTGAACAGGACAACGTCATTAAAGTTTCTGGTCGTATCAATGCTAAAGACAAAAATGGCAATATTAGCTCCGAGATTAAGATCATTGCTGACTCAGTTGAAATTATCCCAGATGGCCTACTTGAAAATTACCAAGAAACTGGGCAGAAATTACCCCTACCAAAAGACGCTCCCAAACCTACCCGTCGCAGCAGCACCCGTGCCAGTAATGTCGGCGGAGGTTATCGTCGAAATAGCGGCGGAGGCACCGACGCTACAGCAGCTACCGAAGAACCACCACGGCGCGTCGTCACGCCACCGCATGATCCGCGCAAAGAGAAACTTTATGTACTCATCGAAAACCCCAATGATGCTGAGAGCCTGTCAGAGATCCGTCATCTTTGTCAGCTTAATCCAGGTGTCCAAGAGATTATTCTAGTCCTCAAAGACGCCAATGGTAAACGTCCAGTGCGGCTACCATTCCGCGTCGATGTTAATGAAGAGCTCACTGGTCCGCTAAGTAAATTACTTGGCGAAAACTGCGTCAAAGTACAATAGTATGTTATAATGGGCACAGAATATTAGAGTAGGGGATAAACAGTCAAGACTTGGCAAACGGGAAGTTGTTGCCGAGGCAAGAGAAAGAATCGCTAGT
>Ga0073906_1001227_pt1 | contig 41268 bp, 30 predicted proteins | sample Inofromicrocosms_FD_65485 | JGI IMG/M metagenome (GOLD analysis project Ga0073906, IMG submission 65485) | Mouse cecum microbial communities from Vienna, Austria - Inoculum for glucosamine and mucus D2O microcosms | ecosystem: Host-associated > Mammals > Digestive system > Large intestine >...
TCCCGTCATACTATGAGCGCGGCCGCTTCTTTGTCGCAAATAAGCGTGCAATCGGGGTGCAACTGCAACACGCTCGCGGGGACTTCCTCCGTCACCGCTCCGCGCACCATGCCGTAAACGGCTTTCGCTTTGCTCGCGCCGTTTGCAAGCACGAGAATTTTTTTTGCGTTCATAATATTTTTGAGCCCCATGGTAAACGCTCTGCGCGGAACTTCGTCGATACTCTTAAACAGACGGGAATTGTCGCGAATGGTGCTCTCCGCCAGCTCCACGACGTGCGTTTCCGAGCCGAACGGCGTGTGCGGTTCGTTGAACGCAATGTGTCCGTTCGATCCGATCCCGAGCACCTGTATATCCTGCGCGCGGGAATGAAGCAGTTCGTTATAGCGGGCGCATTCCGCCTGCGCGTCCCCCGCTTTCCCGTTTTCGATGTTGGTGTTTTTCAAATCGATATCGAGCCCGTCGAATAAATTCTTCCGCATAAAATAGACGTAGCTCTGATCGCTCGACGCGTCCAGCCCCTCGTATTCGTCGAGGTTGACGGTGGAAACGTCTTTATAGCTCGTGCCGTTTTGTTTATGGTCTTCGATCATGCGGCTGTAAAGTCCGAGCGGAGTGGTGCCGGTAGCAAGCCCCAAAAGCGCGGACGGGTTTTCCGTAACGACCGCCTTGATCAACCCGAACGCTTTCGCGCTCATCTCTTCGTAATTTTCGGTAATGATTATTTTCATTTGCGTATCTCCCTTATTCCGCATCGGGCGGAAGAGTCGCCGCGGCAATACTCTGCCCCAAACGGCGGTTTTTCTCGTCAGGCAAGGATATATCGAGCGAGGCGTATTGCGGGAACTCTTCTTTTAACACCCGTTTGCAGGTATCTAAAATCACGTTTCCGCCCGCGCCGCCCGTTACGCGCCCCAACAATAAAATGTGCTTGATGTCGTAAATCTTGGCATAGTAGGGAACGGTATAGGCGAGGTAGACGCCGATGTCCTCGTAAATCTTGCGCGCGAGCGCGTCGCCGCGTTCCATGAGCGCCTGTATCTCTTTGAGCCGCTCTGCGGGAGTAGACTTCTCGTCGAACACGTATCCGCCCATTTGCGCGAGCTTGATGACGGCGTCCTGTGAGAAATACTTACAGCCCACGCCCACGTCGCCGCTCCATTCATCCTGCATGGCTTCGGGATGAAAGTCTACGGGGACGAACGCCAGCTCGGACAGCCAGCCGTTGATCCCGCCCTCTGCGTTGATGTACCCCACCGCTTCGCTCGTGCCCATGGCAATGCCGAGCACTCTGCCCTCGCCGAGCTCCATACTGCCGGCAAGCGCGGTGACGTCGCCGTCGTTCGCAACCGTCAAAGGCACGTTCCCGAGCTCCTTTGCAATGTCTATGTACATATTCTTGATATAGTCGCCCCACTTCTTTTTGTCCACCTTGTAAAAGAGGGAAGCAACCATGATTTTATTATCCACGTAAACGCCCGCCGACGATACGCCGATACAGTCCACGCGGGGCATTTTGGACGCGGCAGTTTTCATTGCAGTTAAAATTTCGTTGTAATGATAGTGAGGATCTTCCTGCGTTTTGGGGTGCCAAATAACTTCCTCGCTGTACACCGCCTCGCCGTCGATCACCGCGCTTACCTTCCTGTCGCTTCCGCCCGCGTCGAACCCGATGCGGCAGCCCTTGCTAAACCCGCCCACGCGATAAGACGCGTTGACTGCGGGAGGAATTTCGTTCTCCTCAAACCAAACGACTTCGAAGGGACGTTCGTAAACGCCGCTCATAAAGTCCGCGTCGAACGCTCTCGCGCCCGTTTCGCAATAATCCGCTTTTAAACGGCGGTAAATTTCCTTACTGCCCGCAACGCCGATGCTGTAACCGCCGCACGTCCAAAGCACGGTTTTAGCAAGACGCTCCGCAATGCGGTAGCTCCTGTCGTCGTCTACGCCGTCTATAAAGCTGTCGTAGGAATAAACGTACCGCCCGCCGCTTCGCTCCACCACGAGCGTGACCTTCTGCTTCCCGTCCGCCCGCTCCACGTCGCGCTCGAAATCGGTGAGCGCGCAAATCATGGGATAAAAAGCTTTGTCGAGATTTAACTGCATACAATACCTCCATTTATACAACGAAAAGCCGTTCTCACGGCTTTTCGTTTTTTCTCGAAATCGTGATCATCTGCATTCTATCACGAAAATTTAACCTTGTCAATAGTTGATAAAAAATAAATAAACAATTTTTGTTTATCTTATGTTTACCAACGCCTTGCCTCAGTGTAAATACACGAGCTTGCCTCCCGCAAGACGGGACTGTTCCGCACAAATGCCCATGAGGTGACTTTCGACGGAAGCTTCCAAGGTCGTTTCGTTCGTCCCCTTGCCCGTGAGAATATCGTAGAGCTGGGCAATAAGCCCCGAATCGCCGCCGCCGTGTCCGTAACCGCCCTCGATGAGAGGTTTTATGGGAATGACCCGCACCTCGCCGCCGAACGGCTTCACGGTGATTTCGTCCTCCTCCTCGTTGAGCACCATTTCGCCGAGCGTGCCGAAAAATTTATAGATGCGCCCGCCCTTTGCGGTAAACGCCGTCATGAGCAATTCCGCCTTGACGCCGTTTTCGAAGGTCATCTGCGTGAGCTGATGATCGACCGCGTCGTTGTCGCAGGCGAACGCGCATCTGCCGTAAGGGCCTTCTTCGATCGCCTTGTAGAGCGCTTCGTCCGTAATGGGATAGGCAGTGGTAATTTGGTTGTGCGGCCAAACGGTGGCAAGACACCCTTCCTCGTGCCACATATCCACGTAAATGCGTTTCGCGCTGTAAGGGCAGGTTTCTATCAAACTGCAATCGGCGCAACGCTTCGCCGCGCCCTTCGGCGCATTCTCGGGAGTAAAGAAAGTGAGCTCCCCCACCGACGAAATGCTCTTACAGCGGGACTTCGCATAGTATTGCAATAGATCGAGATCGTGACAGCATTTGGCGAGGATCATGGGAGCGGTGTCCTTCGTTCTGCGCCAATTGCCGCGCACGTAACTGTGCGCCTGATGCCAGTACATGACCTGTTCGAGCGCCTGAATGCTGACAAGCCTGCCGATCGCGCCCTCGTTCAGCAATTCCGCCGCCTTCAAGAACCCCGGCGCATAGCGGAGCACGTGGCACACGAGCACCTTTCCGCCGTATTTGCGCTGAGCCTTTAAGAGCTGTTCGCACTCCTTGCGCTTGGAGGATATGGGCTTTTCGAGCAACAGATCGTACCCGAGCGAAAGCGCCTTTACGCCCTGCCGCACGTGGTCGGCGTCCATCGTGGCGATCACGAGCAGATCCGCCCGCTTTTCACGGAAAAACTCCTCTTCGCTTTCAAACCGTGCTCCGACCCCGAACCGCTCGCCGTATTTATTGAGTTTTTCGGGATTGCTCTCGCAGAGCGCGACGATGCGGAACTGTTCGGGACGCGCGTGGATCAGCGCGCCGTATGCCTCCGCACCGCGGTTGCCGCAACCGATAATTGCAACGGTAAACACTTGCATCGTTTTCTCGACCTCACTGTTTTTTCTCGTAAAACGCCGCGAACCGCGAAGCGTCCTCTCTGCCGACGGAAGGCGCTCCCACGCAATTAAACACGTTGGACTGCTTGAACACGTCGACGTAATCGCGCGTGATGTTCTGCGGACGGGTGATTGCCCCGCCGATGATTACGTGGTCGATGCCAACTTCGAGCACGGCTTGAAGCTCGTCGAAAGTGTGGATTCCTCCTTCCGCAATGACGGTAGCTTTGGTAATGTCGCTATACAGCCGTCTGCAAAATTCGATATCGGGTATGGAAATCCCCTTCGTTTCCGCGGTATAACTGCGCATGGTGGTGGAAACGTAATCGAAGCCGAGCCGTTCCGCGTTCATCGCCTCTTCGTAGGTCGCGATATCCGCCATCAATAATTTATCGGTGTGCGCGCGCAGATAGGACACGAGCTCTTCGAGCGCAAGTCCGCCCGGACGGGGGCGGTTGGTCGCGTCCAACGCGATCACCGAACACTTAGACTTGATAAGCGCTTTCGCCTCCTTCACGGTGGGCGTTATGTACACGGGCGAATCGGCGTATTCCCGCTTGATCAGCCCGATGATCGGGAGTTCTCCGTTTAAAGTCCCGTAGATCGCGTTAATGTCGCGCACGGTGTTCGCGCGGATCCCGACCGCTCCGCCCTGTTTGGCGGCAAGCGCCATTTTGGATATCGTATCTCCGCCGTAAAGCGGTTCGTCTCTCAATGCCTGACAAGACACGACCAGTCCTCTCGGTATCATTCCGTTCATGGGTATCCCCTTTCCTTAAATCTACAAATTCCGACTTGCAAGCCGCCCTCCGCTCGGGAGAGCGGCAACGCTTCGTCTGTTTATTAGTTCTCTTCCTTGTTGAGCTTTTCGTTGACACGCTTGAACCCGTCGCGGAATGCCGCCACCGTATCGGCGAGATCGGCGTATTGATCGGAGTCGGGATCGAAGAAGCGCAGACGGTTGGTGATTTTCTGCGCAGAACCGGATCCGATCACGTCGTTGCAGTTAAACCAAATCGCGCCCTTTATGGACTTCGCCCAAGGCTGCATATTCTCCGCCGCGAAAGCGTCGAACATTTCCTTTACCCACTTCGCCTGCGTAGCCGCGTTGCGCCCGAGCTCGCCCGTGTAGTCGCCGCCGGAACCGCAAGCAAACTCGGAAAGGATCATCGCCCATTCGGAGAACGCCGCCTGATTCTTTTGGAAAAGACTGCTGTAACACTGCGCAAAGCTCTTGATGCCGCTCGCGCCCTTCGCATAGTTGTTCATTTCGTAGTTCGTTCCGCCGAGAAGCTGTACGTAGTCCGTTCCGGGGAAGAAGCACAGATCTTCGCCCCAAGAGCTGTAAGGGCAGGAAGTGGCAATGGGATTCCAGATCCAGATACAGTTATCTACGCCTACCTCTTCGAAAATTTCGTAGAGGTGGATCCAGGTCATGTTGAACACGTCTGGATCGAGCAGGGTCATCATACCGCTGTAACTCGTCCAGTCGGTGTTCATCTCGTTATTCAAGCGGAAGAGCACGGGCTTGCCGTATTCCTTAATGTCCTCGGCGAGCCGCGTGAAGTAGTCGTCGTATTTACCGCGCAGAATATCGAACATGGGCGTAATTTCGTCCGCCACGATATTGTTGTTGGTGGTGAACTGATAGGTGAACTGCAAGACAGGCTTGCCGTTTACGCCGTCGCCGCCCGCAAGCTCGTTCGCCATATCCAGCGGGAAGTAGTGATACAGGAAATTGGAAGATTCCGGACCTGCTCCGCCCCAGCCGATGTGCGTGTAGGTGGGATAAATGTCGTAGGTATATTCCCAAGCCTCTTCGATACCGTCCTTCATGCGCTTGCTGTTGGAAAGCATGGAATCGTAGCCCACTTCGCCGGGGTGCAAAGAACCTTCCGTGCCGGGCATCGACCAGCTGAACACGCCCCAATGCACCTTTTCGGAAGCGATGAGCTTGTTGTAGTAGTTGGTGGTCACTTCGTCCCAGTTGGGATCGGGCTTGGGCGTGCCCGCGTTGAACGGAGCTCTCTTCACGCCTTTTGAGTTGATCCGCTTATAGCTCGTGATCATGCCGTCCATCGCGCTCGACTGATCGGTCTTGGACTTCATAACGAAGAGCGAGAATGCAATGGGATCGTTTTCCTGACGGACGATGCCGATATTGTAATAGGGATATTCCACCTTTCCGCCTTCGTCGGTGATCTTGATATCGTAACGGTACACGTCGTAACCGGGCTTGAACTCCAAATCCCCGTAAGGATGGCTCGTGCTGAAATCGTAAGCGGTCGTGCCGTTGATGCGCTCCAAGCCGTTATTCGCAAGGTAGGTATCGTTGTTGACGTGGTTGATGAGCCACTCTCCGCAATACACGTACCAAGGGTCGGACAGCGCGGTATAGGGGTTCTGCGTGTTGATGCTCGTGGTAAGAATGGAATCGCCGAACTTGTACTGCGTGCGGTAGTGGGAAATGGAGTAGTCCGCCGTAAAGTCAACCGTGGGAAGCGTGAAGGTATAACCCAAGGACGCCTGCACGATACGGGTCTTGCTCTCGCCGAACAGTTCGAGCTTGATATCCTGACGGGAGGTAGCTTCCCGATACGTCGTCTTATACGCGTTATTGATATTAAATCTGCCGCCTTTAACGTCCGCGTTGGTGTTAAATCCGTTGTCGGGATCTTTCAGTTCCCCTTTCGTATAAAGCCCCGTAAAGCAGAAGTCGAGGGACTCGCGGTCGGTCTGCACGCTGTCGTCCGTATCGGACGGCGGGATGGGATCGTTGCCCCCGGGGGGGACGTCCGCGGAATCGTCGGGGTCTTTTTCCCCGCATCCCGCAAGCACGCAGGAAAACACCATGGTCGCGCCGAGTAATAATGCTGCGATTTTTTTCATAATTTGTTCCTCATCCTTTTATTATTTTCGCCGATCACGGCATTTTATTTTGCGTTCGCAAAGCCCTTGCGGAATTCCTCCACCGTAGCTTCGTTTCCCTTTCCGTCGGGGTCGATAAACCGCAAGCGGTTTCCCACCAAGCCGTCGAAGATATCGTCGCAGTTAAACCAAACCGCGCCCTTTATCTGCTTCACCCACTCCTCCTGCGGATCGGCGTTGAGGCATTCGAACATTTCCTTGACCCAATTTGCCTGTACGGGGATATTGCGCCCGAGCTCGCCGCTCGTGCTGCCGCCCGCGCCGCAGGCGAACTCCGAAATGATCATGCACCAATCGGTGAAATTACGGCTGTTCTTGCGGTAGAGCTTTTCATAATGAGGGCGGAAGCCGACGACCTGCTTCGGAGCGGTTTCTGCCGGATAGTTGTTCATCTCGTAGCTCGTTCCGCCGAGGAGCTGTACGTAATCGACGCCGGGGAAGTAGCAAAGGTCCTCTCCCCAAGAGCAATACGGGCAAGTGGTCGCAATGGGATTCCAGATCCAAATGCAGTTATCCACGCCCTCTTCCTCGAAAATGTTGTACAAACGGATCCACGTTTCGTTGAAGATATCGGGATCGAGCAGCGTCATCATGCCGCAATAACTCGTCCAGTCGGTATTCATTTCGTTGTTTAAGCGGAAGAGCACGGGATGACGGTACGCCTTGATATCGCGCGCGAGCTGACGGAACTGTTCGTCGTATTTGCCGCGCAGGATATCGAACATGGGCGTTTGATCCTCAAAGACGAGGTTATTGTTGAGCGTGAACTGATAAGTGAACTGCAACACGGGTTTTCCGTTCTTCCCGTCGCCGTCCGCAAGCGCCGCCGCCATTTTGCTCGGAAAGTGATGGGGCGCGTAGCGCTCGGAATCCGTCCCCTTCCCGATATGGGTGTAGGTGGGATAGATATCGAATTTCTTCCCCCAGCCCTTTTCGATCACCGCCTGAATTTTTACGCTGTTGTTATAGAATTTTCGATAGCCCTCGCTGTTCTCGTCGAGCTCTTCGGCAAGTCCCGGCATGGAGTAGCTGAACACGCCCCAAGCGGGATGTTTGCGAGCATAAAGCGAATGGAAATAATCCTTGGTTTCTTGATTCCAATTCGGATTGCCCTGCGGTTTTTCCGCATGGAAGTAACTGCGCGCCTCTCCTTTGGGCTCGAAGCGGGTGAAGCTCTCCACAATACCGTCCATGACGCCGCAGTTTTCCGTTTGGGATTTCATGACGAAGAGCGCGAAATTTTTCATATCGTCCTTCGCTCTTACGACAGCGATCTCGTAATACGGGAACGCAAAATCTTCCACGAAGAAGGTGTAACGGTACACGTCGTAGCCCGCTTTGATATCCAAATCGCCGTACGGCTCTTCGCGCGTGAGCAAGTGCTTGGGTGCGCGCAGACGTTTGATCCTGCAATTCTTCATGAACGCTTCGCTGTTCAAATGCCGCATCAGCCATTCGTCGCCGTAGATGAACCACGGATCGTCCCTGTCCAAATAGGGATTGCCCGATTCCGCGCTCACCGTTAAGATGCAGTCGCGGAAAGCGATTTTGGTGTGATACTTCGCGATCGCATAGTCTACGACGCACTCGCTCGCGGGCAACTCGTACAAGAACCCTGCGGGGATATCCGCCATGACAACGCCCGTGCGGGTATAAATTTCCGCTTTGACGTCCGTGCTCTTTTCGGTAATTTCGCCGTAACTGCCGTCCACGAAGCACTTTACCTTTACCTCTTCGGTCACGGGGCACTTTCCGTCCATGAGAGCGTTCAGTTTCTTTAATTCGTTCATATGAAAAGCTCCTCGCTTTATTCGATCGTGATGGTAACGGGTTTACTGTAAAGCCCGTAGGTTCTGTCCGCGCCGCCGTAGGCGTAGGGTTGCGTGTAGTGCAGGAGCGCCGTTACGGTATTCCCTTCGCGGGCGACTTCTATAATTTTGCACTCGCCGCTCTTTACCCAGCCGTTATAAGTGGTGTATTCCGCCTCCACGGTTCCCTTTGCGTATTCCTCCGCACTGAGCGTGATCGCTTCGGTGGAGATCTCCTTTACGAACAACGCGCAATCCTCCGCCTTGTTCGTGGTGGCGATATTCGCCCTTGCGTCGAAGTGACGCAAATCGTCGAACGTCCAAGTGTTCTGCACGTAACCGCGCGCGAGATAGGAGAGCGCCATGGTATTCGTCATGCCCTGATAGGTTTCGTCGAACACCATGTTATAGCTTCTCGTGAATGCGATTTTAGAAGCCATGTTGCCCATTCCGCACCAATTACCGCCCCATGCGGGTAAATTCTTATCCTTTTCCGCACCCGCCAAGCCTCCGCCGAGATGCCCCACGGGAACCTTGGGAAGATAGGTTTTCATGCCCTCCGCATAGGGCGCGAAAAATGTAATGGCAAACCAATGTCCCGCCATGTCGGGATATTCGTCCGTGATCTCTTTCAGCTTCTCGATCGCGTTCAACTGCTCGGAAGCTACGGTAGAGCCGTTGTCGAACTTTAATTCCAAGATGAGAATGACGTCCGTTCCGCGCACCAAATCGAATACCTCGCGCAGGGTCGGATAGGTGTCGTCATACTTATTCGAATAGTCTACAAGCTGTAAACGGCGCATATGCTCAGCAAGCGTGCTCACGAAATAGTAACCGTTTTTACTGCCCGTACCGTTGGATTCGGAGTTGTGACAAATGAGAATGTCCCTGTCTTTGGTGATTTGGATATCGAGTTCGATATGCGTCGCCCCCTCGTTCACGGAAGCCGCGACCGAAGTCAAGGACTGCTCGTTGCAATAAGTCGTGATGCCGCGGTGCGCCGCAATGTACTGCGCGCGGGCAAAACCGTCCTCGGTGAACACCTCTAAGGTGTTTTCGAGCACGCCGGTCGAGGAAGAAACGATCCCGTAGCAACCCGCCGTCACCGCGGTAACGCCCTCTATCTTATCCTCGGCATACCCCCAGCACACCTTGGACATCGCCGAGATGTATTCCGCCGCAACGGGCATGTTTTCGTCGGATACGTCGAGCATCAAAATGTTGCACCCTGCCGCGTTCGCGTCGCCCAAATACTGCCAAGCCCAATAACGGTCTGCGCCGATCTCCTTGTCCGTTAAATCGTACACGGTGTTTACGATTTGGCAGACCTCGTCCTCATAGAGCTTTTGAATGACGCTCAAATCGGAGGAGATCGCCATAATGTCGCTCACCGTGTAGACGTTCGTCATCCAATCGATGAAGCCGTCCACCGTAGAGGCGGTGAGCCGAACGACGGGAATGTATCTCGCTTTCAGATCGTTGTCGAATACGCTTTCGAAGGACCTTGTTTCGCCGCCGAGGGTCACGTTCATGTCCGCAGACGGCGTGAGAATCACGGAATTTGCCATGCCCGATATTTCCGCAAAGGAAGCGGGCTCCAAAATTGCCGTCGGTTCGATCATAAGCCCGTCGTCATCGGGATTGATCGGGATATAGTTTGCATACGTTTTCACGGCGTGAGCGTTTTTGGCTTGAAAGCCGAAGCAGACGCCCGAGCCGATCGCGACGGCAAGCGCCGCGGAAATTACAGCCGTAATCTTCTTCATCTCTTGCCTCCTTAGGTCAATCCGCAAATGAGCTCGAACGAAGCGGCTGCGGTTCCGCAACGTACGGTGATCGTACACGTGCCCTTCTTATGCGCCGTAACGACCGCGATCAAGCCTTGATATTCCACCGTTCCCACGCTTTCGTCCGAGCTCTCCCAAGTGATTTCACCCGTCAAACCCTCCGCCGCGATCGCCTTTACGGTAGCCGATTTCTCTCTCGTGAGGACCAGCTTCCCCGCGGGCAGGAAAACGGTTAGACTTCTCGCCTCGACCGTAACCGTGCAGGTATCCGTAACCTCGACGCCGTTTGCGTCTTTACCCGTTACGGTAACGACCGTAGTTCCTGCGGAAACGGCCGTCACCGTTGCACCGGAACCCTTCGCTTCCACCGTCGCGACCTCTTCGTTCTGCGATTCCCACGAAACGCTCGCGCAGTCCACCGCCGTAACCGTAAGCTGCGCGGTGTCGCCCGCAGTCAAAGTAAGCGTTTCCGCATCCAACGTAACGCTCGCCGTCGTCGCGGGAGGCACGTCGTTATCTTCGCCGCAGCCGCATAAGAGCAAGGCGAGGCAAAGCGGTAACAGCGCCGTCAAACACCATAATTTTTTTATCATTCTTTTCACCCTTATTCGGGACGAACCGAATCGCGCTCGATATGCAAGATCCGATAAGCCGTTCCTTTTTTATTTTTCAATTCCCGATGTCCCTTCGTATCCCACTCGATAGAAATTTCATTGCCGAGATCGTCCGAGAAATCGTATTTTCCCGCTCCGCTCACGAGGAAGGTGAGTTCGGTATAACCGTCCAATTCGCTCCCGACGTCCGAGCAGAGCTTCCCGCCCTTCAAATTGAGCGGAACGCACTTGTTTTCGCGCATGAGCGCGGGCGTTCTTCCGAGTTTGAAAGAATGTACGCCGCCCTCGTAACATTTGCCCGTAAAGAGGTCGTACCACTTTCCTTGGGGCAGATATACGCTTCGGGAGTCCGCATAGTCCTCCAACACGGGCGCGACGAGTATCGCGTCGCCGAGCATAAACTCGTCCTCGATGCCGTAAACCTTTTCGTCGGCAGGGAATTCCAACACCAAATGGCGCATGGGTGCAACGCCCGTTCTGCCCGATTCGAGCAAAAGCGCGTATTGATACGGAAGAAGATTGTAGTGCAAATAAAAGCTTTCGCGCAAGCGGGGAAGCATCGCGGGGTCTTTGTGGAAGTCCGCCATGTTCCAAGGGCTTCTGTCGTTGATTTTCCAAGCCCCCGAAAAATCGCACCTGCCGTTGCGCACCGCCTCGCTGTGCCATTGCATGATCGGCACGAACGCCGCCGTTTCCACGGCACGGCAGTAAAGCTCTTTGGTGGGCAGATAGCCCGCAAACCCGCCGATGTCGAAGCCCCAGCAGTTTACGCCCGACATGCTCGCCGTAAGCCCCGCCTTTAAAATGGAGCGGTACTCCGACCAAGTCGATTCCTGATCACCCGCCCATACGACGGAGAAACAAGGGGTTTCCTGTCCGCCCGCGCGGGAGAACACGATGCCCTTTTCGCCGACAAATTCCGCATAAGCCCTGCTGTAATTGACGCAGAACTCGTTCTGCCCCTCCAAGCCCGTCGTGCCGTCCGAAAATTTCACGGTATGGTCGTGGATAAATTCCCCGCCGTCCGTTTTAAATCCGTCGATCCCGAGCTCCTTTAAATGCCGGAAGCGGTTAAACCAATGCTCGCGCGCCACGGGATTCGTGAAATCGGGAACCATGTCCCCGATGCACCAAGTGTGCGGGATCTCGTAAGGCGTGCCGTCCGCGTTCTTGACGACTTCGCCCTGTTCGCGAACAAATTGATTGTCGGCAAGACGCTGTTCCACGTTGCAGGAGCTCATGATATTTTCGCCCTGCGCATGGCTGGGAACCGTCCAAAGCAGGAGTTTGAGCCCCGCCGCGTGGACGTCGTCCACGAGCTTTTTCGGGTCGTGCCAGAATTCGGAAGCCGAGGTGTCTACGTCCTTTGCGGAAATCACCTCTCCGCCCTTGTTCGCCTTGCAGGAGCTCCCGCTCCATAAATAGTAAGTAGAATGGTCGCTCCAAGGCTCGATCACGAGCACGCTGTGGGGGAAGTTGTGCTTTTTCGTGAGTTCCAATTGCTCTTCGATCTCCGCTTGGGTGTGCCAGCGATTGGAGCTCATCCAAGCGCCGAGCACCCATTTGGGGAATACGCGGGGCATTCCCGCAAGCGAGCGGAACTCGGAGATGATTTCCTTAGGGCTGCCCTCCAAGAGCCACACCTTTGCTTCCTCGCCCCTGCTTCCGACGGGGAATTCCACCGTGATCTCCCCCTCTCGGCGGAGGTCGAAATCCACTTCCACGTAAGTTTCCACATACAGTCCGAAGCCGTCGGGCGTAAGGAAGAAGGGCATGGATAAGTAGGTATAATCGCCTTGATAAAAGCATCTCTCGCGCACGCAAGCGCGCACAAGCTTGCCCTTTTGGTCGCAACTGTCAAACTTTTCGCCGAAGCCGAATACGGCGCGGTAAGGCCTTTTCAACGTTATGCGATAGCCCGTACCCGTTTTTTCGACGTGATCTAACTGCTTCATGTCTGTTTTTCGTTCTCCTTCCGAAGTCCTCTTATTCTTTCACCGAACCGATCATCAATCCGCCCTTGATATAGCGGATGACGTAAGGATAGCAAGCGATAATGGGAATAATACTCACAATCATCGCCGCGGCTTCGATATTTTTGCGCCCCATCAAAATTTCCTCCACCTTTGAGGTGCTTAGACGCTCGTTTAACAAATACAAATAGTAAGCGAGCGGGAATGCGTCGAACTTATTCGGGTTAATGAAAAGCAACGCAGACCCGTAGCCGTTCCATGCACCCACCATAGAGAAGAAACAACAGCTTCCGATGACGGGCAAAGACATGGGAATGACGATGCGGAAGAACATTTGAATTTCGCTTGCGCCGTCCAAACGCGCCGAATCCTCGATATCCTTGGGCAACCCCTCGAAGAACACCTTGAAATAGAGCAGATTTCCGACGTTACTGATCGAGATGAGAATGCAAGACCAAATGTTATCGGTCAGATTGAACTGCCGCATTAACAAATAAATGGGAGCGGTACCCGCCGAGAACAGCATGGTGATGATGAAATACATCATGATACCGCCGCGCAAGGGACAATCGCGCTTAGAGAGCGGATAAGCCGCCATCGCTTCCACCAAGTTACTGCCGATCGTAATGACGATCGTGATAATCACGGAGTTTCCGAACGCTCTCCATAAGTGTGCCGCCTCGCTCCCTTTAAAAACGGTTCTGAACCCAAAACCGGACAGCTTCACGGGAAAAAGAATAACGTCACCGTTCCGCCTATAATCGTTGATCGACAGCGAGAAGAAATTCAGGAGCGGGAAGATAATCACGATCATGAAGAGCACGAGCAAAACGATATTGACGACGACAAGCGACGTATCGAGCTTGCTCTCCTTGATTTTATTGGGGTTTCTCTTGAAAATTTCTTTGATGTTTTTCATGTCCCCCTCCTTACCACAAACCGCGGTGCAGCGTCTTAGTCGTGACGAGATTGCCCACGATCATAAGCGTAAGCCCCACAAGTCCGTTGAATACGCCAAGGGTCGCCGCCATAGGAATGTTTTGATTTACGATGGTAATATCGTATAGATAAACGTCGAGCGTTAACTGCGCCTCGTCCGCAAGTATCATGTCAAACAGCGGCAAAACAACTTCCAATCCCGTTGCGAGCATTCCGCTGATGTTGAGAACCAGCATGAGCGCAATCGTGGGAATAATCATTGGAATGGTGAGGTACCACATTTTGTGAAGTCTGTTCGCCCCTTCCAAAGTCGCCGACTCGTAGAAACTCTTGTCGATTGCAATGATACCCGCGTAGAACATAATACAGCCCCACCCCGCGCCTTTCCATGCGGAAAGGAAGATAACGAAAAACTTATACAGTCCCGCTTCCTGCATGAGCGGATGATTGGGCGAATTAAATTTTAACGTAACAAGCAACGTATTCAGAGCCCCTCCGTCGCCGTCAAGCAATCCCGCCCAAGTAGCGATAACGACCGCCCAAGAGAGGAAGTTGGGAATGCAAATGACGATGAGAACGACCTTTGCCATTGTTTGGCTCTTCAATTCGGAGAGCTGAACGGCGATAAAAATGGATAACGGGAAACAAATTACCAGCTTGATCACGTTAATGAGCAACGTGTTTCCAACCGAAACAAAAAACTTATCGTTGAAAATGTTACCGAAATTGTTGATCGTCCAATATCCGTTAGTAAGTTCATGCCATAAGTCGTAGCGGTACAGGTTGAAGTGCCCGGGGTCTTTGAATGCGAAAACAACACCCAACATGGGGATATACGAAAATATTAGAGAAAAGAGCGCCGCAGGAATAATGAACCAAAGCACCTTGCGGTATTTGATGAAACGCTTTTTTTGAAGACTCCAAAACTTGGGCTCTTCAAACAAGCTCCTGTCTATCCCCAACACCGACTCCGCTTTCTCGATTTCACTGAGCTCGGAGGGGGCGGACAGCTGTAAGGCGTCCGCTTTCTCCTGTTCCATTACGTCGTTTTCCATAAACGCTCCTTACTTAATTTTGCTTCCAACCGGGTTTGACTTGCGTAAACCAAGAAGTCATTTCCGTAACGATCGCATCCGACCAATAATAATACTTCGTATTACCAACCTTCACGTTATCCGTTTTAAGTCCTGCTCTCGTATTCTCGATCATAGCAGCCGCATTGCCCTTTTCCGCGCTCATTGCCGCCGCAATCCCGCGGAGAGCCTTAGTACGGGAAAGAATATTCACGTTCGACCAACTCCTCAAAGGAGGCATCATCGACATAGGATTCCTGATGACCGTATCATCCATAGGAACTGTAACGGACCATGCGTCAAAGCCTGTTTCACGGAGGTGGAAGAGCACCTTCGCCTCTACGCGGTTGGTGCCGTTGCAATACTGTGAGTTATCCGCGATTTGCGAAATGTAACGGTCGGTGAGCTGAATCCAATATCCGCCGCCCGACACCGTCTTCTTATTGCCGTCGTCGTCGACCGTTTCGTAGCTGTAAGGATCCATGAAGATGATTTTGTTCTTGTAATCTTCATAAGGGCGCATACAGAAATTATCTTCTTCCCATTTCGAAATATCGGGAGCGCCCGCAGGAGCGTCCACTCTGTTCCAGTGCGTGCCCTCTTCTCCGCCGTAATATGCGGCAAAGTTTTCAAGCTTCTTCGCAAGGAAGTCGATCGTATTGAGCGCCTGATCCGCCATGTAGTAAGGAATAGCGGTGTAATAGCTCACGCCGTCGTCGCCGCCGTGAAGCTTCGCTTTTTCGTGTACGGGAGCGGTGTAGGTAACGCCCGTCACGTCGTTCGTCCAAGAATAGCCGTCCGCACGGATACGGGTGTTCCAGGAAACGCCGTCGTCGTGTACCGTCTGATAATCGTTGGTGATGCCGAGATCGTTTGCAAGCGTACCCTTGGCCACCGTTGCATTGATAAGAGGAGTTACCCACCAGTAAGCCATATACACGCAAGAGTAAAGCCCGTCCGCAAAATTGCTGCAAAGCTTCGCCGCGTCGCTGTTCTGCCAGCTGGCGGAGAGAACGCTCTTGCGCTTCAACATATTCATGTATTCCGCATAGTCAATCACGCTGTCGTCGTAGATGTAGAGTTGGATTTTCCCCTCGTCGTCTACGCCGAACTCGATGGGACAATCGAACGCCGACATGAAAGGCGTTACGCGGGCGGAGTTTTCGCCGCCGATACCGAACGCGTGATAGTTGGTGTTCGAGCCGAATTTCGTCTGCAATTTGAGAAGCGCGTCCGTCACTTCCGTCAAAGTGGACGGGATTTTTACCGATCCGTCCTCGTTGACATAACCGATCTCCTTCAAATGCGCGTTGTTCCATATGAGCGCGGAATCCTCCATCATGCAGTAACCGAAGTCGGGAATCGCGTAAATACCCGTCCAGCCCTTCGTATCCGTATACGTAACCGAGTCCCAACCGTAATCCATGAGCCCGATGAGCTCTTTCAGCTTGCGCCCTTGGGGTGTATTAGTAAGAAGCCCCGTCAAGTCGAGAAAGGTTTCGTTTTCGAGCTGTTCAGTGAACTGCGCCGAAGTTAATTTCATAAAGTTAAACGGATCTCTGTTCATCAGCGAATTACGTACTTGATCGTCGCCCGTACCGACAATTTCACTGTACTGCACATGATAACCCGTTGTTTTTTCGATAATTTTTGCCGTATCGGACGTGTTTACGTCCAAACCGCCCAAACCCATTTCGGGATAAAGCCCTTGAATTTCAATGGGCGTGCTCGTGTCGGCGTTCCAGTTGATGAGGTCGTCGTCTCTGCCCGTGCCGCGTTCAAAAGGATCTACCGCTACAAAGTTGGGGTTGTCATCGAGGTTATTGTCGTCGCCCCCGCCGCAACCGGCGAGCATACCGACCATACCGAGCCCCATTACGCCCGCCAATAAAATAGCCGCTGCTTTTTTCATGAAAATTCCTCCTTGAATCTCTAACTTAACTTATTCTGTCCTTTGCTCTCGTCTTTCCGCCAACGGAAAGCTCCTGTACGAAATTCTTCAACAAAAAATTACAGGCGGTAATCAGACATTTTTACCGCCCGTAGAAGCCGTTGCATCTTGCAGCAAACGCTGCCGTTTTGCCATGCCTGTCGCTTTCTTTGTTGCATTCAATTGTCATTCCCCCCTCCAACCCGAAGGGCTCGAAAGCCCTTCGGGAACACAAAGGAGGAAATAAGTTTGGGTTGTCTGTTATTCGGATACCGTTTCGCCGATATACAAACTCGTAATCGTTGCGGTTTCGCCCTTGTCGACGGTTACGCGAATTTTATTGATTTTCAACGTATCCGTCCCTGCGGTAAAGCCTTTGTTTGCAACCAACCAGTCCATAATCGTAGACATTTCGATATGACCTTGCAAATCGCCCTTGATATTGTTCTTCATGTCGCCGATTTGCTCGCCAAGGTAGAAGTATTTCTCTTCGCCGTTCAAATCAACATAGAATGCAATCTCTATACCGCGAACTGCCGTATCGGTAGAAGAGGTCTTCAAATCGTAATAGAGCGAATTCCCCGTAATCGTTACCGTTTCGTTGATATCCTTGTGGTGTACGTCCGCCCAGCCCTCTGCATTGGAACCAACCATTTTGTAGCCGTCTTCCGTCACCTCAACCGTTACGTCGGTGGAATGCTCCCAATCCTTTGTAAATTCAGGAAGCATAGTACCGTTCTCATCAACGTAATCGGGTTCTGCGGGCACTTCGGGAGCGGGATCGCCCTCGGGCCAAGTGTTCTTCAAGTTAGCAACCGTAATTGCCGTTTTCACGCCGCCTGCAAATGCTTTGTTTGTTTCTTCGCTTGCAGCGTATTCGCCATGACCTTCGTATGCCACAAACTCAACGTCTTTGAGTTCGGCTTTAACGATAGCTACGATTTCCGCCAAAGTCTTCGCGGGAACGTCTTTGCCGTCTACCTTCTTCGCGCCGAAGCCGAAGTAGTTGACGTACGCCTTGCTACGATACGTGAAGTCAACACCCTTGCTATGATTGAAGTTCCAAGCTAAGCCGTTATCTTTGAAATCGTTGAAGCCTACCATATAGTTGTTTACTACGTGGAGAATGCTGTTCTGGGAAGCAGTGCCGTTGGTAATCTTCTCGGCAAGGCTCGCCACGTTGTAGATATACTTGAAGTCTTGCACGAATCCGCTTGCTTTGCCGGAGGCATCTTTATAATTGACCTGCGTAAGCAAACCGTCGATAATGGAAGGAAGCTTAACCTCTGCTTCGTTGAACTTCTCAACAAGGAAGCAGATATAGAAACTTGCCATCCAGTTATTATCGGAATTGATCACCGTAGCTTTGCCGGTGTCGTCTGCGTCGACGTACTTGTCGCCGCGGGAGGTTGCAAGAAGCGCTGCGAGCAGCTCTGTCATAGCCTCTTCGCCCGTGAAGGTCTGAACGTCGCCCTTTACCTTAACCGCCTTGACGGAAAGGTTCTTCAACGCGTCGTTTGCTTGAAGAACGGTCATTTCCTCGTCGAACTTATCCCAAGCATTGAGCATGGCGTCGCCGAATTTAGCTTTTACGGAAGCCTGCTTCGTTTCGTCGAGCTTGGCAAGTTCTACCTTGAACTTCCTGTAATTTTCAAGCTCGTTGCCGAGATATCCCTTGATTACCGTTCCCTCGGTCTTCCAACCCTTGACCACGGAAGCGTTGCTGCTGATATCGTTGATTCCGTTGATGAGGTTGATGACCTGCAACTCGTCTTTTGCGATATCGCCGTCAAGAAGAATGCCTTCCGTTACGCCCCATTGCGCGTCCGCCGTGTAACCGATTTCAACAAGGAAGTTCGTTACAACGTCGAAGTAGCCCTTGACGTCCGTCTTGCCCTCGATTTCCGCGCCGACGTATTTCACGATTCCTCTGAGCGCACGGGCGGATTGCCACTGATTGAAGCTTTCAAAGCCCGATTTCAGCGTGCCGGTGTAGCCTGACGTGAAGTAAGCTTTTACGAACGCGAGTTCTTCGTCGGTAAGATCGGTGATCTTGGTCTTGTTTCCGCCGGTGATCGACTTGGCAAGGGTTGCCGTGTTGGCAACGATATAATAGTAGTCGTTGTAGAATTCTTGGCTCTTGATCGCTTTGAGCACTTCCTGCATATAGGGGGTGAGCGTCAATTCCAAATCGCTCTGCAAGAAGTTAGCAAGAACCGCCACGCGAATGCTCGGATATGCGTTGTTGTCCCAGTTGCACACCTTCACGCCGCCTTCGTTCGGCGCGTCGCTGTTGTCATCCGCAGACCACTGCGTGCCGCGTGCGATGCGGCTTGCCCAATAGGTAAGCTGTTGCAACGCATATTCGGGAGTTCTGTCCGTATACGTCGATCCCGTAGGCGTATCCGCAAGCTTGAGAATGCTCGTGGAAGCAGTGTACTTGTCGTTGGCAACGATCGCCGCAAGCGCTTCGCTCTCCTTGCCCCAAGCCGCCCAGTTAGCGGCGTTTGCCTTGCCGAGAGCCGCGAAGCGTTCGCGTGCGCTGAGCGCGTTGAGCTCTTCGAGCGCCGAACGGTAAGCGAGGATCTCGCTGTAATAGTAGCCCGCTACGCTCTCGCCGTCGGGAGCCGTCCAACCCTTCACTTCGTAAGAAGTACCAAGCGTGCCGAGCGCATTCATCTTCTCCGCAACCGCAAGAGCCGCCGCCGATTCATCGCCGCCGAGGTCGATCGTGCCCTCTTCGATACCCCAGCCGTTACCCTTTACGGTGAAGCCCAAGGTGTCGCTCAGGAAGTTTGCAACCACTTCGTAATACTGATAGGTCTTGTAAGCGTTCTCGCCGTCTTTCAACGTTCCGCCCGCGATCGACGCGATATAGCGGGTACGCGAGGAGAAGTACTTTTCAAACTTCTCGCCGCTGTTCCAGTTCCAGGAAAGCAGGATATGAAGCTCGTAATCGGGAGCCCATACGTCGTTGAGGAAATCTTCCAGATCTTTGTCGTTGAGCCACTCGTTGTTATGGATCTTCATCGCGGCTTGCACGGTTCCGTAAATCGGATAGTATCCGTACTGACAGAAATTGTCGTACTCGATCGCCGTGAGCGCCTCTTCGATGTAGGAAGGAATTTCCACGCCGTTTGCTTCGAGGAACTCTTTGCAGAGCAAGATACGGATAGACACGTACGTATTGTCGTCGAAGTTCATAACTTTGACTTTGTTACTGTTGGTAGTGTCGTTTTCACCGCCATCATAGTCCCAAGCATGACCGCACTTTACGGCAAGCGAATAATAAACGAGTTGATCGAGCGCATATTTCGCCGTTTGCTCCGTCCAAGCGCTAACGGCAGTCGTGTTCTTCGCGCCAAGCATGATTTTCTCCGTAAGAGCTTCTGCCTGCGCAATCGCAGCGGGCATCTCGGTCGCAAGCGTATCCCACTTCTGGAATTTCGCTTTTTCGATATGGAAGAAAATTCTTTCCTTATCTTCTGCGCCAAGCCCTTCGTACGCCGCTTTGATCGTCTTGAATTTTTCGATTTCGTTATAGATGTAGCCCGTAATTTCTTCTTCGGTCGTCGAAATGCCTCTGATCTCATAATCGAGGATATTTCCGAGCGTCTTGAAGTCTTCCGCAACCGCTTTGCCTTCCTCGGAAAGCTTCATCGCTTCCAAAAGCAAATCATTTGCCGCGGTGAAGGGGGTGAAATCCAACAAACTGTGGAATTTCTGCAATTCTTTTTCATTGAGATAAATATTATCTCTGATTGCTTCGATGTCCGCAACTTTGTCTGCGATCTCGCCCATCGTAAGTCCTTTCAAGGCATCGATCTGATCCTGATAACCCTTCAAGTTCGTACCGAACTCGTCGTCCGCTACGGGCACGTGGTCAAAGCTGAAATTGTAAACGTCGCAGCCTTCCTTCGCCTCGTAGGAAGTGCAAAGGTTGTTGTTGAGGATCACGTAGTCGAACACGCCCGTGGAGGGAGTATCCTTCATGTTGTCCGCAAGGAGAATGCTGTAAGTATTCCCTCTCAAATCCGCGTCGATACCGCCCGCGCCGTAATCCACGTCCGACATTTCCTCTACGGTCGGGAAGTAAGCCGTTGCCTCGGTAATGGTGAGGTTTTCGAATTTCGCGCCGTTGAAGTAATCCGCGTTTTTCACGTGGACGCCGTCGCTGAGCGCATTGGCGTTTTTGATATCAAGCCCCGCAGTAAAGATATAGGTATTTTCTTTTCCCATGTTTGCGCTGGGGAAGAAATTGGACAAAGTGTCCGCTTCGAGGCGGCGCTCGTACATAATTTTACCGTCTTTATCCTTTACGACAAGGTAGTTGGACTGATAGATTTCGTCCGGGAAATCGGGATCGGAAACAAGCTGCGTTTCGATGCTCATAGAAATGCTTGCCATATCGGGCACGAAATAACCGCCCGCCGCGTCCCAAGTAGAGGTCATAATGCAACCTTTTTCCATATCGAACGTATAGTTCGCATCGGAGAAGCTGTCGTCACGGGAAGACGCTTCGAAGGGATACCAGTTACCCGTCGTCACGTCGCACGCGATACCGAGGTCTACAACGTAGTAGTCCTGCCAGCTGTAAAAGCCCATGAACGCGTAAACGGGATCGCCGCCCTGATAAGGAGGGGTGATCCTGACGCCCGAAAGGTCGATATTGTATACCTGCTTGGTGATACCGTTTAACCGCTTGGGGAAGGACAGCATCGCCGCGTCCATCGAGCTCGAAAGCTCGTAAGACTTCGCGGATTGCGTTTCTTTATCGATACGGTTACCGTTGAGGTCTAATAGACCGTAACTGTTCCAAGACTGCATCGACTTCTTCCCGAACGAAGAAACCTGATGGACGACATAGTCGGTATTCTGCAACAGTTGGATACTGTTTACGTCGTCCCAGCAGAACATTTGATCAAGCTTAGTACCGTCCTCGTAATACCAGAACATGTCGGAGTTCTCGCTCGTATAACCCGCGCGATTGGTGAACAAATGTCTGGTACCGCCGGCTTTCGTCACGTAACTGCCGAACACTTCCGTGTCGGCGTCCTCATCGACCGCCGCGTTGATCGCCGCGGCAAGCGTCGTAAATTTACCCAATTCCGTGCCGTCCGGTTTGTACGCAACGTACGCTTTCACACGCTCGTCTTCTCGGAGCGTAACGCCCTGTGCGGCAGGATCCTTAGGGGTAAGGCGATCCGCAGTGGAAGGCTTGGGGGGATTGGGTTTGTTGCCTCCCTTATCTCTGCACCCCGCAAGCCCCAGCATCGCGGTAAAGAGCATCGCGCTACTAAGGACCAAAGCCGCTGTCTTCTTACTTCTCATAATTCCTCCTGTGAAAACCCGTTTGTCGTTAGCATTTTACGGGAATTCTATCCTTATACTGTCATTATACACGATTTTGGAAGAAAGTCAAGATTATTTGAAAAAAATTTTTATTTTTTTACAACTTTTCTTCTTTTTTTTGCGTTTTGCCGACAATATATTTAGATTTTTTCAATCAATTTGCAAAAATTTTCCAAAACATTTTCAATTTAGTTCCAATTTTCACCATTTTTTGAAATACTTCCCGCATTCCGCACGTTTTTCCGCATACAAAAACCCCCGACCAAACAGTCGGGGGTTTTCGAACGTATTATTATTTACCGAGCTTTTCAAGCATATCGACGATGTTCTGCACCGTTTTAATGCTTTCCACTTCTCCCTCGGGAAGAGTTACGCCGTACTCGTCTTCAAGCGCCATCATGAGTTCGACGACGTCGAGTGAATCGGCTCCGAGATCTTTTACGACCTCCTGATCGGGACGAATGGAACCCGCATCAATTCCAAGCTGATCGGCAAGCAATTTGCAAACCTTTTCGAACATAATTATTCCTCCGTCGACAACTGCGTTGCCGTTTTTTCTTATTTTAACTTATTTCGTCATATTTGTCAAGAGTTTTGGGAAAATTTCACCTTATCCTCAATCTTTCAGCAATTTCAGCTCTTCCTTTTGATCGGGGGAAAGCCGAAAACTCTCGCGCGCCTTTTGGATCGCCTTCCGCCGTAAATCGCCGTTTAAAGCGTTTTCCCGCAAGAAGCGCACGCCCTCGCCGTAAAAGTGAACAAGCGTTTCGGCAAGCAGCCACGCCGCCGCCATTTTAATATAATATACGCCCGCGTCAACGCTAAGCACCGCGTTAAAAATGACGGGCAGATATTCTTCCGACATATAATATTCGAGCAGAGTGACGAGCGCATAGCGCACCACGAATTCCCTGCCGTCGCGCAAATACCGTTCCAAAACGGGCAAAAATTCTTCGCGGTGTTTCTTGATACAGGGCGCGCGGAAGCAATCGCAGGTCGCCCAATTATCGATGAGCGCCACCGCACCGTCCAATTCGGCAACAAACTCCCCGTAGGGCAATGCGCTTAAAAGCTGGAACTTGATAAACGTGACTTCATAATAATCGTCGGGAAAGCTCATGAAAACGTGCCGTTCCCCCCGCCACTCTTTGGCAAGCGCGCGCAAAACGGGCGTGCGAACTCCGAGATTGCAAATGCTTTCGTTTTTGAGCAATCTTTTATGAAAATCCCGATATGCGGGATCGGCGTTTTCTTTCAACCGCTTTAAAACCTCTTCGTATGTAATCATTTGTAAATTCTCCCGAGCGCCTCTTTCCAGACCTCTTGATCGAAACGCGGATTCGCGGGCGAAGTGGACGGCATAAGCTCCGTAACGGGCAAAAGCGCGGGATATTCCGCTTCCAATACCCCGTACGCCTTTTTGCCGTTGCAAAGAATGGCTTTCGCTCCGCAATTTAAAAACACTTCGTCGAGCTTTGCGACCTCCTCCCGTCTGATGCTCGCGTCGGAAGAGCCCTGTATTTCGCAAGAAAGCACGACGTCCCAAAGCGCGATATTCCGCCTGAGCAAAAACGCTTTCTTCCCCTCGACGCCGGGAGGGACTTCCTCCCCGAAAAATCCGCACACGGTGCGCCAAAACCTGTTCTGCGGATTGCCGTAATAAAATCCCGTCTGACGGCTTTTCACCGAGGGAAAACTGCCCAAAACGAGCACGCGGCACTTCCCCCCGTAGAAGGGAGGAAAGCCCTTCACGCGCTCCGTCACAGCGAGATCCCCTCTTTGAGATTGCCGACGGTGGCGACGGCGGCGCGTGAAAAATCGTAGTTGCAGGAAATGGCGCGCGAAATATCGTCTATCGTCAGCGCGGAGATTTCCGCCATGCGCTTTTCGAAGTCGTACACCTCGTTTTTATACAGCATCTGCTTTCCGTACAAGAGCATTTGCGAAGAGGTGTTTTCCTGCGCAAAAATACTGCCTGATTTGATCTGCTCCCTGCCCCGCAAAAATTCCTCTTCCGTAACGCCCTTTTCGCAAAACTCGGCAATGACCTCGCGAACCGCCTTTGCCGCCTCTACCGCCTTTTGCGGATTAACGCCCGCATATACGGTGAGAAGCCCCGTTTCGTCGTAATGGGAAGGATAGGAATAGACGGAATAGGCGAGCCCCAGCTCCTCGCGCACACGCTTGAATAAGCGGGAGCTCATGCCTCCGCCCAAAATTGTATTCATGACCTGAATGGCGGGGCAGAGCTTGTCCTCGCGCGCCGCCGTGGGGAATCCGAACGCGAAATGCGCCTGTTCGATCGGTTTATTTTTAAACAGGCTCTCCGCGTGCAACACAACGCTCTTGGCGGGTTTTTGAAAGCCCGTGGGCTTCATACCGCCGAAATACTGCTCTGCGAGCGAAAGCGCGTCCTCGATTCCGATGTTGCCCGCAAAAGATACGACGATGTTTTCGGGGCAGTAATATTTGCCCTTGTAGGCGAACAAGTCGTCGCGGGTAAACTTCTTTACGTTCTTCGCAGGGCCTAAAATATTTCTGCCGTAGTTTTGTTTGCCGAAAGCGGCACGGCAAAGGAGATCCAAGCAAAGATCCTCGGGGGAATCCTCGTCCATGCCGATCTCTTCGAGCACGACCCCTCTTTCCCGTTCGAGCTCCTCGGCGGGGAAAGTGCTGTTTAAGAACAAATCGGCAAGCAGAGCGAACGCTTCGCCCGCGTGGTCGCTGGTAGCCTTGGCGTAATAACAGGTCATGTCTTTGCCCGTAAAGGCGTTTACCTGAGCGCCGAGCGCGTCGAAAGCGTCGGAAATTTCGAACGCGGTGCGCTTCTCCGTACCCTTGAATTGCATATGTTCCAAAAAGTGTGAAATGCCGTCTTCACCGTCCTGTTCGAACGCCGCGCCCGCGCCTACGAGCACGCCCATCGTAACCGACAGCAATCCGTCCATGCGTTTGATGATGACCCGAACGCCGTTATTCAGCCGTTTTGTCTGCGTCATATAATTTTCTCCTATGTAGACGAAGCTTGCCGATCGCAAACCCGTTTAACCTAAATTTTCGCTCACCGTCACAGGACGAAGAGAATGCGTTTTATAGTATTCCAATATGCGCGGTAACGCCGCAAGCGTGTGCGCCATAGGGTGCATGAGAATGAGCTCGCCCCCGCCCACGTTCTCCGTTGCGCGACGGAAACACAAATTCTCGTCCTTATCCCGCCAATCGACGGTATCCTTGCTCCAAAGAATGGTTTTCAGCCCCAAGTTTTCCGCGGCATCGAGCGTGTCGTCGTTATAAGCGCCGGACGGCGGGGCGAACAGAGTTACGGGAACATCCGCCGCCAAAGAAATGAACTCGACGCTTCTGCGGATCTCCTCCACGTTCTCGTCGTAGGAAAGTTTATCGTGGTCGCGGTGGAAATAGCCGTGCGAGCCGATTTCGTGCCCCCGCTCCTTAATCTCTTTCAAACAAGCGACGTTGTCGTCCGCCCAACTCCCGCCGATGAAAAAAGTCGCTTTGGCTTCATACTCGTCGAGCACGTCCAAAATACCCTGCACCTGCTCGGTTCCCCAATACACGTTGATCATGAGGGAAACGCCGTCCTCGGAATGCCCCTTGTAGATTGCCCTGTCCTCGATTGTCGAAACGCCCGCGCTTGACGGAAAAAAGCACACGGTGCCCACCACGATGAGAATGACGGCGAGAATGCCGTTGGTAATAGCCGCGATCATTCGCGAAGATAGCTTCTTCAACAGTTTACCTCAATCGGAAAGAATTATCACTTCAAATATATGACTTTTCTTTCCCGATTATGAGGTAAAAACCGTCGTTCAGCGAACGCGTAAGAAATTTAGGAAATTATTTCAGCGTTACGATCGTAACTCCGCTTTCTCCCTCGCCGTATTTACCGAGGCGGAAGCCCTCCACGCGCGCATGTCCTTTCAGGGCGGTATGCACGGCGGCGCGAAGCTTGCCCGTGCCCATGCCGTGTACGACGCGCACCTCCGACAAATTAGAAAGGATCGCCGCGTCCAAAAACTGTTCGAGCTCGGGAATCGCTTCCGCCACCGTCAACCCGATGAGATTGCATTCCCGCGGCAGGCTGTTGCGTTGCGCCAAATTTTTCGTGACCGTAACCGCTTTGCCCGCAGGTTTTTTCTCCGCTTTTTTCACGGGAGGCAGGAAAAGATCCTTTTCCTCCACCCGCACGCGCAACGCGCCGACGCGCACCTCCGCGCCGCTTTTTTCCACACGGCACACAACACCCTCCGCGCCCATACTCCCGACAATGACCGCCATGCCCTCTTTGAGCGCGCTCAGTTTGGCGGGAACGGCGCGCACGTTCTCGACTTCCCGCTCCTCCGCCGCCGACATCTTGTTTTTGAGGGTGCGAGCTTTGATTAAATCTGACTCCGACAGCGTTTCCCGCTTGAAAATATTTTCGATCTCTTCGAGCAATTCCTCCGCGCGGGCGGTGCGTTCGTTTACGATACGCCTTGCCTCCGCCTTGGAAGAAAGCAAAAACTTTTCCCGCTCCCGCGCAAAATTCTTTTCCTCTTTTTCGAGCTCCGAAAGCTTTTTCTCCCAATCGGCTTTCAGCTCTTCCGTTTCCGCCGCAATTTCTTCGGCGCGGATACGGCTCTCTTCCGCCGCCCGCACCGTGCGCTCGAATACCCGTGCGCCCTCCGTGAGATACCCCCGCGCCTCCTCGATAAGAGCGGACGAAAGCCCCAACCGCATGCATATGGCGAGCGCGTTGGACGACCCCGGCGCACCGATCTTCAAACGGTACAGCGGGCGGTAATCGCTTGCGTCGAACTCCATGCACCCGTTCTCCGCACCCTCCGTCTGATAAGCGAACTCTTTGAGCGCGGAATAGTGGGTGGTAACGATGCCCTTGCACCCCTTTTTCATGAGAGAAGAGAGAATGGCACGCGCTAAGGCTTGCCCCTCCTCGGGATCCGTCCCGCCGCCAGGCTCGTCTACGAGCACGAAATCGTTCTTCCCCGCCGCATTCAATACATCCCGCAAATTTACGATATGCGAGGAGAACGTGGAAAGGTTTTCCTCGATGGATTGACTGTCGCCGATGTCGCAATACACGCCGTGAAAGACAGCGAGGCGGGTTCCCGCCGCCGCGGGCACGAAAAATCCGCACGCCGCCATAAGACAAAACAATCCGCACATTTTGAGTGTGACCGTCTTCCCTCCCGTGTTCGCTCCGCTGATCACCAAAAAGTCGTATCCGTCGCCCACGCGCACGGATACGGGCACGGCGGTCTTTTGATCGAGCAAAGGGTGACGCCCTTTTACGATATCGATAATACCCTTATTATTGAGCGCAGGCATATTACAGCCCAAACGGTAGCCGTACTGCGCGCGGGCGTAAAAGCCGTCCGCCTCCGCAAGCAGGGCGATATCCCGTTCCATTTCCTCCCTTAGAGCCCCCACGCAGTGGGAGAGTTCGGCAAGAATACGCTCTTCCTCTTCCTTCTCGTCGAGCGTGAGCCCGATGAGCTCGTTGTTCATTTCAAGCACCTCTTCGGGTTCGATGAACACCGTCGCACCCGTTGCCGAACGGTCGTGAACAAACCCGCGGATACTCCGCTTATATTCCGTCTTTACGGGAATCACGAACCTGTCTCCCCGCACGGTGACGATCGCTTCCTGCAAATATTTCTTCTCTTCGCCCGCAAGATACCCCATGAGGCGGGCGCGGATCTTTTCGCCTAAGCTCCTTATCTCCCTGCGAACGGAATACAGCTTTTCGCTCGCATGGTCGGAAATTTCCGTATCGCTTAAAATCTTCTTGCCGATATCCCGCTCCAAGCCCTCGTCGAAAATCAAATTTCCGACAAGCTCGCAAAAACGGGGCGTTTGCTCCCCGCCGAGAGAAGTCACCGAACAGTACAGCACGCGGGCGGAACGCAAGAGCCTTGCCGAAGCGAGAAGCTCCGCGCAAGAGAGGGTAGCCCCCTTTTCTGCGCGCTCGGGCGCATCGCCGAGCGAAGGAAAAGCTTCTATGTTGCCCGCGCCGAGCTCGAACAAGAGCCTTGACGCCTCCTCCGTGAGCTCCAAAAGGCGCTTCGCCTCCCCGATCTCGCGAACGGGCTCCGTTTCCAGAACGGTTTTCCGCCCCTCCTCCAAAACGGCATATTCGGAAGCCGCCGCCAAAATTTTATCCAGCTCCAAACGCTGTGTGCTCTTCGTCATAGCATACTCCTGTTTGCGTGCCCCGAAGTCGCTCCCGCCGACTTTCCCGTAAAACGGGCTACGGTAAGATCCGCCAGCGGGCAAAGCTCGCTTTCGCAAGCCAAAGGCGCGCAATTATACAATTCGAAACGGCAACCCTCGCCCGCCGAATAGCGCACAAGCGGAAATTTCCGTCCCTCTTCATCGGTCAACGTGTATTCGTCCCGCTTATCGCAGGACTTGCAGGTCTTTTCGAAGGGACAATAGCAGAGCTCCATCACGGAGATCCCGCCCTCCTGCAACGCAAACGCTCCGTTCCCGTTTAAGGCGTTTTGCTCCGCGCGGGAAAGCTCTTTGGAAACAACGTAATACTTCGCCCCCGCTTGCACCGCGCCGACGACGGCAAAGCGGTTGGTGAGGTTAAAGCCCGCGCCCGCAAAGAGAGAAACGCCGTATTTCTCCGCCAGCTTAACGCCGTAGCTCCCCTCCGTGTAAATGCCGTCGAACGCGCCGATGCTTTCCGCGACGAGCTTTTCGTCCGCCTCGGTAAAAAGCGGAGGAAGCCACAGGTATTTTTCCTTGCCCCGCTTAGGGGGCGCGATTCGTTTCAAATCGCGCGGTTTGTAAACGACGATATCCGCATCCGCGCCCTCGGGATCGCGAGTGACGACCGCCTTCTTTTTTTCTCCCGCCGAAACGCAGTCCGCCGTGGAAATTTCCACTTCCGCAAGTCGTTCCCGCGCAGGAAGCAAATGCGCCGTAAACGCCTCGTAAAACTCCCGACGGAAGGCGTTGAGCGCAGATTTCGGCAAAAACGCGTTTTTCGTTTCCGCCTGCACGCGGGGCAAAAAGGGTTCTTCCGCTTTTTGAAAATTTTCCTCTATCTCTTCTTTGGTAAGAGGCGCGTTGCGCGCGAAAGGCACCGGCTCCCTGCCCGTAAAAGTAAACCCTTCGGAACGCGCTTCGGGAAGCTCCCCGCCGACGATGCGCACGGAAACGTCGGCTTTTCTGAAACGGACGGGCTGTAACAGCCGTTCGCCCGCACCCGCCTCCGTGGTGAGGCGCACCTCGTCGCCCGCTCTGAGCTTTATGGAACTTGCAAGGAAGAACCCGCCCTTCCCCGCGCGCAAAAAGCTTGCTCCGCCCGCTTCTTTCCCTCCGCGCAGAATTTTAAACCCGTCGCCTTTGCGGGCGTTATAACTCCCCGCGCAGAAATATCCGCCCTCTTTGAGCGAAACGACACCCACCCGCTCGCCGATATGTCCCTGCACGCTGCGGGACAAAAAATCCTTCTTCTGTCCGAACGCGAGTCCCTCGGTGTAATCCCCGCGGTTAAATGCGCGCGTCAAATCCGTTCTGTCCGCTTTCTTGCCGTCAATGAGATTTCTGTAATACCGAACTGCGGAGGCAACGTATTCCTCGCGTCTTAACCTTCCCTCGATTTTAAAGGAAGTAACTCCCGCCTCGGCGAGCTCGCCGATTCGTTTGCCTACGCACAGATCGGAGGTGGAAAGCGCGTAAACCTCATTCTCGAAACCGCTCCTGTCGATGCGGTATCGCTTTCGGCACGGCTGTTTGCACCGCCCGCGGTTTCCGCTGTTGTTTCCCGCAAAGGAGGAAAGATAACACTGCCCCGAAAAGCAGGTGCAGAGCGCGCCCTGTACGAACGCCTCCGTTTCGATGATCTCCGATATTTTCTTGATTTCCGCAATCGGCGTTTCGCGTGCAAGCACGACGCGTTTAAACCCGTATTCGCGCGCGAGCAGCGCGCCGTAAACGTTACAGCACCCCGCCTGCGTGGAGAGGTGCAGCTCTATTTGGGGATAGGCTTCATGCAAAACCTTGCCCAAAAAGATATCCTGCAACAAAATGCCGTCCGCGCCCGCATTGTAGGTAAGGCGGGCACACTCGAAGAAGCGCGCCGTTTCCCCGTCCTTTACAAGCGTGTTCAGGCACACGTACACCCGCGCGCCCAAGAGGTGGGCAAAGCGCGCCGTACGCTCCAACGCGCATGCGTCAAAATTTTCCGCCCCCTCGCGGGCGGAAAATTCCTTTAATCCCAAATATATGGCGTCCGCGCCCGCTTGCAGGGCGATTTTCGCCGATTTTTCACCCCCCGCGGGGGCGAGCAGTTCGCGCTTCACCTGCCGATCGTCCTCTGTATGAGCTCTTGCCCCGCATCGTAACCCATGCTCTTCAAACGCTGATCGCGCGCGGCGACCTCTATGAGAATGGCGAGATTTCTTCCGGGACTCACGGGAACGGTAAGCTTGGGAACCTGTATCCCCAAAATATCCTCCGTGTTCTTTTCCCCGCCGATCCTGTCGTACTCCTTGTCCCTGCGCCAAGGCTCCATTTCGAACACGAGCTCCACTTCCTTTTCGCCAAGCACGGAACCGGAGCCGTACATATTTTTTATGTTGATAATGCCGATCCCGCGGAGCTCCATAAAGTAACGGATGCGCTCGGGCGCAGTGCCGATCAGCTCGTTTTCCACCCGCTTGATGAGCACGGAATCATCCGCGACGAGGCGGTGTCCGCGCTTGATGAGCTCGATCGCCGTTTCGCTCTTTCCTACACCGCTGTTGCCCGTAATGAGAATACCCACGCCGAACACGTCCAACAAAACGCCGTGAACGGTGGTTTCGGGGGCGAGCAAGCGGTTGAGATAAGTATAGAGATCCGCCATAACGGAGGTCGTCATTTTACTCGTGCGGAAGATAGGCGTGCCCGATGCGCGCGCGCATTCCATGAATTCGGGGAGAACGGGCAGATCGCGCGCGAAAATGACGCACGGCACCTGTCCGCTCGCGAACATATGCTCCACACGCTCCCGCCGCTCCTGCGGACGGAAAGAGCGCATGAATTCGTATTCGCTCAGTCCGATGAGCATAATACGCTGGGCGTCGAAATAGGTATTGAAGCCCGCAAGCTGTAACCCGGGGCGTTCCACGCTGATACTGGTGAGGGTGACGAGCCCCCGCCCCGCATATAACATATCCAAATTCAAATCGCTTGCAAACCTGTCGAGCATGACGGTTGCCTTCGGCAATACGGTTTCGTTCATCGTGTTTCCCCCATCGCAATTTCGAGCGCGAACGCCACGCCGTCCTCCTCGCAGGAAGGCACGACTGTCGCGCATTTTTTCAGTTCGTTTTCTCCGCTTTCAACGGCGAATTTTCCGCCCGCGCGGAGTATCATGGGCAAGTCGTTGTAATTGTCCCCGATCGCCGCAATTTCCCCGATCGGCACGCCGTAGTGTTCCGACAAAAATTCCACCGCGTTCGCTTTGCTCTCCCCCGCGGGCATGATCTCCACCAAATAGTCGGCGGAAAGCGTCACGTAATACTCCTCCCCGAGCGCTTTTCTAAGCCTCTCGGCAAGAGCGTCCCGCGCCTCTTTTTCCACCATAGCGAGCACCTTCACGATTTTTAACCCCTCCCGTTCCACCTTGCGGGAAAGCGGTTCGTTTTCGATCACCTCCGCTTTGATCCCGCAGATCCGCTCGTAAATTTTGAGAGGCTCGTCGTCGCGGTTGCAATAAAACCGATCCGTCGTATAAATATGAATGTGGTGGTTTTCCGCTTCGAGCGCGCGAATGGCGCGGAGCGCGCCCGCTTGCGTGAACCCGCCCGCCTTGATGACCTTGCCTGTCCCCGCGTCCGCGATCACCGCGCCCTGAAAGGCGACGGCTATCCCGTCCGTGAGCCCCAATTCTTCCAAACGGGGAAGAATAGAACTGAGCGCCCTGCCCGTGACGACGGCGAACACCCCGCCCGCAGCGCGGTATTTCGCGATTGCCTGTTTGTTCTTTTCCGATACCGTTCCGTCCCCGCGCACGAGCGTGCCGTCGAAGTCGGATAAAAAAATGTTGTATTTCATGATGTAATATTTTCTAAATAAGTTTTGATTTTAGCGGCGAGCTCTTTCCCGATCCCCTGCGCCGAAGCGAGTTCCCGTTCGCTTGCCTGCATCACCTTGTCGATCGTGCCGAATTTCTCCATGATTGCCGCACGCTTTTTCGCGCCGATCCCCCCGATCTCTTCGAGCAGAGAGGAAAGACTGCGCTTGGAATGCAAGTTCCGAAAATAGGTAATGGCGAAGCGGTGCGCCTCGTCGCGAATGCGCTGTAACAGTTTGAGGGCAAAGTCCCGCCTGTCGATGCGCACGCTCTCCGTGCTCGCCGTCGTAAACACTTCCTCCTCCCGTTTGGCGAGAGAGATGAGGTCGATATCGTCGATCCCGAGTTCGTCGAAAATTTCCTTTACCGCGCCGAGCTGTCCCTTGCCGCCGTCGATGACGATGAGCTGAGGACGGGGAAAACGTTCCTCCTCGTCTGAACCGAGCTTGCCGAGCCGCCGCAAGAGCACCTCTTTCAAAGAGGCGAAGTCGTCCGCCCCCTCCACCGTTTTAATGCGGAATCTGCGGTACTGCGTCTTGTCCGCCTCGCCGTCCGTAAACACGACCATCGAGCCGACCTTATCTACGCCCGAAATGTTGGAAATATCGTAGCACTCCATGCGCTTGGGATATTTTTTGAGCGCAAGCAAGTTTTTGAGCCGTTCGCACGCGCCCGTCGTCATGTCGTTTTTGTGCTCGATCGCCGAAACGGACTTTTCGAGATACTCCTCCGCGTTCCTGCCCGCCATTGCGTAAAGCTCTTTCTTAACGCCGAGTTTGGGACGGGTAACGGCAAGATTGCGCCCCGTACGGCGGAAGCAATAGACGCGCAAAAGCTCGTCGTCGAGTTCCTCGCCCACAATGAGCTCGTGCGGGATCTCATGCGAAGCGTAGTACTGCGTAAGAAAGCTCATTAGCATCTCTCCCCGCTCGCCCGCGCCCGCGTCGAGCGAGAAATTCCTGCTCCCGCGCATGATACCGCCCCGCGTCACGAGCACGCTCACCACGGCGTACAGCCCGTTGGAGGCGATCGCCCAAATGTCCGCGTCTACGTCCTTAGGCATGGACGTAATGCGCCGCTGCCCCAAACGGCAGAGCATTTCTATTTTATTGCGATAATCGAGCGCGAGCTCGAACTCCTCTTCCTCGGCAAACCGCGCCATTTGCTCACGCAGAATGCTCTCCGCCTCCTCGTAATTGCCCGATAAAAACGAAAGCGTTTTTTCCACCCGCTTTGCATACTCTTGCTTGTCGCATTCCCCCGCGCAGGGGGCAAGACAACGCCCCAAGTGATAGTTCAGGCAAGGCTTTTTGGGTTTTTCGGAAATTGCCGTGACGCAGGTGCGGATGTTGTAAACCTTTGCCGCCACGTCCACGATATCCTTGCAATTGACGCCCCCCATAAAAGGCCCGAAATACCTGCCGTCCTTTTTCAGCCGTCTTGTAACAGAGATGTGCGGAAAGTCTTCCCGCGTATGGACTTTGATATAGGGATAGGTTTTATCGTCTTTTAAAAGAATGTTGTATTTTGGTTTGTACTTCTTGATATAGGTATTTTCGAGAGCGAGCGCGTCCACCTCGGAAGGCGTTACCACGTAAGCAAAATCGGCGATGCTCTCCACCATAGCCTGTACCTTGGCGGGCTTGGGGGAATTTTGAAAATACTGCCTTACGCGGTTTTTGAGCACCCGCGCCTTTCCCACGTAAATGACAGTGCCCTCCGCGTCGAACATGATATACACGCCCGGCTGATCCGGAAGCAATTTGAGTTTTTCCCGAATTACGCTTTCCGCCATAATACTATTATACACGCTTTTTCGGCTTTTTTCAAGGAAATACGCAAACTTCTTTTCTCAATACCCCAAAAACTCCACGCCCTTTAAAAGAACGTCGTTCACAAGGTCGTTATAGAGCGAGTAAAAGATGATTTTCCCGTGCCTCTGCGCCTTGGCAATGCCCGCGTCCTTTAAAAAGCGGAGCTGATGGGAAACGGTGGTCTGGTTGATTCCGAGCACGCGGGAAATATCCGTGACGCACATTTCGGAAATGGCGAGCGCGGACAAAATACGCAGGCGCGTGCTGTCCGAGAAAATAGAAAAAAAGCGCACGAGAGAACCGAGCAGTTCCCCGTCGGGAACGTAGCCCTCCACCATTCCCTGCGTGCGCTTATCGAGTAATAATGTTTCCGACATGATATCCTCCTTGCGGGATTTTTATGACACCCCGCAGATAGATGATATCACTTGCGCAACTGCGCATAAACAAACGCTTTGCCGATACTTGCCGAATTTCGGCGAAAGTACCGTACAAAATCATTTCACAACTTTTGCTTCGTAGCCCGCTTCCTTTACGTCATTTTTCTTTCTTGAAAAAGCCAAACAAAAACACAATCAGCCCAACTCCGAGAAACACCAGTCCGACGATTGTCGCATCCGACCAAGTATCACCAACCGACAGAATACTAAATATACCCGAAAGCAACATGATGACAATACCCATAAGCATGATTTTAATGTTGGACATAGCAATACCCCTAAGCCAAATAATAAATTGATAAGGGCTCACCATAATATTTAGCCATCCAGCCCTTAATCGAAAAGCTTACCAATGTGATTGAAACAATTTTTTTTGCACAATGTTTCATAATCAAACAACTTTTATTTGTTTTGTTATATTATAAAATAAGTTCGTATATTAGTCAATCATTTCAAAAAAATATTTTAAAATCGCCGATTATTTCACGACTTTCGCTTCGTAACCCGCTTCCTTGACCGCCTGTTCGAGCGCTTCGTTTGAAACGGTTTCCCCGCATTCTACCACGGCGCGCTTCTTCTTTAAATTCACCTCTGCCTTGGTCACGCCCGCGACTGCGGAAAGCGCGTCCTCCACGTGCTTTTGGCAGTGCATACACATCATGCCCTCTACCGAAATAGTCTTTTTCATACCTTCCTCCTGTTCCTGAACTGTTTTATTTTTTACGGATTTCCGTCCGTAGCCGGTCAATCTCAAAGCATTTCCCACCACGCAGAGGGAAGAAAGGCTCATCGCCCCCGCCGCAATCATGGGATTGAGAGTAATTCCCGCAAAGGCGAGCGCACCCGCCGCAAGCGGAATTCCCACGCAGTTATAAAAGAACGCCCAAAACAAATTTTGCTTGATAATGCGCATTGTGTGCCGAGCAAGCCCCAACGCGCGGGGCAGGGCGCGCAGATCCCCGCTCACGAGCACCGCGTCCGCGCTCTCGATGGCAACGTCCGTGCCGTTCCCCATCGCTATGCCGACGTCCGCCTCTTTCAGCGCGGGAGAATCGTTGATGCCGTCCCCCACCATGGCAACCCCTTTCTTAACGTGTTTAGGCAGTTCCTTCGCCCGTTCCCGATGCGATTTCACCGCCTCGAATTTATCTTCGGGCAACATTTCCGCACAGACGAGCCCCTCGTAAGGAATGCCCGCCTGCTCCGCGATATAACGCGCGACCGCTTCGTTGTCGCCCGTGAGCATATACGGGGTGACGTGCATGGCGAACAACCCCGCAACCGCCTCCCTGCTCCCCTCCTTTAAAGTGTCGGCAAGAGCGAAGAGGGCGAGCACGCGTTTTTCATCCGCCAAAAACAGCACCGTCTTCCCCTCAGCGGAAAGCTTTTCGAAGAGCGCGAGCTGATCGACGAAAAGAATGCTTTTTGCCTGCAAGAGCCTCTCGTTGCCAAGATAGTAAACCTTTCCGCCCACCGTGCCCTTCGCGCCCTGCCCCGTAAGATATTCGACGCTCTCCGCCTCCGCCCCTTCTCCGCAGTAGTCCGCAATGCAGGAAGCGAGCGGGTGGTTGAGTTTGCTTTCGAGCGCATAGGCGATTTTTTTCGCTTCCTCCTCATACTCCTCGTAATACACGACCTTGGGCGCGCCCTCCGTGAGCGTCGCCGTCTTGTCGAGAAGCGCCGTGCCCACGTCCGCCGTGCGCTGCAACGCCTCCGCATTTTTGAAGAGCACGCCGATGGAAGCGCCCCGCCCCGTAGAAGCCATGACCGCAACGGGCGTAGCGAGCCCCAACGCGCAGGGGCAGGAGATGACCATAACGCTCAGACCGTAATTGAATGCGTTGAACACACTGTGCGTGGCGACAAGCCAAACAATAAAGGTGATAAGGGCGATGCCGAGCACGACGGGCACGAAAACCGCCGAAATTTTATCCGCGAGCTTTTGCACGGGCGCTTTGCTCGCCCCCGCGCTCTTTACCATGCGCACGATGCCCGAAAGCAGGGTATCCTCCCCCACCTTTTCGGCGCGGATTTTCAGATAACCGCTCCTCACGAGCGATGCGCTCGTGACGGTTTCTCCCGCCGTACGCTCCACAGGCAAGCTCTCCCCCGTGACCGCGGAGCTATCCACAAAGGCGTGCCCCTCGACCACCGTTCCGTCCGCCGCGACCGATTCCCCTTGCTTTACGATAAGAATATCCCCCGCTGCAAGCTCGGCAAGAGCGATCGTTTCGGGCTTGCCCTCCCGCTCCACCGTAACGAGGGAGGGGGCAAGCGACATGAGCTTTTCCACCTCTCTGCCCGTGCGCCGTTTGCTCCGCTCCTCCAAAAATTTGCCGAGCGTGACGAGGGTGACGATCATCGCCGCCGACTCGAAAAAGAGGGTCGGCTCTTCGGGCACGAGGATCGCCATGACCAAACTGTAAACAAAGGAGCACGCCGCACCCAACGATACGAGGGTATCCATATTGGGCACGAGCTTGCAAACCGCGCGCACCCCGCTCACGAAAAAGCGGTAATTGATGCATAGAACCGCGAGCGTAAGCCCGATTTGAAACCCGTAATTGAGCCACCCGTGCGGCACGATCGCATGAGAGATCATATGTCCCATGGCAAGATACATTTCGGGAATGAGGAGAATGAGCGACAAAATAAAGCGCAAGCCGAGCGTGAGCCCTTTCCGCTTTTGAGGCGCTTCGCCGTATTCGTAAATACCGTAACCGAGCGTCTGCACGGCAGAGCGGATTTTTTCCTCCGTCCCCTCCTCGAACTCCGCTTCGAGGCATTCCCCCATGAGGGAAACCGCGCAGGATTTTACGCCGTCCAATTTCTTCACCGAACGCTCGATCCCCGAAGAGCACGCCGAACAGGTCATGCCCGTAACCGAAAACTTCTTTTTCATTGAAACCTCTTAAATAAATCTACGATCTCGTCCACCGCTTCCAGCCTGCCCGCTTTGATGTGTTCCACCAAACAGGTGTGCATATGCGCGTCGAGGAGCATATTGGCAAGCGCCTTGATCGCTTTATCCACGGCGGAGAGCTGAATGAGCACGTCGTCGCAATAGCGATCTTCTTCCACCATGCGCACGATGCCGTTCATCTGCCCCGTTATGCGTTTGAGCCGATTGACGATCGCCGTTTTTTCCTCTTCCGTGCGCCGTTTTACCTTTACTTCTTCCATGCGTTACTCCTATTATACCCATTACGGGTATATGGTATTTGCATTATACCGCTTTTTGGGTCTGTTGTCAAGTGTTTTGCGGAAAAATGTTTTTAAACTATCCCCCCGTCATTCTCAGCGGGCAACGCCCGCGTGAGAATCCCATAAAGAATGAATACCGCCACAACAAAAAACGCCGCGGAACGCGGCGCTTTTCTTTTGCAATTTCACTTCTTTTCGAAATATTCTTTTCCCATGCCGCAGAGCGGGCAGACCCAATCGTCGGGAAGTTCTTCGAAAGGGATTTCTCCGTCGTATTCGTACCCGCAGACGGTGCAAACGTATTTCGCCTGCTGTGAAGCGGGCGCGGATTCCGCGGAGGACTCGTTGAAGGTGGGCGCGTTCTTCGCCGTTTTCCCCTTCAACTCCTTATGGTAATAAGCGTACGTCATAGGCGTTTCCGATTTCAGGTTGTCCGCATCCGTCACCTCGCCGAAAAATACCGTATGCGTCTGCGTTTCCCAAATATCCGTTACTTTGCATATGAAATAAGCGCAACCGTCGTCCGGCACGGGGAGCTTGTTCCGCACGGTGTAGGGAAACCCCTCGAACTTATCGGTATCCCTGCCCGAGGTAAAACCGAACCGACCGATCAGCTTAGGATCGCTCTTCTCCGACATGACGCAAATGGCGAAAAAACCGCATCTGCGAATGCATTCGTTGGTGTAATTCAAACGGTTGATGCTCACCGCAATGCCTGCGGGTGCAGAAGTGACCTGCATCGCGCTGTTGGCGACGCAACCGACGGGACGCCCCTCGTCCCAAGTAGTACAAATATAAACGCCGTAAGACAAATTACGGAACGCCGTGTTGTTCATGGAATTTTCCTCCTTCCTTTATTGTTTGCCGTTTGAATGGATTTTTATGCAAAACGACGAAAAGCGGCGCAAGCCGCGCCGCTCTATGCGTTCGATTTTTTAGTCTGCTTTCTGCGCAACAACTTCTTTTCCGTCGTAATAGCCGCAATTTCCGCAAACTCTATGCGCTACCTTCAAGTTATGGCAGTGCGGGCACTCCACCATCGTAGAGGCGGTTGCCTTGTAGTTTGCAAAACGTTTATTCGTTCTGCTCTTCGATTGTTTTCCCTTGGGTACAGCCATTGTTCTTTACCTCTCTTTCCTTTATTCGTTTTCTCCGTCCGAAGCGCTGCAATTTCCGCAAAGAAGGCGCGGCGGCAAAGCGACCATTAAGGAGTCGCGGAGAAATTCCTCCAAAAATATCACTCCGTTCCGATAGCCGTAACTTTCTCCGTCGCTCTCGCCCATGACGAACAGCGCGTCGAGCTCCGCCGTAAAACTTTGCTCCGCATCGCTTAGACACCGCGAACACTCCCCTTTGAGGGAAAAGCGCATTTGCCCCGTGATTTCCACGTCGTCGTTTTCAAGAATCTCGTAACGGAGCGTAACGCAAACCGGCGAAGAGAAGGACACGAACGGAATGTCGAGCAAAGACCAGTCTGCCCCGTATTCGAAGATGAGTTCTTCGGAAAATTGTTTCCTCGCTATTGCGCTGCGTACGTCTATTCTCGGAATCATTATCTTAAAAAAGTATAGGATATTTCCGCGTGTTTGTCAATCTTTTTTCGCGCTCTTTTCAAAGATTTTACGAAAAATCAGATCAGCTCCGCCGTTTCCCGCGCAATTACCAGTTCCTCGTTGGTGGGGATGACGAGAATGCGCACCTTTGAGCCGTCGGCGGAAACGTCGTGAATCGCGCCGTCGTTACGGTAGTCGTTCTTTTTCGCGTCCAGCTCGATGCCGAAGGCTTCCAGTCCGCTCACCACGTCCGCGCGCACCGAGGGGGTGTTTTCGCCGACCCCCGCCGTGAACACGATGCAATCCAATCCGCCGAGCGCCGCCATATACGCGCCCACGTATTTTTTACAGTTGTACCCGAACATTTTCAGCGCGAGCGCGGCTCTGTAATCCCCTTTCCCGCTTGCCGCGGTCAAATCGCGGAAGTCGGAAGAAACGCCCGAAACACCCGCCATGCCGCACTTTTTGTTGAGGTAAGTCAAGCCCTCCTGCATGGTCATTCCCTTCTTACGGCACAAAAATTCCGCGGCGGCATAGTCGATGTCCCCGCTTCTCGTGCCCATGGGAACGCCCGCAAGCGGGGTGAAGCCCATAGAGGTATCGATGCACTTCCCGCCGTCCACTGCGGAAATGGAAGAACCGTTCCCCAAATGGCAGGTGATGATTTTCAGCCCCTCGGGTTTCTTCTTCAAATACTCCGCCGCCGCACCCGCAACATACTTGTGCGAAGTGCCGTGCGCGCCGTACTTGCGCACCTTGTAAGCTTTATAGTCGTTATAATCGATCGCGTACAGATGGGCGTAGTCGGGCATGGTGGCGTGGAAAGACGTGTCGAACACGAGCGCCATTTTTTTATCGGGCATGACCGCACGGCACGCGTTGATGCCGAGAATCGCCGCGGGATTGTGAAGAGGCGCGAGCTCCGCGATCTCGTCCATCGTCTTCATCACTTCGTCGGTAACGAGCGTCGTTTTCGTGAACGCCTCGCCCGAAGCGACGACGCGGTGTCCCACTGCGTCGATTTCGTCCATCGACGAAATAACACCCGCCTCTTTGTCCACAAGCTCTTGGAGCACAAGGGAAATCGCCTCGGTATGGTTGGGCAATTCTTTTTCCACGACAAACTCTTTGCCGTTCGCTTTATGGGTGAGCTTGCCCCCCGGTATGCCGATCCGCTCGCAGCCGCCCTTGGCGATGACGGATTCCGTTTCCATCGCGATCAACTGATATTTGAGCGAGGAACTACCCGCGTTGATAACCAAAATTTTCATATCCTTACTCCTTTACCTGCAACGCGGTAATCGCCACCGCGCACACCACGTCGCTTGCTTTGCAGCCGCGCGAAAGATCGTTAAGCGGTTTTGCAAACCCTTGACAGATAGGCCCGATCGCTTGGAATCCGCCCAAACGCTCGGCAATTTTGTAACCGATGTTGCCCGCCTGCAAATCGGGAAAAACGAGCACGTTCGCGTGCCCCGCGACCGGGGAATTGGGCGCCTTGATCCTTGCGACCTCGGGCACGATCGCCGCGTCGAATTGCATTTCGCCGTCCAACGAGAGATAGGGAGCTTTCTCCTTTGCGATGCGGGTGGCTTCCTGCACGAGCGTCACGTTGTCGTGCTTCGCACTTCCCATCGTGGAGAAGGAAAGCATGGCGACGCGGGGGTTGAGCCCTGCGATCTCCGACGCGCTCTTCGCCGCCGCGATCGCGCAGTCGGCAAGTCCTTCCGCCGTGTAAGTGGGGTTCAACCCGCAGTCGGCGAACACGAGCACGTCGTCCTCCACGTACTTGTTTCCGCCGGGAGAAACCATGAGGTTGAAGCTGGATACCGCGTTAACGCCGGGAGCCGTTTTGATGATTTGAAGTCCGGGGCGCAGGGTATTCGCCGTGGAATGGCACGCGCCCGATACAAGACCGTCCGCATCGCCCGCTTTGAGCATAAGCGCGCCGAAGAAAGTGCTGTCCTTCGCCTGTTCGAGCGCCTGCTCCTCCGTCATGCCCTTCGCCTTTCTCAGTTCGTACAAGAGTTTGGCGTATTCGGGAAGCTTATCCGATTTAGCGGGGTCAACGATCTCCACGCCCGACAAATCGAGGTCGGAATTGCCCGCGATGATCTTGGAAGGATCGCCGAGCAGAACGATGCGCGCGATGCCTTCGAGCACGCACTCCTCCGCCGCCTCGACGACGCGTCTGTCCTCTCCTTCGCAGAGCACGATCTTACG